>Ga0051981_10000971_pt1 | contig 14098 bp, 10 predicted proteins | sample CryGey13umfilter_3_FD_59644 | JGI IMG/M metagenome (GOLD analysis project Ga0051981, IMG submission 59644) | Groundwater microbial communities from aquifer in Utah, USA - Crystal Geyser 4/10/14 3 um filter | ecosystem: Environmental > Aquatic > Deep subsurface > Groundwater | place: USA: Utah... | reverse complement strand
GGATTTCCTGGATGTCAGACCATCTTAAATTTTTGTCTTAAATCCGGGGTCCACTTTAGTTTGCAATCATAACAGTGTGCCGCCCATGACAATTTAATTTTGCTCAAACTGCCCGGAAACGGCGCTGTGTGTCACGCTACGCTGATGGATCTCAAGGTGCTGGAACGATTGGTTCGCTGTCGTCAGTCTCAGTGGACTCAGCACCCAGGGGCTCTACCCCTTCGAGAAAAGTGGCCGCGACATAGCCCACTGTGTCTGAAGCACGCTCTTCTTCCTGGAGTGGTTGTGCGGCTGGTGCGACTTCAATCAGTTGGGTGACATCCGCCACAGGTGCTTCGGTTGCTTGCAATGCTGGGCGGGGCTCATAAGAGAACTCCACTTCAGCCGTAAAAACAGCGCTGCTGTCATTGACCAGCTGCAAAGATTGCAGCACATCAGCATTCAGGGTGGACAGGGCGGCCATCACTTCACGCGCTTGATCTTCATCACCATACACCGACATGGCCACAGTCGCTTTGCTGTGCGCATAACTGGCGTCGTTAGTCGCCGACTGACGGCCGCCTGCGAGGCCACTGTCACCCATCTGCACCCGGATGTCACTCATTGGGCCATTGCCCAATGCCTGAACAGCGTTAATACGACCCCATTCAACCACTGCATTCTGAAAAGTCACGTCGCCTTGCAGTTGCATCAGTGGCGAATTGGCAAATCCCAGGCGCTCAATGGCACTATTTGTGGTGCGAGCGACCATCGCCTGCTCCATTAACGCTGCATTGCGGGTCATGCCAGACACATTGCCGGACACCATCTGGTAAGACAGATCCCAACGCTTGGCAAGGCCTGCAATCAGCGTGGCCTTCAAAGCGGGCATGGCATTTTCAGAAACGGTCAATTCGGCAATCTTGCTGTCAGCAAGCATGTCCACACCGGCCGCTTTACGGGCCACAGGGTCAGACATCATGTCAAGCAAATAGATGCCTTTTAAGGTGTCATCAAAAGTGAATGCTGGCGCCTGACCTTCCACTGAAGAAGGCGTCGCAGTGCCGAATGTGCCCTGAAAAATGGTGTTTCCTTGTTCGTTGTTCACGGTCGTGATGATGTGGATGGTTGGCATGAGGTGCTCCGTTGGATGTGGTGAATGAAATGAAAAATAAAGCAGGAGCCAATTCCTGCTAGGCTGGGGAGATCGGTGCGGCCGCTGCGTCGTCTTCTCTGGCCGTGGCCAGCATCAGGTCTTCAACGTGCTGAGGGAGCTTGGCCATGAACTCTTTGGTTTCCTTGTTCAACTCAAGCGTGTGTTTTGCTCGTGTCATGGCCACGTACAGCAAATTGATTTCCTGAGCCACTGCAGGCTCCAGCGCATCCCATGGGTTGGCCAGTCTGTCGACCAGGGCATCGTTCAGACATTTGAAGTCGTCGCCAATCTTGACCGTGTCCCAATCCATGCCTTTGGCTTTGTGGGCGGTGGTCAGCACCAGCTTGGCACCCTCCTGGGTTGGCAGGGCGTTGCGTTTGAAAGACTCAACCAACATGGGAATCCCTTTTTGGTATTCCTTGTTGAGGTTGATCAGCATGCGAGCCTCTGGGTCACGAGATGCTTCGGCGTCATTCATGTAGGCGCTCCAGCTTGGGTAGCTGCGAATCACAGGATCTGTGATCTCACTGCGCTTACCCATCATGAGCTGGTGTGTGGACAACAGCATGTCCAGGCGATAGTTCTCAATACCACCCACCCAATGTGTGCCTTTGCCCAGCACATGAGCAGCCTGCTCATACAGACCGGCATTGGTTCTGGACAACACCGCTTTGATGCCGCTGCCAGCAGGTTTCGCACCTGCTGGGCCTGCGCCGATGATCTCTGTGCCTTCGGACTTGAAGAACCCCAACAGGATGTTGGCCTGCTCGGCGATGCCTTTGCCAAAGCGCCATGTTCTTGGCATTTTCAGCACCGTGGCGCCGCTGGCAGCAAATTGCTCCATCGCATTCAAGGCGCCGCGAAAAAGGTAAATGGACTGGTGACGGTCACCAATGAGCAACCTGTTGGCATGACGCTGGGATTCAATGATGCCGGCGGTCACTGGGTTGGTGTCCTGGGCCTCATCCAGGATGATGTGGCTGTACTTGGTGAGTTGAGGCTTGGACAGCGACCACAGCTTCAAATACGCATCGTGAGGAATGGAGATGGCATCACCGGGCTTCATCATTTTTGTCCACGCCAGACGGGCCAGAGACACAACACTGACCACTTCGGGACCAACCAAGTTGTACTGATTGGCCACAGCAAGGGCATGCCGCTCATCAATGCTTGTGTCGCGCGAACTGAAGAACTGACCCAGTACAGCTTGCGTGGCGGAAGCCAGGCGTGAATCGGTGATGCGCAGCTCTGTTTGGAAAACACGTGTCTTCCAGGATCCCACCAGCTGCTCTCTGAATTTGTGACCCACTGCCGCGTAAGCCATTGAGTGTGATGTTCTGCACTCCACATTGGGGCCAAACCGTGCCGACGCTTCGACCTGGTTGGCTTTGTTCAGGCAGATATAAAGTATCTTGGCCAATGGACGAGCGTGGGCATAACCGATGGCAGTGGTTGTTTTCCCCGCGCCAGCAAATGCCTCGGCCACGACCAGTGAGTCTTGGCAGTCAATGACCGCTTGTTGCTCATCGTCAAATTTGATCGCACGCGCAACCGAGGTTGTTGGCATGCCTGTTTTTTTGATCGAGCCTGGTGGTGGTGGTGGTGTACGCATGCCCGCAAGTATAGCCTTTTGCGTTTTGAATACAACCTGTGTTTTGCAATTTTATATACATCAGTGCAAAACTTGTTTATAAAGTTAACTTACTATGTTTATGAACAAGTTTCTTGCGTAAATCTGTTTATATTTTGACTAACGTAGATTTATGAACAAGTTTTTGAAGAAAAGTTGGTCGTATTTTGAGTAAATCTGATTTATGACCAAGTGTTTTGCGGCTGTTTGACGGTTTTCAAAAAAAAATTTGAAATTTTGGTCGTCGTGTCAGGAATCCTTGTTCTGACCCAATCCAGAAGAAATCCTGCTAAAGATGGACTCCCTCTAACTCCCTTTCTATACAAAGAACTTTTTCGCACACTTTTCTGGTCGAGGGGGTTTGGGTGTGTTTTTTGAAAAAATTTTTTGGTTTTTCAAGGATTCAGGCATCTGACCCAATCCAGAAGAAATCCTGTTAAAGATGGACTCCCTCTAACTCCCTTTCTATACAAAGAACTTTTTCGCACAAAAATTCCATGACAGACTGCAGCCAGGATTTTCAGTTCCTCGACGTGACAAGCTTGAGCAGCTTCTCAATGTTGTCTTCCATGTTGGACACGCGTGACTCAATGCTGCTGAGCTGGTTGAGTTTGGACAGGATCCGGTGCAAGTCCAGCTCGTTGGTGGCTGAGTGCTGTTTGGACGGCGCGTCCGACTGGCCATCGTTGTGGCGACGGATCAGCACCATCTCGTTGTCCAGTCGGACCATCATGTGTTTGCGAACAGAGTCCAGCTGCGCGACCGCCTGAATCAAACGATCCTGATCTTGTCCGGTGCCCGCAGTGCCAGGCTGGCCGCCAGCGCGCAACCCAGACGCGGCTGGACTCCCCTGCCCCAGTACCCTGGCCAAAGATGCGATCTGCTGCTCGATGGCACTCAACCGAGACTCCACGGCCGGCGCAGTCTCGCTGAGCCTGGTGCTGCTGCGGGGCGCAGGCCTCGTGTTCTCGCTGCGATCGGACTGTGCCGCGATTGCCTCGTGCTGCTGAGCAAGTGCATACGCCGCCGGGTTGGTCGCCATCTTCTTTAGCGCCGCCTTGGTCGCCGAACCAAGCGTCGCGCAACTTTCAAACAGGCCCTGGGCACTCCAGTTCTTCAATGTGATGTGGCTGGGTGGCTTCAGGCCTTTTTCCGGGCAAGACTGCACCAGAGCAACCCTTAGGCTCAAGAGTGTGTACGCGGGTCTGGATTTTGGTTCTTTTCGCATTTGGTATATACCTGTATATCGTGTAGCATATACCAAGTGACTTGCGAATTTGCTAAAAATTGGCCGTGAAACACTTGGTTTTTGCAAATAAACATGATGTTTTCCAATAAAATCAACGTGTTATGAGTTGCCCCGTGAAACAATTGTTTCACGGAATTTTTCTCTTTTTGGTATAGCCGATGAACCTTTTCAGTATTGTTGAAATGCGCGCCCACCTGGATGCTTATGCCCAAGTGCTTGCCGACAAGCATTGCGAACATGTCGGATCTGGATGTGGCCGCCTATCGCCGGATCAACGGGCTGCCTGAGGATGCGACCAGGGAACAAGTGCTTGCGAGCATGTGCCACTGGGTGGCTTCAAGAAAATTTGGTTGGACAGCAACTTCCCAAAGAGCCCGCGCACGCTGCTTGGGCGCCTGGTTGGAAAATCAAAGCCCCTGCCCTTTGCGCCACCACGAAATTTGCAGGCTGTGAGAAAAAACCACCGCAGCCGCAGCGCTGATCAAATCTTCTTTGTGGTGACCATCAATGGATGCCCGTGGGAGGTGATCAAGGCAACACCAACGGCGATCAGTGTGCTTGAAGGTTCTATTGGGGCACCAGACATGCCGAGCGAACCCCAGGCGTTGCAGATGACACTGAGGTTCGGCTCGTGCCCTCACCCATTCAATGTGCGGGCCATTCGTGTTTCCGATCCAGAGGCCGCGACGCCCGTTGGGTTTGCAGGATTCGATTGGGTCATTGAGCCGCATGGCGTCATGGTCTGAGCGACTGCAACGACCAGAATAGGTGTGCCAGTGCGAGGATGGCGCAAGTGCTTGCGAATATCCCCGCTGCCCTGGGGGTTCGTGCGCATAAGGATAGAGGCATCAGGCCAAAAATGGCGATCGTGATGCCAAAACTGACAGCTGCCTCGCCAAACATAGGCTCCGTCATTCCAAGCCGCGTGCTGCGCGCAGGCGAGTATTCGGTGAACACGGAAAACAAGCCCGACCCAGAAAAGACAAGGGTCATCAGCACGCCCATGATGCGCATCAGGGGGCGTGGGGCCTGAGCGTCTTGCTTGGTCTGGGTGGCGCAACGCCAGATGAACAAAACTTGGATTGCAATGGACAAACGGGTTAAACACCGCATCCACGATCGGGACATTGCGATCAGGGATGAGATGTACCAGGCTGTTCTGGACAACACCATTTCTGTGCCGGATGCGGTCAAGCGCATGCAAAAAATCAGTGGTTTGACACAGCCGGAGTTTGCCAGGCACCGCGGGATCAGTGTGGCCGCCTTGCGTCAGATTGTGTCTGGCAAAGGCAACCCCACGGTTGAGACGCTGAACAAGGTCGTGGCCATTTTTGGGCTGGAGGTTGGGCTTGTTCCAAAAAGAGGCGACCGACAGGCATCGAACCCGCGGCCACCAGGTTAACAGCCAGGCTGAATTGACTTTGCAGCCCCGCGAAGGCCCCTTGCTACGATGATGTAGTAACCATACCTATCATGGGTACAAGCCTCCTGATTGCCGATGACGGGCTGACATCTTTCCCGGACTGCTCTTGCGAAATCACGATTGGCAACAAGCTCATCAGGAGCTTTTGGCCACGATAGAACCAGGGGTTTGCGTCTGTGGATCCTTCGTCGCTTGCGAGCTTGCGCAAAATGGTTGTGGCGTCTTGCAGAAGTATTTCGGATGTTTTCAAGATGCATTGCCCACAGCTGGCGCTGTTCCCATGTCTGACATGGACTCTGCTGCCGCCATGTTCTGAGCTTGGGTGCTGACGGGCAGCTGGCCGGTGTGCCGGTACACCGCCCAGGCCTTGGCCATTGGGGCGTACTTGTCGCGCGTGGTGGTGACGCCGGAGTGGCCCATTTCCATAGCGGTTTTTTCAAGCCCTTGCGTTAATTTGCGGCAGGCTGCAAATGTACTTCTGGCATCTACCAGGGAATACATTTTGTTTTCGCTTCCAAATGCTTTCTGGCAAGCTCGGTATATGGCATTTCTACACCGGTCAAAGTAAATGTTCTCGAAATACTTGCGCTTCATTTCGATTGGCATGGTTTGAGAATTAAATTCTTCAGAGCACGAATCGAAGAACTCATTGATCTTGGTCAGCTGTGCGTCTACGTTATTGATGAATCGTTCTTCGATTTGAACATCTCGAAATAGTTCAACGCCTTCACCATAACGATTCTGGCGAAGTTCAACATTTTCTTCAAAGGTGAGATTACCTGCCAGTGAAAGTCGTCGCTCGAATTCAATTCGGGCCACATCTTGGTTTGACATATTGGCAATGTCGATGGAATCTTCCAGGTCGTTGTCAATGTCTGGTTCGCTAAATAACATGGCTGGTACGTTATTCCATGCGTTGATGTTTTTAACTTTTGCAGTTTGTAGTCTTAATACGCCTTTTGCTTTGTCAATCCATTTGGCCTGAATCCATTCAATGGGTCTGGCACCGGAGGCGATACTGGCTATGAGGAAATACTGTGTGGCTGCGCCCCAGCGTCCCATATTCAGTAATTTGTTCATGATGATTTGAAAATCTTCTACCGGGATCATTCTTCCTGGCTGGCGACTATTCTTTCTGCCGGCCCCGCCGCTTTCAAGTAACTTGGCTCGGTAGTCAGGGTCGATGAGTATGTTGAGAGCGGCTTCGGTTCGTGCTGGATCGTTCTTGCTTTTGAGAACGTATATGAGTGCGGCACGTCGAAGTGCGAGTGTGCTGGTTTTGTGCTTTTTATGATTCTCGAAGAGGTCATTTGCCAGGTCAACTGCTGTGATGTCGGCGTGGAAATCTTCTGTGCCGTCCCATCGTTTGGCGTGGGCCTCTGCCAGCATGCGTTTATATTCGCGCGTGTAATTCTTTTTTGTGATGTCCTGAATGTCTTTTTTTTCCATTTTGGCTCTTCCTATTCTTTGCGGATTACTGTTCTGATCGGTTTTTATCTGGTGTGTGGCGTTAATCTGGGTGGGAATGGTGTTTGTTCAAAAAGATGGCTCTGATCAGAAATATCCTCAAAATCCCGCATGACTGGGTATATTGTGCTTAAAAATTAAGCACATGTAACCACCATCATTACCAAAGTGGGTGCATGGTAAACAGGGTCGTTATGACTTCCTGCCTTCCATAAACACCTTGATTATGAGAACCCCGGCGATGCTAACCACCATCATTAAGATATTTACGGCTTCGTAAGCACCACTGTTATTAATAAATAGGTTCCGTAACCACAACCATTAAGACTTTTTGCCCTATGTTAACACCTCTGTTATTGATTTTTGGTTTATTTAACCACCATCATTAAAAGAGTTCGCACGCCGTAACCAGCTCCATTAAAACTTTTCCAGACTCGTAACCAGTTCTGTTATCAGAAAATTCATTTGCTAACCACCACCATTAAGATTTTTGTCATCTGATAACCACCATTGTTATGAGATTTTACGTTTCGTAACCACCGCGGTTATTTTTTGACAATTTTTCGTCACCGCTTGGGAACGCCGCCCAATCCAGACACAAAGTCATTCTCGAAGTTGCTGGATTGATGGGCCGATTCGGGCTTGATGGTTGCCACAGGTTTTGGTGCTGGCGCCACCACTGCGGCCGGCGTGAATTTTTCAACCGTCTTGACTGGCTGGGTTTGTTCAGCCGGTTTGCGATGGTTGTGTGCATCATCATTGCGCTTGCGAGGGATCTTCACCTGGCTGAGCAACCGTCTGATGTACTCGGAGCGCCCTTTTCCTTTGGGTATTTCCGAGATCACTCTGTACAAATCAGGGTCAATATCTTCTCTGATTCTCAAATTGACAGTGAGTATTTTAGACATGTTTATTCTTGGTTTTTATCTTGAACCTGAGCCCATTTCTGGAAGCCGGAAAGATTCCCGAAAATACTTGAATTCTGGCCATCATCTGGTTTTCCACAAAATACTGGCAACCATGGGCGAGCACGTTTGATGGCATTTGCAACATCATTGGGTGATCCGCCCATGACAACGGCGAGATCAATTCGATCATCACTGCCGCGCAAGCCTTCAAATAACTGGCGGATTGGATCATCAATTGTTTTTTCAATCAGATCCTGAAAGTCTTTGTCTGAAAAATCAAATTTCTGACCAGCAATTCGCAATGGTTTGCCGCTGCGAAGTGAGCGATCAATATCCCCAAAATAACTCGTGCCAATTGGGCGGCTCATTTTTTCAGCAATCAGCCGATGAATCTCACGAATGATCCGGTGGCGACCAGCATCCCCAATCGCATTGGATACTTTCATGATTGGGCCAGTTTCTGTCATCAATAGCCAATCCAATGTGAATTCACCTGGATCAACCACCAAAACCGTCATTTCTTTCAAATCAGATGGTTTTTCAATCAATGCATAGTCTTTTTCAGCCAGCACTTTGTTGATTTCTTTCACCTTTGCGCCAAGCCCGGCATAAGCACCAAATGGCTGAGGTTGAATCACCACGTTTTCAATATGAACATTCACACCTGGTCGGATTTGAATACTGCCGGTGTATTCTGTTTTGAGCTTTTCTGCACGCCCTGGCGCCATGTAATGGTTCATTGGCAAACCAAGGCAAAGTGTATGAATGGTCTGCTCGCCCATATATGCCAATGCCCCGCGCATCAGTGCGTGGTACACCGCACTGTCGTAGTAGCTGTCGGTCATGTCGCGGCCGAAATCATTGCCGACCATTTCGGTGCGAATGTCTTTGCCGACACGGTATTCGCGGCCGTCGTAAGTGACATCGATCACATCACGGTCAGCGCCGATCGAGCTCAGGGCACTGCCATCTGCCGTCTTGGTGACATCGATGGCCATGGAAGGGAAGCAATCAAAGACGATGTTTCCATCTTCTTTTTTGGAGAATTTCATCATTCCGAACCCGGCATCAATGGCCAGGGCAACACGCGAATTTTTCATTTTGAGTTTTAGTGAGTTAAAGACTTTTAAAGTGTACCTTATTTACGAAAAGAAATTGCAAACAATTGGAATCATTCGATAAAACTCAAACAGCCTGCCTTGCAAGTCTTTGTGCGTTTTTGCGAGGTATGAAATCAATTGTTTTATGCAATTTAGCCTTGAAAAGCATGCTTAAAACGCGCCAGAGCGCGAAAAAGCGTGATGAATCTACTTGGCTTAATGAAATTCTTTCTAAACGGTTTTGCGCGTTTTAAACAGTGGAAAAAAGCAGTAAGCCATCAAAAGAAGTGAGTCTGATTGGAAGCGCACTCTACGTCTGTTGAATTGACTAAGACGCGGATAATGTGGTGTATCATTGAAATTCGCGTCTAACAGGAGAAACCATGCCACCGAGCAAACAAGCATCAGTCAAGAAGAAGCCCCGTGTCACTTTGGCTGACCTCATTGAAGTCGAAAATCGGGTGTTGCGCACCATTGGCCGGGTGCGCGATGACATGCTTGCGCCGGACTCAATCAAGTCAGCCCCCACTTACTCATCTGCCCAGCTGATGGCTTTTTGCGAGTTGGACAAAGGCCGCTTTGACTACCTGATCCGTCGGGGTGACTTGCCAAATGGGCGCACCGAAGACAGCGCACGCCGGCGCTTCACCGTCAAAGATGTGGCAGCCTGGTGCATGGAAACCCGCCCGCAAATGATGCGCCCGAGTTCCAGCCTGCCATTCGTGATGTCGGTGGTAAACTTCAAAGGCGGTGCAACCAAGACCTCTACTGCTGTCGCTCTGGCCCAGGGCCTGGCACTTAGGGGTCATAAAGTGTTGGTCATAGATACAGACGCACAGTCTTCTTTGACGAATCTTTTCGGTATGCTTCCTGCGGTTGATGTGCGCGACGGGGTGAGTGATGGCGTGGATCGATCCTTGCTGCCCTTGTTCCTTGGTGAAGAAACCTCCATTGACTACGCGGTGCAAGACACGTACTGGCCGGGCATCAAAATCATTGCCTCCAATCTGGCACTTTACTCGGCTGAGTTCGCCCTGCCCTCTCGTCAAAAGGAAAATCCAGAGTTCGAGTTCTGGAACGTCTTGCGCGATGGCATCAAAAACTCAAAGGTTCAATTTGACATTGTGGTCATTGATACCCCGCCCTCATTGAGTTACACCACTATCAACGCCATGCTGGCCAGTGATGGCTTGATCATGCCGCTGCCACCCAGTCACCTTGATTTCTTGTCCAGCGGTCAATTCTGGTCACTCATCAATGAGCTCATGGGCACACTCATTGCAGACCGATCGGCCAGTAAGGAGTTTGCTTTTGTGAACGTCCTGTTGAGCCGCGTGGATGCCAACGACACATCTTCCGGTGCGGTCAAGAAGTGGATTCAGGCCGCCTACTCTGACATGGTGATGTCATCTGAAATACCCAAAACCTCTGCCACCTCGGCGGCCAGTGCAGAATTTGGCACCGTCTACGATCTGGAGCCAAGCATGGTCAATCCAAGAACTTACCGGCGGGCATTTGATGCCTATGAGTCCATGGTTACCCAGGTGGAGCGCCAGATCGTGCAAGCCTGGGCGCCGCTTGACGGAGGTGCCAAATGAGCAGCCCTTCTCTTCGCTCCAGACTTGACCGCGTGGACTTGTCTGATGTTGCCTCGCCCGCTGCTGATGCGATGCAGGCAGCGCCAGCCCGGCCAGTTCGTACCGCCATTGGGATGCACGTCAACCAGGTCTACCAGGACCGTGATGTGTACAACGAAAATAAGCGACTCAAGTCGGCCATTGAGGCCTATGACGGAGCCCTGATCACAAGGCGAATCCTGCCCATGGATGTTGTGCCCAGCAAGTGGGCCAACCGTCACGAGTTGAGCTTTGCTGGTACTGAATTCAGTGAGTTCCTTGCAGAGATTGAAAGTTCTGGTGGCAACACTCAGCCCATCAAGGTCAGGCCGATTGCAGGCGACACCAAATTTGAGATCGTCTTTGGACACCGTCGCCACCGTGCCTGTCTGCAGTTGAACCTGCCTGTTCTGGCGTTCATTGAAGAAGTCAGTGACCGAGATTTGTTTGTGCAGATGGAGCGAGAGAACCGGCTGCGTGCGGACCCTCGCCCATTTGAGCTTGGCAAGATGTATGCAGAAGCACTCAACTCGGGTTTGTACGTCTCATTGAGAAAGATGGCTTCCGAGTTGGGGCTTGACCACTCCAGCGTGAGCAAGCTTATCGCCCTCGCCCGCCTGCCAGACCGCATCATTGCGGCTTTTCAAAATCCGCTGGACATTCAATTTGCCTGGGGCTACAGGCTTTCAAACGCCCTTCAGAAAAACCCTGATGCGGTTTTGGCTGTTGCCAACGAGATCATTGAGTTTCGTCAGAATGGCGGCATCGTGTCGGCGGCCAAAGCGTTCAAGCAGATGATGGACGCTGCAGAAGTAGATCCTGTGTTCAAGTCTGCGCCGGTCACCCTGTCTGGAATTGACGGCACGAGTGCCGTGATCACTTACAAAGCCCGGGGTGCCGCTATTGTCCTTGACGGTCTTCACAAAGATCGACGGGCTGAGCTTGAGGCATTGATCGCTGAGTTCTTGCGGGGTGGTGATCCGATCACCACTTGATTGCTTTTAAGAGTGGTGATTCAATCACCACTCAAATGCGCCGATTGAAGGCGACTGTCAGTTTTTGGTAACTCTAATGAAATTGGCGCTTACCCATTGATTTGACAGGAGAAGCGCTTCAAACTTCCACAGACCGGCTTGCCTACTTGACCAATGCCCTTGCAAGGCTTCATTTCAGTCATGGCGGCATCAAAAAAGAATTGCCCGCATTCTAAGCACTTGTCTGATAATAGTGGCTACGAAAACAACCTACTTTTTGGACATTTATGGATAAAGTCGATTACCTGAATTTGAACCCGATCACTGGGAACGATGAGCTTTACCCGGATCCCATGTTCAGCAAGTTGTTGTTGTTGCTCAAAGAGATGAAGCAGCCGCGGGCAGCGCCGGCCCAGTGGATTGGGATCATCAAGGCCTTCAACCAAAAAGGCGTCAAGCAAGCAGAGATTGATGACTGTCAGATTCTTGACTATTTGGAAACCCTTGAGCCCACGGACAAGGTGACAAAAGAGCAACTGCAGAAACGAATTCAGTCCAGGATGCCACTTATCAAGCGGGTTGATTTGGAGCATCCCATATATGCAGGCTACACCAGTGTTGCTGGAAAGTACACCGAGCGGCTCTACATCTTGAGCTCTGAGGCGATGCGGGCCGACGATGAAATGGAAGATCTGATGTTCCAAATCGAGGATCTCGGGTTTAACCCCGGGCCGTTGCTGGAAGATCCTGGCCTGGTGGATCGTCTTGAGCTTCGCTACAAGATGATTTCGAAAGTACGGCCTGACATGTACGATTTCAAGCACCACCACCACTCCGCCATCATTGACAAACATGGCAAAAACCTGATGGCTCACAGCCGGTTTGTCAAAAGTGAAGACGGGGTGTTCTTTATCCAGGAAGTACAGAGCGACTGGGCGCAAAGAGGGCGAAGAACTAATTGGGGGATTGGCTATCCAAAAGCGCCGTTTGTGAGCAACACAGAGCAATGGGCCGGTGTTGTGCTGCGCGACTTGCTTCACGAGGCGGCACTAGATCCAAGCTGCAAACAGGTGGCATGGATCAACAGCGGAATGCGCAATGGATGGGACCGTAGCGAGGAGACGCAAACCGATGACCTGGCCACTTTTTATGACACGATCGTTCGAAAGATCGCCGAGAAGGCCCTGGGCAAATCAGGGGAAAAACCCCACGTGATTTCAGTTCACACCAAGCAAAACAAGAACGTTGAAGTGCTTGGGTTCGAGATGACTGAGAAAGCAAGGGCTGAATTGATCAAGCCTCAGCCTCTGTATTCCCGCGAAGGTGTTTTGCCTTATGGCTTCAGGTTTGAAGACCCGGAGCGCACACAGGAGCGTGTCGCCATTTTGAATGAATGCAAAGTGATGATAGGCAATGCCCGAACCATCAGCTTTGTCAACAAGCTGTACGACATTTCTCAGGGCACTGAGGTATCCGGTCAATACCTCAACCGTGGTATCACATTGTCTTTGCGTGCGCAGAACCTGGACCGGGCAGGACGGCACGAAATGTGGCACTTCGCCAGCGAGAACCTGCTACGTGACCATGAGCGGCGCAACATGCGTTTGGAGTTCGGCCCCGGATCGCCCTTGAATGACAAAACCAAATCTGTTTTGCTGGGGTTGGGGATGAAGCATGCCGCAGACCAGTGCATTGACCACAATGAGTGCGCTGCACATGCGTTCTCGCTTTGGATGGAAGGGCGCCTGGATGTGACGGAAAAGCCGGCAGGGATTTTTTGGCAAGTGGCCGGTGCCGTCTCGAAAATCGGCGACTGGCTCAGCGAGAAAGTGTTTGGGGTGAAAGTTGAAAGCCCCGAGCAGCTTTTTGAGTCATTTCGCAGTGGTGCGCTGCGTGTTCGTCAGGAAGTAGAGCAGCACAACGCCAGTTCTGTGCCAATGCAAATGCAGCCCTGAGTCTTCGGCAGACTCGCAGTTTCAGGACGGCGAGTCGCCTGTTTGCATCCAGGGAGCCACACTCTCCAGTGTGGAGATGCTTTTCTTGACCCAATCGATCATCCACTCTTCCGTTTTTTGGCTTTTGTCCATGGCATCCTGGCAGCACATACCCTTGTGGTACATGAGCCATGCGGTGCGTGCGTAGGTCAATGGTCCGGCCATCGGCAATCCCTTGTCGATCAGGTATTTCTGAATCACATGGAAATTGGCTTTCATTTCCGGCGGACAAATCGAATCAGAAAGATAGCGGAAATATTTCTCAATATCTTGTGATGGAATTTGAAATCGGTTCAGATTCAAGTCATCGATTGAATCGTCAAGAATGACCGTCGAAAATGAAAGCCCGCGATTGTGAATAATCACAAGGGCAGGTTCAACCCCTTCGGGGGCGTCCATCCAAAATGCCAATCTAAAAAATCCATCATACGATTTGGCATTTTTTATATTGCTCAGCTGGTCGTCTTTTGTAAATAAAGCATCCATCCTTCTAGTGTAAGACTTGAGGATTTTTTTGATGAAGTAAAAAATCGTTTTGATAAAACTAAAGTTTCGGGGTTCAAAAGACGACACAAGTCTATGATTTAAAACGATAAATGGCC
>Ga0051981_10000970_pt1 | contig 14100 bp, 7 predicted proteins | sample CryGey13umfilter_3_FD_59644 | JGI IMG/M metagenome (GOLD analysis project Ga0051981, IMG submission 59644) | Groundwater microbial communities from aquifer in Utah, USA - Crystal Geyser 4/10/14 3 um filter | ecosystem: Environmental > Aquatic > Deep subsurface > Groundwater | place: USA: Utah... | reverse complement strand
TTTTTTTTTTTTCGCAAGAAAAGGAAACATTGACGTACGATGGAGGTGGGGGAGGAGGCCACGTCACAGAATCGGAGTCATGTTTGACGTCGTGATATGGACACCCGCTGGTCGATCGAGGAAAAAGAAAGAGAGTGTGATGACGTGATGTGACGTAAATGTGAAACGTGCGTAAAGAGTGAGCGAAGATCGTGCATAATCATAAGAGATTGGTCTTGTCTCATAGCTCACTTCAAGGATGATCGGATGGATGCGACATGAAGAAGATATTGGAAGACGACGACAGACGATGGTGCGTTTTGCCGTGGTGCACCCAAGAAGATCGTCGGTGAGAAATGATAGGCATCACGCCCGATGTTTTTTTTTACTGTTACCAACTTCCCGAACAAGAAACAGCAGTATCCTTGAGCCAACCTTTTTCGTTCAAGTCCCCCCAAGTCCGGCTATCTTCGAATAATAAATAGGTAATTCATTCTTATTATTATCTGTCTGGAACTCCATCCACAAGGTGGCAAGCAAACATGACGCAACAACAACAACAACAACAAAATGAAGAAGAATCGACGACACCTCCGTTGTTACATGATCTATTTCATCAAGTAGCGGCATTGCTGCGTGTGGCACCATCGGGAAACAATGACGATAACAACGATGACAATGACAAGAATAATAATAATAACAACAGCGTCGTACCATCATCCACCATCGATACAGATCAAAAATTGCGTTTGTATGGATTATACAAACGTGTCACAAGTGGACCTTGCGATCACAAGAACGACGACGGCGACGACGATCACAGCAAACCGCCGCCACCACCACCACCACCACCACCACCACCACCACCCGTTTGGCGCGTACGATCGTATGCCAAATATCAAGCCTGGAGGGCGTGTTCCAAATTAACACAACGGGAAGCTATGATCCAATATTTGCATTTAGCGGCATCCGTTCATGACACATGTCGGATCGTGTGGGAATCTCATTCACAACAATTACTGCAACAACCAGTACAAAGACAACACGTACAATCAACAATGAAAGATGACAATCACGAGTCGTCCACACAATCATCGTCCTTCATCCTCGACAACGACACACAAACCGACAACAAAAGTTATATCAATAAGGAGGCGTTGGTATCATTGCCATCATCCGAATACTATCAGAGTGAACAAAAAAGCAACATCGATTATCACAATTACAATATCCAAAATGGGAAATGTTCGTCTACTAAGTGGTGGTGTTATCCCAAGATGGAACCACGAGGACAATTGGATATTTCCTACCACGATTTATGGTTTGCCGCACGGACTTGTTTCGTCACCGGTCTCTATGGGAAGGTACCCTCCTCTTCGTCATCAGCATTTTTACAATACAGAGACCATTACGACGCCATTTGTCAGGAATGGAAAGATGGTACCAATACCAGTACCACCACCACCACCACAGACAGTACCACTGCTATGGTAGGATTATCGGCACGGTCCTTACTGGATTTATTTTTACTGGAAAAACAATATCCAATAGGATCGGAGATCATCTTGGCGCCCGGTATCAATGTCCCTGGTATGGTACACGTGATACACCATCATCGACTGCAAATTGTCAGTATCGATATACCGGACCCCGATACATCAAAATCCAACAAAGAAGACAATACCTGCAACAACAACAATATTTCTACGACTGCGACTGCTACTACTACCACTACTGCTACTGTGGTGGGTGTGGACGTTCAGGCGGTACGGGATGCCGTGTCATCTAAAACAGTGGCTATTTTGGTTACACATGCGTTTGGTATCCTGGCGGTATCATCCAACGACATGAAATGTCTGAAAGAGCTGTGTCAAGATCATTCCTTGGATTTGATCGAAGATTGTGCCGAATCATATACCGGCGGTCGACCGACACCCAGTATATATGCTGATTTGACCTTGTACTCGTTTGGATTCATCAAAACATCCACCTCATTGGGAGGTGGTATCGCGGTGTCATTTCATCGACCCGAACTTTTAGCCTCGATGCAACGTAAACAAAACGCCGTGTATACACACCAACAAACGACGTGGGAATACTTTCGTCTCGTTATGACGGCCGTGTTTGTGAAATTATTGTGTGATTCACCATATCTCTATGGACTCTTTTATGGTTTGGTGGTACGAATACTGGGTATGGATTTTGATACCACTGTCCTGAAATTCATTCGTGGATTCCCCACGACGTCCAACAAGAATCTAAACCATCATTTAGCCATGGATCCGGTCATGGAACGCATCCGACGAAAACCGTCTTTACCTCTCTTGGCTATGCTTCACAGACGATTACAGGCCCACATTAACAAGGATATGTCGCCATCGGTGCGAAGACGAATACAACAATGCGATGGGTTTGCTTCGCAATTATTATCATCATCATCATCATCATTATGTGTACACTTGTTGGAAACCTTACCCCATGCTCATAACACGCATTGGCTCTTTCCTGTACGCATAATTGGCATGGAACCTCGACAGTTTTGTCAATTTGCCCGACAGCACGGGTGGGACATTACCCGAGGGGCTTCTCAACTTGTTTGTACGGGACAAAAAGTAGAGGACTGTCCCCGCGCATCGGCCATGATGAAAGGGATTGTCTACCTTCCCATCGCTAGTCGAATACTGACGCCGACCAAACTCAACCAATTGGGATCAATTGTAAAGAGTCCGCGTCAGCTGCTGGTATCACCAGATGAGACACGTAGGGCAACAAACAAGTTTGATATCCGAGACATGCGTCTTGTGGTCATTCTCGTAGCTGTCTGCTGGTATTGGAGTTGGAGCGCAATACTGAGGGTACTTTATTTTGCTGTGCACGCTTACATTGTATTTTGGGTGATTTTCTGGACCGGATGTATCTGTTTGCAACGATCCATGTCTTCATTTTACCTTTGCGACTCAAAAGTATTCGCCAAGTACTCCGATCGTATGTCCAGGTTTGGTCGGGAGTGCAATTCGTCTGACAAGGATGATAGACGAGAAGTTTCGAACGGTAACGTTCTATCAGCCATGGAAATTCTTCAGTTTTCACCTGTAAACGTTGAATGCAATGTAAAGGTTATTTTGACAGGTGCTACTGGCTTTGTCGGCACAGCAGTCTTGCGCGACCTTTTACAGAATCGGAAGACGCTCGGGATCAGCAAGGTGATTTTGATCTGCCGCCCAAAGCGGGGCGCCTCGCCTCAGCAACGCATTCATACGCTATTGAGCGACCCCATGTTCTCATTTTTATCGGAAGAGGAACAGATGAACACAGTCGAAGTTATCAATGGAGATGTGACGAGAGAAAATGCTGGAATTGATCGAGTCGTGCTAGAGCAAATCAAACGAGACACAACTATCTCGTGTCTCATTCATTGTGCCGCAGCTGTGAGCTTTACACAAAGCCTTGAAGACGCAGCGAATTCAAACATATCATCTGCTTTATTTATGCAGAAACTTGCTTGTAATATTGCAAACAACGGAATAAAGTTTGTTCACGTTTCAACTGCATTTGTGCATGGACAAGAAACAGGGACGCTTGATGCGCCCCTTGATGAAATTCTCTATCCACTCGGTCGCTTTGATGCATTGCAAATCTATCAGTCCATGACGGGGACCCAATTTTACGCTGCAACCGCTATGAGGGAATTGGGATTTCCCAACACTTATGTCTTCAGTAAGTGCGTCTGCGAACATCTACTAGCTCGTTCAGCACTTGAAACGGTCATCATTCGACCCAGCATCGTTGGGCCTTCTCTCTCCGTTCCATACGAAGGTTGGGCAGGTAACAAGCCGTCGACTTTGGTCGCTGGAGCCTGCCTTTACTTTCTGTATCAATGGAACCTTTGGTTATTTGCTTCGCACCACGTCGCATGTATTCCAGTCGATGTCCTTTCGAGATTTATCATTCGGCGATCCTTCGATAAGAGTATACATTCTTGTTGTTTCCATCAGATCGATGGAAATTTAAGTAGCGATGACGACTTTGAAAAGGTTCCTGAATTTGAGATCACTTCAATTGCCACAAATTCAACCAATTCGTCGGCCCAGTCGTCATCGCCACAACCCGGTATCGAAATTTGGAATGCTGCATGGGACTGTAGGTCCACCCCGGAGACACAATTCACCTGGATGGACTATGCGTTAGCTGTCTTCCAGCTGGGAAGCGTCCATGGTGACTTCTCCAGACCAGTAGCTTACTCAGGTCTATTTTTATTGAGACTGCTATCGGTACTGAAGTTGACAATCGGGCAATACGAAAGTCTTCATTCTTTGTTAGTACTGCGCTTGTTCCAGATTTTGGTGCGAGTCTATGACTTTTTTGGTCACGACACTCGTGGCATGAAACGCCTCGAATCGTTTCTGAATCTACCTAAGTTGTTCTTTCATTACACGACCCGAGATTATTATTTCAAGTCATCTTTGGTAGCTCCAACGGAATTGCGGGGCCTTGAATACCTTTTCTCGTGCACTGTCGCTGCTCACAAGTTTGCCTCGCAATTTTCTCCCCAGAAATGCGACAAGGCTTCTTTCTCTACCAGGAGGTACAGAATAGCAGGTCGACTACACTGCTCAAAACTGACAGATTTCACCTGGGCGGTGACTCAACCGATCGGAGATCTTGCTATTCGCGTGTACGCGTGGGTCATCAAAAAGATTTTTCGCCTTGTTTACGATGAAGTCACCGTTGATCTTGAATCGTTTGTTGCTCTTGCAAATGAAGCGGAATATTCACAAATAATCCTTGCGCCTACTCATCGCTCCTTCTTGGACTTCATTCTGGTCAGTTTTCTATTCTTTTCGGTTCCCGAACTACAGGTTAATGTGCCGTTCGTTGCGGCTGCTTTCGAGTTCTCCCAAATCCCATTTATTGGTTGGCTGGTGCAGTTAGGTCAGGCGGTCTTTGTCAGAAGGAACCATGGCTGTGCAGATCCCAATCTGAGGAATTCTATTCAAGCTCTGTACGCAAAGTCATCCAATCCAGTGATCGAAGTCTTTATTGAGGGAACGAGGAGTCGAGACAGGCGATTTCTTCCACCGAAGACAGGCTTTCTCAAGTGCGTCGGTGACCTCAGGAAGGGAAAACTTGTAATTGCACCGCTCGCAGTCAGTTACGAACGAATTGCCGAACAAGAACGCCTAGTACAAGGCAGCGCCTCCTTTAGAAACTATGTGATTAATGTATCATCTCTACTCTGGTGGCTCTGGGTAAGCTTTCCGTGCTAAGCATTTTCGCGTCTTAATTATTCTCTTCTCACACTAGTGTCAGGATTGTATTCAAGGGAAGGTCAATTTGGGGCGAGTACACATTTCAGCCGGCTTTCCGTTGGTTTTGACAGACGCGTCGCCGCGAGACTATGTGTCAATTGCGCGAGAGATCCAACGCCGTCAGCAGCAACATATTCAAATATCTTCATACCACGTCATGTGCGGCGCTGCGGTCCTAGGGATAGACAATGAAGTTGTGAGCAGAGCTTTGGATATCCTTGGTTGCAAGAAATGGCACATCTGCGACGCAAAGGTGCAGCCACTCGAGGTTCCTTTAAATGAATCGGAGCTCTGGTCTATTTTTCTCCAGTGCTCTCATGTCTTGGGTCCACTTGTTAAGCCCTTGCGACCTCAATGGGCAAAGTGGCTTTGTCGATCGTCCGTAAATACAAGTATAACAGGATTTGATTGCCATGAGGCCACCATACAGGTCGCTGAAGCAATTGTATCGATATTTGACGTTGCTGACAGGATCGTTGGGGAATCTTTGAAAAAATTGAAAGCGAAAGGCTTCGTAAATCCCACCGGGCAGCATGTCTTGGATGTTGCCGAAGCAATGACGCATAGTACGCCCCGGTTGCTGCTCGTTGCTGCGCTTTCACTTTGTGAGTTCGAGGAAGCGAGTAACGAAGATGTCAGCTTTGCTGTTGAGGGCAAATCACTTGCAGGATCGCACCTACGAAGCGACGAAAGACTAGGGTTCTGGGGGTATGCAGATTCTTTTTTCGTTGTAAATGTAGATAAAACCGGTGCTCCCACCGTCTCGATGAAAGGTGGTAGGTACCGAGATCCTGAAGAGAAAATGAAAAATCTTGTCAGATTCGTTGAAGCCGAGACCGGGGTAAAAATTGATCCAATGACCCTGCGATTCAAGTCATTCAAATTACACTCTAATTCGCGTACAACGAAATCGACACTTGATTTAAATGATCTTAAAGCACTTGAGAGAAATGTCACAATCTACTCGGTTGAAGAGACGGAAAGACTTCGGCATGGAAGCGGTCATTCAATCGATGACGTGTTTCAAATTCGGAATGGAGATTTACTGCGCTCACCGGATGTTGTAGTTTGGCCAAACTCAGAAAATGAAGTAGAAGATGTCATTAAACTGGCCGTCTCCAAGAATTGGTGCATCATTCCTTTTGGGGGAGGGACGAATGTCAGTCATGCCACCAGATGCCCGTCGCTCGATGTGGAACCACGACCTATCGTTTCCATGGATCTTACGCTATTGAATAAGATATTGTGGATAGACTCTGAGAATATGCTGGCGCATGTTCAGGCCGGAATTCGTGGCGGAGATCTTGTACGTGAAATGCGACAGCGAGGGTACACCATCGGCCACGAACCCGATAGTATAGAATTCAGCACACTGGGCGGGTGGATCGGGACGAAAGCCAGTGGGATGAAGAGAAACAAGTACGGAAACATTGAGGACATTGTGAAAGGGGTCAGGGTTGTCACACCGCAAGGGTGTCTTTCGCATGGCGACATGAACAAAAACGTCTGGGGCCGGACTTCGACAGGGCTTGATCTTGGATCTCTCATTCTTGGATCGGAGGGTTGCCTTGGTGTCATTACAAGTGCCGTAGTAAGGATTTGGGCACTACCCGAGAAGCAAGAGTATGAAGGCATACTCCTCGCGGATTTCCGCGCCGGCATAGAATTCGTACGAGATGTTGCGAGGTTGGGTACGGAGAAACCGTCGAGTTGCCGACTACTCGACAACGAGCACTTTCGCATGGGAGTCGCACTTCGTTCTGACCCCAAATCTTTAGGCCAAACTGCAAAGCAATTCATCGGGAAAGTATTTTTCGCGCAATCTCAATTGCGACCTGAAAAGTGTGTTTGCGTTACAATTACTTACGAAGGTAGCAAGGAGCAAGTACTGGCACAAAAACGTGTTATGCACACATTATCCAACAAACACGGGGGTCTGCTCATGGGACACGAGTCTGGAAAGAGTGGGTACGATTTGACGTTCCTCATCGCCTATTTACGTGACTTTGCATTGAGCTTTCATGTCATGGGTGAATCGTTTGAAACGTTCGCTCCTTGGTCGAAAGCCCAGCTCATTGTGGACAGCGTCAAAGAACGAATTCGTAAGGAGCATGCTAGTCGGTGTCTTCCCGGGAAACCATTTGTGGGTTGCCGCGTGACTCAGCTGTACAACGAAGGTGCGTGCCTTTACTTTTATCTCTGCATGAGTTGTCACCAGGTACCCGATCCGATCAAGGCATTTTCAGGTATCGAATTAGCCGCACGTCAAGAGATACTTGATCTTGGGGGTTCACTGAGCCACCACCATGGCGTGGGGAAGATCCGTGCTTCGTTCTTATCGTCGCTGCATTCACCGACCTTCCAAGAGGTACAGCAAAAGATCAAAGAGGGAGTAGACCCTTTGAATATTTTTGGTGCCAGGAATGGGGTGTACGCCAATGTGTTGGCACTACGGCCGGGCCATCAATAGTATTGCCTTGGTCAATGCAGTATCGGACGAGAAAGTTAAGAGCTCTAACTGTTTGTAGGAAACCTTTTAAACCATACGAGCATCACATCACCAACAGTAAGTAGGTTACTCGATTCATTGGTAATAAATCATGTGCTAGCCATTTCGAGGCAGATGCTACGCGTAGTACGAAGCCTTGCAGTTGAGTTTGCTACTCTTTTCCTACCTAGGCTTTGGGTCTTCGATCAGCTCGTTTCTTTGGTGGTCGGGAAAATGAATTACTATGACTTACGCCCAAGAGTTGCTTGTAGGTTGCGGGAATGTTCAGAATACTCTATGGATTAAGAGTAGAGGATACGGCTGCAAGACTTAAAATTTAAAATTGAATCGATTATTGAGGCGTTCTACAGTTCTTCGCCGATGTATCCCCCCAGCCATCTGAACAGAAAGTACCAATGCAGTCATTCGTCCCATGGGATTGTATGACAAACTCTATTACCACCGTACGGTCGAAGCGCATCCGACAGTCTCTTGTCACAACACATTTCACGGCCAAGGTGTAACAGTAAGCACAGAGTGTCGTGTGGTATGATTTCTGCTCGACGCAACATAACAACACACCCAGAATACACATCATCGATACTGCATTGAAAGGAACGGGCACTCCCTGTTGACCAAGGGCACAATAGTCCGCTTTCGAACATCTAAAGTCGTATTTGTGTCTGTCCTATTTTTTCATAAACAGTAATACTGAACACTGAACTGAGGTCATCGTTTTTGTTTTGATTTGATTTGATTCGATTCGTTTCTTCCCGCCCTGAAGCACCATGGTCGAAGACGACTCTATCGAAAAAGAATTCCTCAACTTTCTCCAAAAGAATGGCAGTGATAAGGGAGTGGTCAAAGATGATAACAAAAGCGCGGAACATGCCTTACTCACAGTCAGTAACAGCAGTAGCGGTCGACGATGCGATCCACCGGGCAGAGCGAGTAATCATGGATCGAAGAAACACGGAGAACAAATGAACAAAAGTCTGAGCAAAAGAGACTTGAAGGTAGAGACCGTGAATGACTTTTTTGCCGACTTCGAAGAAGCTGAGTTTGCCGTCGATTGGGATGGTCCAGATCAACAAGACGGATCCAATAATAATGAAGGAGGCGACGAAAGGCCCGCAGAGCGTAAGGCTCGATTAGCTCGCTCGAGACGATTGGGTCCAGGTGACAGAAGGAAAGAAATTAATCGCCGGAATAGTTCTAGACGTCTGATATCGGATGGGGGCGGTAGTAATCATGGTGGTAATAGCAGTGGGGATGATGATGGGTTCAAAATGAATACAAGCCATAGAGGACTAAATCGCCGCGCCAGTAACCGAAGTTTGATGTCCAACGAAAGTGGTGGATCTGGGAAAGAACGGCTTGTGGAAAGATCGAACAGCAGAAAGGACCTTATGAATCGCCGACCCAGTAATCGAAGTTTAATGTCCAACGGAAGTGGCGGCTCTGGGAAAGATAAGTTAATGGAAAAGACTCACAGCAAGAAGAACCTCGTTACCGACAAGCCAACTACCAGTAGTGGGGATTTCTTTCCGGACTTTGAAGAGGCATGCACATCTTCTGCCAAAACGACGGTCAAAAGTTTGCGTGATGATATTACCGAAACTAAGAAAGACTTTGATATGTCTTTTGGCGATCTTCCCAAGGACTGGCAAGTTTCGTCCAACGCAGCCGCGGCTAGTTTCTTGCCTTCGACGCAGCAGCGAGCGTCCCATCGGACCAAGTCCAACAACAGTAACCCTCGTCTTCGACGCAATTCGCTGACCAGTGCAGTCCGACCACAGCCGACCCGACGCTCGTCGAGCCGCGGAGGAGCGGCATCGATGAATCCGGATGGTCCGGGTACTGTGGTTTCGCCGACAGCGGAACCGACGCGCCGCACACCACGACGCCATTCCTTGATGGACGATTACCACGGAGGGGAAGGGGTGCACCGTCAGCGATCTACGCGCGGTCTCGGAGATTCATCCCATGATACACCAACAACCACGACGACGACAGGAGGACCGCGACGGACGACTACCATCCCTCGTCGGGGATCGGCTGGAGCAAACTGTGTCGAAATGGTCACTCATCGACCCTCCAATTCTACCAATCAGTGTTCTTCAGCGACACTAACTGGTGAAACCATTGCTGCCATGGGAGGAGGTGCTACCATTCGATGGTAGCTACAACAAATACGTAATCACCGTCATTTATCCCTAATCTAAAATTCATATCGCAATAGCATCGCCTTGTTTTGTTATACGAAAACTTGCTGATTTACTTCACATCATTGTACTTCTCCTCGATGTAGTTCTCGTGATCCTCTTCTAAGACTTATCGAAGATGACGACCACCGTAAATGGCTATTGTCATCCGTGGTGAAACTTTCACCACTGAAGAGCAGCTTGGTGGTCACTTCCATGTAGTCGCAAACAGCTTCGTCGTCCCACCACAGCCGTTTCATTGAGATAACAGGTTTGCAACGACAACAAATCGAATACGAAAATTCTTGTATATTGTATTCAAAGTATTATATTTTTCCTACTTATTTATTGATGTATTATCGATTCATTTTTATACTGATTTTTATACTGGAGAGTCTACCATCGAAGAATCGCTTGCACTTTCAGCTGATCCATTATTACCATTATTCGTTTCATCGTTTTCAACCTTACGCAATCGTTTCAATCTTTCTCTACCATGGATCTTGGCTTGTAAATTATGAAATCCATCTTTTTTCATTATATCATCATGTCGGGATGCCTGATGTTTGCGCTGAGTATTTTCTCGTAAATGTACCGCGAGAAGTACAACGAACAGAATGAAAACACCCGTGAAGGTGCTTAAAACCAGGTAAAGTATGATGATATCATCGTCTGGACATTCCTCCATGGTATCTTGCACGTACGGTACCATGCACCAGAAATAATATCGAGGAAAGAGGTATCGTAACTCTTTCAGCACTGGAACTCCAGCCCCCTGAATTAATGTAAGTCAACAGCACAACAGAGCAAACAAGATAAAAATATAGAACGAGAGAATTTTTCGAGCCCGCGACAAAGACTTTGTGAGTGATTATGGAAATCTTTTCCGCAGCAAATAATGGAGAACACACACAAAAAGAGAGTTTCTCGTAAATATAAATGCATCCTCCCAATACTTACAGGTGAAAAAGTTGTACTGCAAAACACCATAAGTAGAAAGGGGGAACTACCAACAATTTGGACGAGTTGGAATGGCAATGATGTGAATAAACCCAAGCAGACCAATGGGAGCGTCAAACTGGCAGAATCGCATAGCATTGCTACCCAGTACTTCCCCTCGACGAATAGATTATCAATCACGGCATTGACGACACCATATTCCAGTATGGACAAGATAAGTAACAGGGAAAGCGTCAGAATGACTTTTAGGAATCGGTTCGTCATGGCCGAAGCATGCAACAAAGCTTCCGCTTCTTCCAACATGGAATTACGCCATTCCACGAGACTTAACAAATACGGGTTCAGATTGAAGAAAGCCTGGTAGTGGATAAGAACGTAACGAAAGGAAGAGATACCAGAGTTGAGTGAAGGGATATATCAATATTCTATGCGCGTTGGAAATTTTCATTGACGGACCAAAGAAAACAAAATACGTACAATGATACCCCCAGCAATCAAAACCAGTGGTGCACTTGTTTCATCCGAATTCCAAAATGTTGCGATATCTGAAGCACGCAGAATCAACGCAAGTACAATTCCGTTTGAATGAGTCGTTGGACAACAATGGGAATAGAAACGAAAGACAGGTGGACCCGATGGCGGCAACATCCGCAGGATACTTACAGAATGCAAAAGTGAACAAGGCAAAGTACCCGATCTGACGCAATCCGTCACTGTGCAACACCTCGACGTCCCAAAAAAAGGATAAATCTTCGTGCGACGCATCGTAACGGAATTTCTCGCCCAGCGCCAACGCCAGTATGGCATCCTGTCGATCGACTCTTTCGGAATCGTTGATCGTCACCGTCGACCGGTCCATGGCCGAAACCGTGATTGTGTTATCTGCCATTTCTTTCAGCACCTGTACGTGATCATTGGTCACCAAGACAACATTGTGCTGACGCTGTAATGCCACCAATCGATCTTTGATCCATGGAACAAATTCATCCGTTACACCACTGAATGGTTCGTCCAGAACGATCAATAAGTTATCATTTTTGGATCGTCGTTGCTGTTTTCGTTGTACGTTCGTGCTATCATCATCGTCGTCGTCGTCGTCGTCGTCGTCGTCGTCGCTGCCGCCTTCATCGAGTGTGCGTTGACAAACGAGTTCGAATAATAACATCTTGCGCTGTCCGCCGGATAGACCGGGCGTGAATTTACCCGCCAGCGTACCACCGATTTGGATGGTGGAGTCAACATTTTCTTTCTCGTACAATCGCCAGAACGGCAACCGCCCCGGATCGAATCGCGGGATACTCCGTACGCGCACGTACGGTCTTGCGGCGTGGTGTTGACGTATGTAGGTACAGTGGTGCGTCTTGTGCACATCTTCTAAGAACGTGGTTTTACCTTTTTGGTTGGTTCGGGTTACGAAGATGGGGAGAAAGGAGATGGACAAAAAAGAATAAAACAAATAAAAGCGAGAGTACATATTTGAGGGGAGATGGCGATTATTATTTTTCATCACGGATGGTAGATCTGTTGATTTGACCGACAATCATATTTCTGGTTCACACTTACCGGAACCCGAGGCCCCTACGACTGTTGTGAGTGTCATGGTATCTTTACGTTAGTATTTCCTTCTTGTTGTTTGTTGTTGTTTGTTCTTGTCGTCGTCGCTGTGCAACCAAAACAAAAGGGAACAAGAAAGTTGATCTTTCTTTCTTTATCTCTCTTTCTTAATGCGCCTTTTTGGCAATTTGTCGTTTCGTGAATGATTTTTCATCCCACGATACACCACCAAGAAAAGGATATGATTATTACCAGGATTATCATTTTCATGAATGAATGAATGAATGAATGAATCATCATCCAATCTTGTTTTTTGTTGTTGTTGTTTTACTGCCAACACTTAACCAGATGCTTGACATTGATTCATCAAGTATGTATGTACGGTATAATAATCTCATTCGATATCTGGGACAAACATAACAAAATCAAAGATCAAAATCATTTTGCACGAATGACACGATCTCGGTGTTGTTATCATTAGATTGTGCGGTTTCGGGTTTGTTCTTTCATCCATCTCCATATCTCTCCGCAACGCCTTCTTCGCGGTGCCGGTTGTGTTGGTTTGTGCGGGACGAAAAACGGTCGCACAAACGAGGAGGGAGTCAAAACCAAAAAAAAACAAAAAACGAGTACGCGTGTCATATCATCATCTACCGTCGAGACGGGGAAGGTGTCACGCAAATTAAGGATGGAGATAATAATATATTTCGTACTCCTACCGTCATGATGTCTGTTGCATGCAACCGCGGTTGCACAAGAAGTGGTGTTCCAGCTTCCGGCTTAGTGCGACCAAAAATTGAACGATCTATATTATTATGTAGTCATAGAAATGTCATGCAACATCATCGTGATTCCACAAATAAACTTCACCGCCTATGCAGATTGTGAAGGCTTAAATCAAATGAAGGGTATGAAATAATGAAATTAGTCACCTTTGATACATTTACTTGGCATGCGGGAGTTCCTGGCGTTGACGCAGTCTCACAATCACCACTTTCAACACTACTACTATAAGGACAATCCGCAAATCAAAGGCTTGGAAAGATCTTGAACAAAAAAGACCGGCCTTTAGCGGGCACATACACTTTTAAAAATTTCAAGGGACTCTTCGGTGCCGTCGGTACATCGCATCCCGCAACCTCGCGAAGAAAACACTTAAAAAGAAACCAGCGACAGCGTACACAGAAAGAGGACCACGACGACGACGATGAATGTGGCCAACCATCATCATCATTCTTCCAAAAATAACAACCAGAACAATAATAATAATAATAATATTAAGATGCCTTCCAAGCAACGCACACACACACCAAAATACGACGCCGACGAAAACTCCCGGATGGATCGAAGTAATGTCGCGGCCAGTCGAAGGATGATGACCAGCGAAAATCGTCATCGCGCATCTGCGAGTCGTGCGACCACGAAGAAACAAATTTCGAAACGGTCGATCAATTCAGAAAGTTCGGAATCCAAAATGAGTGGCCTAACTGGGTTGGAAACCGAATTCGATTTGGATAAGCATCGGGGTTACGATGTACCGCGATCGAGACAACAATACGACGACGACGACGACGACGGTGATTACGATGACGAGGAGAATGGGTCG
>Ga0051981_10000960_pt1 | contig 14171 bp, 7 predicted proteins | sample CryGey13umfilter_3_FD_59644 | JGI IMG/M metagenome (GOLD analysis project Ga0051981, IMG submission 59644) | Groundwater microbial communities from aquifer in Utah, USA - Crystal Geyser 4/10/14 3 um filter | ecosystem: Environmental > Aquatic > Deep subsurface > Groundwater | place: USA: Utah... | reverse complement strand
AGCAACAGCCATCTCGTCGGTTCCATCATCGCACATGACCAGGACATGGTAAAATGACACCGATCAAAAGTTTCCCTGACATTAGGAAGAACTTTATTTTTGCCTTAATTCTGATACTATTGTCCGATCTACCACATCTTCAAGAGGCTTTTCGTTTCCCACGACTTCCCAGTTCCTCATTTCAACTCCATCATCGACCTTTCCCAACCGGCACTCGGTTAAAGATGGCAGCACCAAAGGAGACAGATCAGCTTTTACCCCGGGTAATAGAATCTAAAGATGAAAACGGGGAGGGAAAGAAACTACCAACGGGTCAGAGGATCCTTGATTTGGCAATCCCAGCAGCTGGGGCCCTCCTCATTGACCCCCTCATGACACTGGCCGACACGGCCTTCGTCGGAAGATTTAGCGGAGAAAATCCTGATCCGTTAGCTGGGATGGGGAGCGCGGCGGCACTCCTTACCTTTTCATTTTATATTTTCAATTTTCTTTGCACTGCTGTTACGCCTCTGATATCCCTGAAACGTGCCTCGGGGGATGAGAAAGGGGCCATCGAAATTGGTGGACAGGCACTTTCTCTTGCCATTACCTTGGGCGTTACTTTGTCAATCGTGCTATTAGCATTTAGGCAGCCACTATTGCGCGTCATGGGGACCTCCTATACGGGGGATGATGCCAATGCATATGCTTTGGCATTCATCTCGGTACGCGCCTTGGCAGCTCCTGCCGTTCTGCTGATCGAAGCATCCACTGGAATCTTGCGAGGATATCTAGATACGAAGACGCCCATCGTGGTGCTTTTCGGGGCCAATCTGGTGAATCTTACGCTCGATGTTATTCTGATCGTTTTTGCCGGTCTAGGACCAATGGGGGCTGCCATTGCAACAACTTCGGCAGAATGGATCAGTGCCATTTTATATCTTTCCGTTCTAGCAGGACGCCTACCCGCGGCAGGGGGAGAGTTAGGGAAAAATCGAACCACCGATGCGGGAGAGACAGTTTCCGTGACACCACTTTTGGAATTACCGACCTTTGCACAAATAAAGCCACTCATTGTTGCATCGTCTTCTGTGCTTTTACGGACACTTATATTGCAGCTTTCGCTGTCAGGAGCCGCGGCCATGGCGGCAAGAGGAGGGGAGGGATTGTCAGAAACTGCCGCAGCATCCGTGGCGGCACATCAGATCGGTATCCAACTTTATCTCATTTGCAGTTTCTTTTGTGACTCCCTGGCAGCTGCCTCCCAAGGCCTCGTCGCGGATGCGCTGGGGAATAAGGATAGTGCTGCAGTTCGAGACATTTCGTTAACCGTATTTCAGTACAGTCTCTATCTGGGACTTGGTTTGGCCGGTTTGTTACAACTCGGCGAATCAACTGGGTTTCTTTTTCATATCTTTACCAACGATGCGCTTACGCAGTCGTCCTTGTCGCGGATCCTCCCCCTTATCGTTCTCGCACAACCGGTTAGTTCCATGGTTTTTGCAGCCGATGGTGTATTACAAGGAGCATCTGAATTTCCATTTCAAGCAAAGGCAATGGTACTATCAGGATTGACAGGCGTTTCCACTTTCGTCGCGCTCCAGGCGGCAGGCCCGAACGATGACACACTGTTTCACGTATGGATAGCCTTGATTGCTCTGCAAGCTATGAGGGGGTTCACATCGCTGTACAAGATCGTCGAAAAGGATGGACCTATCAATATTTTGAACCGAAAGTAAGCCATGGAAATTATAAACCCCACTTTTACCTCCATTGGAGGGTTTGGACAGTACACACTACACGTTGAAAGAAAGTGGCATCTTCTTGTAGCCTACACGCCTCTTTTTCAGATACAATTACTATTAGGACAGCGATCTTTCCCGGCTGTAGCTGCACGGCCTGTCTACCTGCCCTACTGCACGTAAAGTCTCGCGTTGTGGCGATACGTTTAGGTGGGGAGAACAACAAAAGTGACTGTGAATAGTCTTTTGGCATACAATATATTTTACGGTTCCGCTACCAGTTTTAAATGATTCGGAGTTCGGAGTGATCATCTCCTCCGGCAACTCCGGAAGCATTCATCGAAGACGTGGGATAAAATAGCTGCCACCGCGGTCTTGGGTCCACAATCCATTTTAACGTCCTCCTTTCATCACAATGTCGGACGACTCTGACATTTCTTCGGTTGCTTCGTCAACGTCGGACGAAGATTTTTTGACGTACAAGGAGGATGGCGAAGGAAACGTGGATCGGGAAGCGCTGGTTCGGAAAAAGCTCTTGGAAAACTTTTATGGCAAGTCTGCCGTCGCTGCCGCCAAGCCTCCGGATAGCGTTGACGAGGGCGATGATGACGACGAAGATGACTATGCGTCGAGAGGAAACGAAAGTAGAAATATACATGATTTGGATTCACCTGTATTTGATGCCGCAGCGCACACAAAACGACACGTGACACAATCCAATCTTCACACATTGCTGGAAACCGAAGAGAATCTTGCACTTTCCGTTCGCACATTAGAATCGACCATGCAGACGCTTGTTTACGAAAATTACTCTCGTTTTATTGATGCGACAGATGCAATCAAATCCATAGGAGTCAATGTACATGCGAACGAGATTGGATTATCTTCGTTGGCAGACCGAATGCAGTCTATCAATCAGGTTTCAATGTCTACAGAAGAGTCATTGGGCGGTCTTCGGGATCAGGTTGCCGAAAAGATTCGTGTAAAACGTCTTTTGAGTCGTTTGGATGCATTGCTAAAATTACCTCATACTCTCAAGGAATTGATTGCCACAGGGAAGTACCGCACAGCCGCTAGTAACTATCTGTCGGCCCGAAACATTCTTCGAAAACATTCTCAAGGATTCGAGTCGTTGCGGTCTATTGAAGGTGAATGTACGGAAATTTTGAATGATCTCAATAAATCTCTCTTGCGCAAACTAGGACATTGGAGTGGACGGGGGTATTCGACCTACATCACTACTACTGAAGAAAATTTACCCCAGCTCCCCAAGAATGTGGCGGAGATTTTTGAGTGTGCCGGTGCACTCTATATTTTGCAAGAAAACGGTTCTACAGGAGGGGATAAAGAAAGCGATGACAAAGAAGATGATCCTGATAGTACAGCTCCCGATGCGATTGATGCTGATGACTTGCAAGCAATGGCGATGGACTCTACAGCGCGCATTTTTGATCGCATGCTCGACAATCATCTCATCACTGTCCAAGAACGACGCTTTGGCGGAATGATTGAACCAGTTGAGACTAAACAATACGAAGCATCTGTCCCGATTCCGGTCGATACTTCACTGAAAGGGAGCGATCTAGTGCCGAACGAATGCCTTGAAGCCATACTCGAAGTCGCGACATTGTACGGGATGAGTTTCGAACAGAAAGCTAGGCTTGGATACTTGGTTGACTTTGTGAAAGATGCCTTTGATTCTGTACTGTCTCATGTACGAGGAATTTTGCTGGACGAAAGCGCAAATGCCATGTTGCAGGAGAAAGAAAACGCCACCGAGGACAATCAAGGCGGAAGCGATGCCGTACATGAAGAAATATCTGGTGCTCTCGCCATCCTCGTCCAGACCGTGAAGGAAGTTTCCTCGGCACTTTCTCTCCCTGAAGTCGGGGTGGATCCCGAGATATCAGCAGCATTTGTCGACCAAGCGATGCAATTGACGGATTCAATGGTCAGGCGCCGCGTCGAGCAAAAGTTTCAAGATCTTCGCACAAGCGTTATTCAGGAATGTTTAAACCCTTTCGTTGATCAGGCAGTCTTAATCCTGGGCAAATCTTCGTCCAGCGGACCCGTGGACATCACTGAAATTGTGCAAAATGCGTCAAGTACATTGTCGAATTGTCTCCAACTTGTCGACGATACGATTCGTAGCATTCTCTCGTCGGATTCAAGAAACGGTGGAACTGGTGACGCATCCGCTGCTTCTCCGGAGTTACCCATTCTAAGGGATTCTGTTCTGGAATGTACCGGAAGTTTTGCTAATTGGCTTGCGAATGCCCTTGAATGTTTGGCAGGTGGAGAAATAGATGATCCCAAATACATCATACACGTCAGTGACAGCAAATCCGAAGGCGAACATGCGATTGAAGAAAAACACGAGCCAGAGTTTCGTAGTTGCTGGGACGATACTTTGCGCGATATGATTGTTTCGACCAGGCAAACTCTGTTTGATGCCAATGCGGATGACTCGGGCGATGTGCCCCCCGACTTCGTACTAGCTATAGCCGAAATGTGTCGCTTGGCGGAGGCTTCCGTCGGTGAAAATCTCGACCAATCCATCAGCACTCACATTGGTGGCAAGAAGAAATCAAAGGCAATATTTTCCGGCGGTAACTCCTACGGACAAAGTCGTGAAGAAAAAGCCTCACTTTGCTTCCATCAAGCCGCCCTTCGGGCTCTCATCCTGTATACGACTAGGATGGGAGTCAGAGCTGCAGAGTTTTTATGTGAAGGACTTGATTCCTTGTCCAACGATGATATCGTCGTTCTGAGTCCTCGCCCTGCGACCTGCAAAGCGCTTGAGATCGTCAAGAACACAGCAGTGAAGTGTGGCGAACTATTTGGCGGACCCAAACGAGGCAATCCCGTCGAAAATGTCGATCAATCAGCCATGCCATCACTGTCCAGTCCACTGTACCGTAAGAGCGGAGTACAGCTTGATGTTGAGAGGCTCTTCAAAGAGAAAGTTTCGATTTTACCCGAGTCTTTGTCAGAAGTGCAGTTCGGTGCCCAATCTGTTTCATTTGGCATCCTCAAACTTGCTAGTCGTTCTCTCCTTGAGTACGCTAGATGCGTTTCGTTTTCTGTAGAAGGCTTCTGTCAGTTGCAGTTGGACGTTGAACTGCTAAAGCATCTTACTGAGCACTACATCAAGGCCGATTTCGCGCCCAACGGAAAGGATGCATGCATCGGCGTGAAGAACCTTCTTTCTGATGTGCTGTTGGCTGCCGGAGAACGCTGTACGGAGGAAGGATGCACCGAAGACACGGAGATATTGGGGGAGACCAAACAGAGACTGCATTCCTTCTTAACAAGCAGCGACACTGCTGCCACGAGAGACAGTTTCATCATTCACGAGGATTCAAAATAAATCTAGGAATTATTATTCACCTATTAACTTCCTCATTTTCCCATTCCTTCAATTCTCAATCTTTGTGAAGGAAACCAGTCAAGTCAATCAATTTCGTGTTTGCGTACACGGATCATTGCCACAATTGTTTGACAGTCAGCGCGACACCGACTGGTTCTCCCTGGGTATCTCAGCTGTAGAATCTACTACTCCTAGGAAAGAGATGGTGCTGGTCTGGTCTTCATACACGTTGACCGGGTGGCTTCATCTATATGGGTACTGTTCACATAACGGCGGTGTATGGTCTCTACAACATATTGACTTTTCGACTCAAATCCAGCTCACGAAATATTCACAAAATTCGCACTCATACAACCAAGCGAGAAAGAGAGACTCGTCGTCCAGGTCATTCCCGCGGAGACGGCCACCAACACAATACGTCATTAGGGGAAAAAAGATTCGAAGAGAGAGAGCAGGGAGCGAGACACATAAAAGAGACCCAGAATACAGTAATATCTAAAAAAGAGCCAGCACTTTCGTTTTCATCTCTCATCCAGTATAATATAACATAGAAGAATGGGAGATCATCCTAGTAGCAATCTCGAAGAAGACAAAGTGATTCAACAACTCTTGGCGGAAATCGACGACCTCCGTGGAAAGCACGAAAAGTTACGCGTCGAAAAGCGACAATGGGAACACAAGCGTCAACTTTTGCTGGATCAGACGGTGGAAAGATTTGATAACGAATATTCGAGTGTGAAACAATTTGCTAAGCCGATGACGGTAGTAGTAAGCCGTCGTGGGATGCAAGAATCGGAACAACCCCTCCAGGATCGGATTCAAGCAATGATCCAATCGACTCAATATCGACAAGACGAGGCCCTGGAGGACTTTAGATCCGCCATGGCACGACGAAAACATCTCACGGAGACTGCAAATCTCGCTAGGGAGTCGAAAGCTCTCCACGATGCCTTTCATATCGGTTATCAAGGGCCTTTCGCAACTATAAATGGTCTACGGTTGGGCGCAGAAGCGACTCTCGAGGATTATCAAGGTGATGAAGGAGGTGCTGGGATTACTATTCTTGGAAACCGTGGTAGTAATGGATCCAACAGTACCAGTCCCGCTGGGTCTACAACTGTTAAGGTCCCTTGGTCAGAGATTAATTCAGCGCTCGGTTCTTTGGCTATGTTACTAGCTTGCATGGAACAAAAACCACACGTGGGGATTCGTTACAAACACGAAATTATCTGTTGCGGCAGTACAAGCAAAATTGGGAATGGACGTCGAGATGAAAATCAGCGAGGAGTAGGAATTATGTCGTTGACGTACTACAACTTGTTTTCCGATGATAGCTTCCAATTCTTCGGTCGTCGAAATTTTAATACAGCTTTACAATGTCTTGTACAATGCGTTACAGACGCGGCCGAGGCAATTCAAAGACGAGATCCCACGATCAACTTGCCCCATTCCATTGAACGGTCAAATCGTGAGGTCACGATCGGAGGTTTGTCGATTACCTATGGTACAGACGCTGTCGAGTGGACAAGAGCGATGAAGTATCTTTTGACTAACGTCAAACATTTGACTACATATCGAGCCTTTGGATTGTGGGATGTAATCATGGACAATTAGAATTGTATGCTTTGTTTGTACTACTTACTTTTAGTGCATTGTTGTATTTGTTTCTGGTTTGCTATTGATGGGCACTTTCTGCTCTATTTTGCTGGCCTGCTTTCGGATTGCGGAAATAGGAAACGTTTCTACTAAATTTCGCCTGGAGCGATGGCATTTCATCTTTCCAGACCCAGGTCTTCATCAACATGATGATCTGATTGGAGACATGTCCTTCCGCGGCACAAATCTCAAACAAGGACCTGAGAAGTGCAGTTTTCTTCGTCTCATCGTGACATAGTTGACCAATCGCTGTCATACACGAAGCGAAGGTGATATGGTTTACCTCTCCGAAGCGACCGCTCTTGCAATATTCCATGGCTGCGAGAGCAACATGCAACGCTCGATCACGGTCTTCCATCGTACCTTGCACTTCACCACAAGCTTGCATCAGAGTTGCAAACAAATAGGTGTCGAGCTTGCAATCCCAGCCCCTTTCATTTTGCATCCTGAGCGAGTGTTGCAAAAGTTCCTCTGCATGGAGTACGTCCTCTAATTTGACACCGTCAGCACCAAGCAACGAAGAAATCAGAAGAGTGTAGGAAATTCTATCTGGAGTTGCTCGTTTTGACTTGCTTTTCTCCTCGGACTCGATCATCTTTTGAAGCAGGCTGGAAGCTTTTACCCACGGTTGGGCGCACGATTTATCACGTGCGACAGCTAAAAGTGTGTTGTTGAAAGTAATTCTGTAGGTAGAGAAGCGTAACATTAGGTCTGAATTCATTTTCCGGACACACACACACACACACACACACACATGCACACATGCACACACAAATCCGTAGCAAGAAAACATACTGGTCTGGTAATAAGTGAGGCGAATTCTGTCCAGCCATCTCCAACCATTCGAGCATGTTTAGTGCCTCCCCACTCATACCACGCTTTCCCATACCATCAAGGATCGTATTGTATGTAACAAGGTCCGGCTCCGAATGCTTTCGCAGGGCAGATAACCATTTTTTGGCGCGTTCCATGGAATTTGGACGATTGATGGCCCGAGTCCAAACGGTGATCACAGTGTTATAAAGACTCAAATCAGGACGAAAGTCATCGTCATTTGTTTCACTGTAAATGTCAATGAGTAGGTTGACGAGAGCTTCTGCTCGCTCGGGTGCATCTTTTCTAGATTGAGCCAGTGACCAAGCCGATACACAGTTTGTAAAACAAATCTTGTTTGGTTTGATATAGGCTTCGTGATCTCTTCGATAGATATCAGTCATCGTACGAAGCAGAGCCTCGGCCCTGTCTGCCCCGCGGCCTTGTTTCTCTGCCTGCTCGCGCCGCATCCATACTTCCATCACCAACGCATACGCTCGTGTTCCAGGTCGTAGTTCCGCTCCTTTGAAACCAGCACATTGCTCCATGATGTACAAAATCTCTTCCGCACGCTCACCTGCCTGTGAATCTGTTGAAGAACGGACCCATGCCCCCAAAACAGCATGGAAGAGTGGCGGACCAACAAGGAAATATGAATTTTGCTTTGACTCTTCGATGGCTTCGAAAAGTATACTTGTTGCATATTCTGCTGCCTTGGGATGTCGACTCTTACTCCACGCGTCTACCACAGAAACTAGAGTCCTATCATTGGCTTTGGCACCGCGGTATTGTTTCTGTGTCATTCCGCCCCCCGTCCGACATGCGACATCCCATTTGTGCATCATATCCACCACCTTCTGCGCTTTGAATCCTGAATCTTTTTGCCGACTCTTGGCCCATGTATTTACCACAATATTAAAGGTTTTGACTGTTGGTGCGGGTGGGGGTGGTGGTGGTGGAGGGGTGATACCAGTAGTAGTAGTAGTAGTAGTAGTGGTGGTAACGGTGCGTGACGGCGACGACGACGACATCCATTCGTAACAACGCTGAAGCATTTCTTCCAAAATCGTTTGTGCCTGTATGGCAGCCTCCTTTTTCCCATCGCATACAGCATAACTCTGAAGGACAACATTATAAAATGATGTCGTTGGAGTCAATGCGGACATGCGTCCATCGTTCAAAGAAGTTGATGAACCATCACGCGCACTCTCCTCACTGTCACTACTACTACTACTAGTGCCATTACCGGTGCTTATCTCCTTCATTGCCTGTAAGAGACGAGCAGCTTGATGTGCGGCATCAATTTGACGCGTTTCTTTGGCAATTTCCATACATCTTTCCAAAATATCGTAACAATAATTGACATTAAGAGTTTGCCGTAGACGCTCTCGTTCTTCCGCGGAATACAACTGCTGAAACTTCATCTCACTGTCCTGGAGCAACGTCACTAATTCTGTGACATGATCGAATAATTCAGATTTTGATAATGTAAAACGTTGTTTCTTGTCGTAAAAGAAAGAAGATCTGGATCTTAAGTCATGATTCCATCTAATTTGACCGATCAGTCGGCTTGGGAGTTGTGAATTTAGAAGGATTACCTTGTTGTTGTTGTTGTTGTTGTTGTGGTGGTGGTGGTCGTCGTCATCATCATATGACAGGTTCATCCTACGAGTTGATTCTATCTCATTACCATAATATACCTTGCCCAAACATTTTCGTCGTAGAACGAAAGAACCATACCTTCTGTTACCGGTAGCGCCAAGTGTAGGACCCGAGTTCCGATGCGAGGACAACGTTACGTCTTTGTTGTGACAGCGTATCAGAGTTGTTGGTGGCATGCGTTGCAGGGCAACCACCACCGCATTGTGGAAATGTCTTTGAGAATCACCAGTACTGCGCAACTTCGAACAACCCTGTTGCCAGCCTTTTCGTATCCAGATTTGCATTCCGTAAAAACAAGAAGAATAGAGTGGAAATAAAAATTGATGAACAAAAGAGTGATATCAATAACAGTAAAATAAAAGTACAGGAGTAAACAGAATAATACTGTTGGACGTATGTGAAGGGCTGTCGCTGTACTCGATTTTCACGTGAATGATGATGAGGATTGACTGCCATTCAGACAGCTAGCGGTAGTGATGATGATGGGATACTGTCCTGTTTGGTCGCACAAAATTGTGTCCGTCCGTCGTTCTTCGCGGTCAGCACATAATCAAACCGACACCGTCCGCACATACACATAAAACCGATAGGCAAAACTCTGATCGGGGGCTGGCCGTGTCCCCAGCAACCGCGCGGGAAGATCGCGTTACGGTTAGATTAAGTTTTAGACGACGCGATGACAGGGTAAAAACTACGGCACAGCCAGACAAAAAAAAAACTGCATCCCCGAAAAATAAGAGAGAGGTGCCACACACTCTTACCGTTTGCAAATCGGATTGCTACTACTCCTGTACTATCGTCATACCTACTCGAGAGACTGCAAGAGTTTGCTTTTTTGTGCTCTGCGGACATCCTCCCTCTATTTTTTCATCATCCAAACGTTAGTCCCAGTTGCTACGAAGTTATCATCACGCTGAGCCTGGAAGCCGACAAGAAAGACCTGCGACCACAAAGATGGATCCCCGGAACCGTGACATGGCGAATGCCAACTCGAGTATCTTGCTGGGTGGTGAAGATGTCATGGAAGAAGATGAGGATCTACCCGTGGCCTTGAATCAAGTTGCAACAACGCCTTCAACGTCACAAGTAGAAGTCACGGCTGAAAACATGGCCATGCCAGCCCTCTACGCTGGACTCATCCACCGGATTATCACTCCGTCTCCCTTTGCACAACACAACGCGGGTCCGACGTCGTTTCGATTCCGCAATGCCTTGAACCGCGTCTTGACGGCCCCCTTGACGGATGTCGAAGCCTGGCAAGCGCTCATGACCGAGGTGCAAACATCCTTCCGATCCATTCAAGATAATGTCCACGCGGTAGATGCCGAGATCCAACGACAGCTGGATTGGGTGGAATCATGTTACGGAAATTTGTTACTGCATTTCCCCTATGCCGCACAGTACGCTGTTAGGCTCGTGCAAGTACTCATGATACAGTCGGCACGCTTGGGGGAAGAAGATGGACCGCGGAAGGCCTATGGCCGGACCGAGGTTTCGAAACGATCCATAAATTGCGAGACAAAATTGGATCGTCTTTTGGAACATTTGTTGGGTTTCAAATTGGATGGAACGCCTCTGAAGTTGGAAACACAAGAGGATAGTGGTCGGTCTGTATCCCCGATGGCCTTTGGAATGTGCGGTTGGTCGGTAGATTTGTGGATCCAATACGTGCGTAAGGCGAGACGAGATGCCGCGCGAAGCGTCGAAGCCTTGCCCGTGGATCAGCGAGCAACTGCATTGCGAGAAAAATCAGTCAAGGCATTCGACTTGGCCGTCGCCCAAGCGGGATTTACCGTGAACAATCAGTTGCTGTGGAAGGAGTACTTGGATTATGTCAAGTCTTGGCGTTCGGCCGACAGCACGCAAACAGGCATGGCAGCGGACCATGCCTTGGCGCAGCAGCAAATGGTTCAACTTCGTTCTGTGTACAAAAGGTTGGTATGTCTGCCAATGACAGGACTTGATCAATTATGGCAAGAATACGAAGTCTTCGAAAAAGCGCAATCAGAAGCACTGGCAAGTGCCCTTATTCAAGAATTGCAGCCAAAATACCAGCACGCAAGGAGCATTTACCTCGAGAGGAATCGGGTATATTCAAATACAGATTTACTTATTGGTCAACGATTGGCCACACCCCCTCCCGTCGACGAGGAAGAGGACGATTACGCCGCAAAGATGGAAGAAGATGACAAACTTTTGGCCATGTGGAAACAGCGTTGTTCGTACGAACGGATCAATCCAGAACGTCTCACATCAAACGAATTCAACAACAGAATACGTTCGACGTTTAAGGAAATGGTGTCCACGTTGACTCGACACATTGAAGTATGGCACATGTGGAGCTCCTGGGAGCTCCTGGTCGCCAAGTCATCTACACTAACAAGCGATGATTCGGATTCATCCCCCAAGGTTGTATCACCAGATGATGGCATTTTGAAACTCGGGCAAATCCACATTCCTGATTCTACGCTTCTTGCCTATGCCGAAGCTGAGATCCTTCAAAAACACTCAAACGAAGAAGAATGTCTAATAGTAATGGAGTCACTCCTTGAGCGCTATCCAACCACTCTGGGTTTTGTCCTTTACCAACGCATGGTTCGCCAGCGTAAAGGAATTGACGCCGCAAGAGAAGTGTTTGGAAGAGCTCGCCGAGTTCTACTGAGCGAAGAACAATATCGCGAAATCCAGGAACGAGACAAGGCTGCAGCAAAAGAAGACGAGGAAGCCGCAGAAGCGGGCGCTGGGGTTGGAACTTCAGAAGCTGCTAAGAAAAGCGAACTCGATGAACGTTGGGTCGTCACAAACCGCCTCGATGCCAGCGTCGGGGCACCGGTTGCTGCCAATGGCGACAATACGAAGAACCCAGACCCGACCAAAAAAAATGATTCCACCGACCCATCGGTTCCAACCGGCCCCGTTACATGGCATTTGTATGCAAGCCACGCAGGAATTGAACACAGGATAAATCGCAGGACGGACATTGCTGCTCGCGTTTACGAGCTGGGTCTCCGAAAGCACGCATCCTTTTTATCCAAGCCTGCTTACGTACAGCGGTATGCGCAACTCTTGGCGGAGCTTGGAGATGTGTTGAATCTGAGGTCCTTATTGACGAAAGCAGTCGCTGCCTGTGAAAAACACGGGAACAAGGAAGCTTTGGGCGAGCTTTGGGATATCAGTTTACACTATGAAAGCGTTATGTCAGCCTCTGATACTACTGGGATGGAGCGAATTCGCCAAATCGAGTGCCAACGGAGGGAAGCTTTGCTAGGTCCCGAAGTCGAAGATGTGGCTACTGGAGGCGTAGTTGGTATTGGCGAGACGGCCCTCGTAGGTGCCCAGAAATCTACAATAGCTGAGCAGCTGATACGATCTGAAGGCTACGACACAAGCTCTCGCATCGTCAACGGTCTCAGCCGCACTGTGGATGTTCTGGGGGTTATGGGCGTCTGGGGGAGCGCTGCAACATCAGTGGACAAGCGTGGCGATGACGATCTTTCGGGGAGTCTCAGCGACAAGGGTTTCCAAAAGCGATTGGACTATCGTAAGATGAAATTGAGTGGGTCGTCTGGCGAGGGCTTGTTGGGTGATAGCGCAGGAAACAAGGGGCTCTCGGCGAGAGAGCGTCTCCAGCAAGGTGCTTCTGGATCGGGACCGATGACTGCGATGATGCTTGCTATCCAACAAATGCCAGAATGGCTTCGCCCTCTTCTTCTACTGTTACCCGCTTCGCGACTAAGATTACCCGTTGTTGCCAGTCCACCAGCCCACCTAACAGAAATGGCGTTGTCGACGTTAAGACAGAACGATCTCCCGGAAGAACGGCCTTCAGATGACGCTACTAAAGGAAGCAAACGTAGTTCAGCAAATGACGATGGGGATTCGTCTGATGAAGATCAGGCCGGAGGAAGTGGGTACAGTGTAGCATTTCGTGCCCGTCAGCGGAACCGTATGATGTCTATGAACGGTGTAAGTAATTAGAAAAGACATGCTTGTAGTAATCAGATATCACTACCCCGACAATTACTCTGTTAGCTCTATATACCACATCATGTATCATGTGTGAGGCTGGCACTGAAGGAGGGGGTGGGTGATACTAGTGCCGACACGTAATATCCGGAAAATCCAGATTAATTATCTAACCGACACAAAACCCGAACTAAAACCTTGTATATGATAAGTAACCAATTCTGATCCGAATCTGAAGACATTCAAAAACACGCTTCATAGGTCCCTCTGCCAAGCGATGCAATTGGTGAAGGATCATCTCTTTACTTAGACTTGAGATCTAAATTGCCATAAGAGCTTTCACAGCATCTTGCTGTACGTTCTCTCCCAGTTCTGGTTGGCTTCGGCTCTGTCGTATTATCAATTTATCTCCAGTCTTTTGTTATTTACCGACCAAGACTACAAGGAGTTTTTAATGAAACGATTCGAGTAATCAAGCAGGCATTTATGTGAATGTGGCTAATAAGATAGATTAATTGAAAACTCCCTTCTTCTTTACTTCTTCAAATTCTTTCTCGAACTGTTGCACCACCGCGCGACGTTGGAGTTTGTTTGCCGCCGTCTGTAAAATAATACGAAGATGTCGAAGGTTGTTAGAGGTATTTAAAATCTGAACCAGTCCGAATGCAACAATTCACTTACCAAACAGCCGTTTTCTGGCGTCCAAGGATTGTTCAGAAGAGCGACACCGACAAGTTTCTCGAGGTGACTCAAGTCACTCTTGGCGTGTTCAGCCTTCAGTGATTCCACGACGGCATCGTAGAACTCTTTACTCTTGAGGACGGTTTCAAAGTCTCCAGACACACCGTTAGATTTCGCCCACTTCATGGCAACCGGTTCGCTTACTTGCATCAGGGCCACGGGACGGTCCATGTCTCCGTCACCATAGCAGCAAACTCCACCCCCAATGGCATCCACAAACTCGCAATTGCCATACGTCATTT
>Ga0051981_10000955_pt1 | contig 14204 bp, 6 predicted proteins | sample CryGey13umfilter_3_FD_59644 | JGI IMG/M metagenome (GOLD analysis project Ga0051981, IMG submission 59644) | Groundwater microbial communities from aquifer in Utah, USA - Crystal Geyser 4/10/14 3 um filter | ecosystem: Environmental > Aquatic > Deep subsurface > Groundwater | place: USA: Utah... | reverse complement strand
CGCCAATGTCAAAGACCAAGATGCACTCGTGTACATCACTTCCGCGAGCATCCAAAATCGATCCACAAGACACAAGAGAACTCCCCCGGGGCATATGACATCAACGCCGTCGCAGAAGAGTATCCAAGGGGGTGTGGCTCCGGCGTTTCTGAAAAATTTTCTTCACGTTTTACCAGATGAGGCGCTCTCCGGCTTACATCAGCTCTCGACAGAGTCTCGTAGTCAAATTGCTCGTGTGTCGAATTGCATCGCACAGCATTCGGCGATGACGACATTACGTAATGCCATTGCCAGTAGGGCTACTGTTGCCGACGGTCATTTACAGGACCGAATGAAACACTATGAGTCTGCTTTGCAAGAATTTCAAGAATCGCAAATGGATCGACAAAAAGCCTCTCTCACGTCGAACGCGGGAAGAGAAGACGCTACACGCTCAAATCTGATTGTAGAGCAGTACTGTAAAGCCCTCCGAGAAGCGCTGACCGATGATCATTTCTTCACACCGAACCGACTGTGTCACTGGCACGCAATTCTTTGTGGCGAAGGAATACACGCAGAAGCTGGGCGATTGCGTACCAAAGCTGTGCGTGTGGGACATGTTCACTTTCGCCCTCATCAGTACGTGCAAAATGATCTCGAAACTGTTTGTCAAGAACTAGTGAGATTGGAGACTCGATTTTTGCAGAAAACGTATTTACCAAAACAATCCAACGATGGAATTTCCGCAGTGACTTTGGCCGCGGCAGTTCTTTTCGCGATTGTGGATGTTCACGCATTTTGTGATGGAAACGGAAGACTGGCTCGAATCGCGCTCAACTGGTGTCTCCGTCGATTCGGCATCCCGTTTGTCATTCATTTATTTGCCACGCCTTCGCAGCGTTCGGAATACACACAAGCAATTGTCAAAACACGGCGGAATTTGGCACTGGTGGGTCGCGGGCAATGCTCGGAATCTGATATCGTACATGCTCTGGATCAAGCTGGTGTTTTTGCTCCCATGGTGGAGTTGATTCTTGATCGATTGTCCAAGACAATAGTCGAATTTGAAAAACTTGTCGAAGAAAAGTCCCGAATCGGTTTCGAGGAAGCAGAATTTCGGGCTGCGAAACGTGTGCGCGACAGAGAACGCGCGGGAACGTGTCTTATTTGCTTTGAGGACAATCCAAACATTGCGACGCTCTGTTGTGGCAAGGCAGTTCATTTGAATTGTGTGGCACAATGGATTTCGTCAAACACGTCGTGCCCCAACTGCCGCGAACAATTCCCCGCTCTTTCTCCTCGTATTCACTCTCCCCATCAGAACAGTGACTATGAAACGACCGAAGAAGATGATGAAAGGTTCTTTGATATTGACGAAATCGACGAGACTGTTGAAGATATGGAAGATGATACGACGAGCGACACGATGATACCCCTAGAAGAATTTACCTCAGACATCCTTCAGATACTTGAAAACCATAGGTACATTCGTGATAATGAGCGTCAGTCATTACAGGAAATGGCCAACCGCATAATAGAACAGCACATGGGGAATGAAGTCGATGGAGACGACACAACACCATCGGCTTCGGAAGGGAATGACGATATAAATGATACAACTATCGATTCCGATATGGATGACACGATACCCGCGCAACCTGTCCCAGAGCAGCCAACGTATTGCATCCAAGACGATTGCACTAACCGTGCGGCTCGTGACTGTTCGAACGCTACGTGCGGAAGATGCTGCCAACTCTTTGGACAATATTCATGCCAACGTCATAATGCTTGACGATTTTACACCGTTATATTATCTCAAATAATACTCTACGTTTTTAAGGTGTATGTTTTATATCCAAATCAAAAAACATAGTCTCACCAGCAACGGTGTGACAGTGCTTTCATACCCGTCCTACCTAAGATGCAAATTGAATGAATCCACATTGAATGGGGATGATATTGTTGTTCTCATAATTTAAATCTATATTTTATGCTTCGCGCTTCGCATTTTCCTTTTAATCCCATTTGCCCCAGTATCAGGGTAGTGAGGTACTCCTAGCTGACAAAGCAATTTGGGTGTCGGAATATCTCCTTTTTTATGTGAGATGGGATGTTTGGCTGTTTCGTTGCTTTGTGTCCACACAAAATATTTAATTTTACATTTATTTCGGAATCCGTCGTCAGCATAAAATAGCTGACGTCACCGTCTCACAGTTGATCGGCACATCCACTCAAAACAAACGAAAAACACTCTCATTCCGTCCCCTTGGTTTCCCTCCCCCAATCGGAAGCCTGTGTCAGCTCGCAGACAAATCTCGTTCGTTGGTTGGTTCTATGCGTGTTCTGTCTTTCTCGTGACCAATCAAACATTAGAAGAATAAGTATGGTCACAGCACAAACAAGAAAGACATCCAATAATTTTCTACATGACAGGTGGAAAGGAAACAAAGTGTCACCGAATCCCAATAAGCTCGAAACGAGATTTTCCAAAAGTTGGAGTGCGTGTCAAACTTTATTTTCTGGGATGCCTCAAACTCACATCTAATGTAAGCGAAGACCTCCACAACCCACAACCACTCGTGTCTTTAAAAACAACGGTCCAGTTCCATCCGCGATCACGCTGAATCTTCTATTGAAGACTCTTATGCTTTTGGAATCTCAATATCACTTTGATAAACATTCTTATCAAAAAGAATTTCATACTGCGTCTACCAAGTTGAAAGGAATCCAATCTTAAAGTTAGTGCTGCTTCTCTCGCCCTTTGTCACTCTATTGTTTCCCGTCTCTGCTGTATGACGCTTTTACTTTCGTCTGTCTTGCCACGAAGTATGCACACCTTCCCGCCCCTCGATCACAGCGATGTATCGATGTCTAGACATGCACATTTTGGGGATAAGAATGTAGAAAGGCACATGGTATGCAATACTTCTAACAGGAAGGGCGATGGACAACGGTCTTCACCCACCCACGAAACACGTGAGAGACACTTGAGGTCGGTCGCACATGACAGTATGGCTGTGTCAGTACTCACCAAGATTCGCAATCATCCAAACGCGAAGAATCTAACGCTTCGGGATTCGGGAAAGACCCTGCTTCGTCGCCAGCCACACGAAAAAGCCCAACAAAGTGGGTCAGCTGACCCATCATTCCTGTGTTTGCCTCATAAAAAGCGCGACGACACGTCTCACAGTGGATGCACCCCTCTCCAGCAAAACAATCAGACCATGATGATGATTTCGCCAACAATATCAATAGCAAACATGAAACATAATGACCATTCTCTATGGGAAGACTCTACACGTACTACAAGGCCACGAAGTAGAGCGATCGCCATCAAGCAATCGCAACGACAAGACTCGGGTGATGATGATTTCCCGGACTACTCCGATCAGGCCGCTCGTATGTACGATGACAGCACATGGGCCATGTACCTACGAATCGTCGAGTACCGGCAGAAGCACCCTATGTCAAGTTCTTCCAATGACCAAGCAGGAGCTGAGCTTTCCATGAATCAATTAAACGATGACCACATCTTGAGGGGGACTGGACGGAGTCTCCACGGGAATGATGACCCCAGGGGAGTCAACTTCTACGATACAGACGAAGAGGAGATATTTGATATGGAACTTTAATCATCTCATGTATCAGAATCAAATGACGAACGAATCAATGCTAGTTCGTATTCTTTGCAAACTTTTTGCGTTCACTCGCTATGGCGCCACCTCCCATTTTCAATCACAAAATAACGCGCTCATAAATCAGACATCACCACATGACACACACACACACACACACACACACATAATCTAGAAAGTTTACAAAAGAACGATATAACGTAAAGCTATAACGTAAACATCAACTATGTATTATTGACACCGCTAAGGACCCTGCTTCACGTCTGTTGATCGTTTTACTACGCATTCGTGCAAAGTTGACCTCGCCGTTCTCACTGTCACTGTACCGTGCACGAAGGAATCTCAAAACTTGCCTGGGAAAAGGGGCGCGCATAACATACACCAAAGACACAACCGTAACTGTTAACCAACCGATCAATAATTTCACAGTTAATTTGCTCTGTCAAGACAGACTTATCGGCGAAGACGGGAGGATTCGAGAGAGGCCAATAATAAAACAGTACATATATATTTTATCAAAAGATCAGATATCAAGTTCCGTATGCAGAGTACCTAACTACACCCGCTACTTTTGTTAAGCTCGACAGAAAGGAAGGATAGTCATACATTTAGCTGTTTCAAGGCATTTAGACAATATGCGTCATATTTATCATCTCTTAAATACTAATTTGACAATAATTGTAATATAATTAGGATTGTCAAATCTTATCCATATGATTGAAAGAAAATACGGAGAAATATTTGAAATAATCTGACAAAGCTCGGGTAAATTTCTGGTCATTAACCTTAAAAGTACTAATGTCGAAAAGGTGAGTCAGCTTGATTTATTCACAATCGGATGGCTCGGGACGGATTTGTCGGCATGGCATTGTATTGTCATGGCATTGTATTGTCATGGCATTGTACCTACTACGATCTACAATGCCTGCAAGTACGTAACTGTAAGATGTGAAAATCTCGTTATCAGAGCTGAACTCTTTTGGGGACTAATTTGCGTCATTTCCGTGATTGCATTATTCAAGACTGAAACATTTTTCAAGGCGAAGCCACTGTTGGTGCTGTTCGGTATACCAAAGTCCTCGGAGGCGCCTTTTGAAGTTGAGTCGACAGAAGGAGCTGCGTTTGTTGTACAATAGCGGTTTCGTTCGATGAATCTCGCTCACCTTGTTGCCCCATAACAGGACATTTTCGCAATGGACGAAAACTTTGAAGAATGGGCCCAAAGCGACTCGCAACAATCCTGCGTTCGAAAATACGCGGATCAGCTACTTGAGCTGGGCACTTCATGGAACTCTTTTTGTCGCCCAGACGAAGAAATCGTCAAGGATTTTGTCGAGGGCGGCGGTATCCCTCTGTTGGCCGCTCGCGACATCGTAAAGTTGGCTAAGGAAGAGATTCAGCGTGGTAATGCTCCCATGGCAATCTTCTGGGATCTCGAAAACATGCCTATTCCTGCAAGTAGAAGTGGCAGGGACGTCACGACGCGACTCAAGAAAATCCTGGCTCCCTACGGCAATCTCGTACAATTTCGTGCCTACGCGAGTATTGGTTTGAATCTTATTCCCCAAAAGAAACGATCAGATTTGCAATTGTCGGGCTGTCATTTAGTAGATTGTCCCCACAATGGGAGAAAAGAGGTAGCTGATAAAATGATCATTGTGGACGCAATGCAGTTTGCATACACGAATCCAGATGGAGCGACATTGTGCTTCATTACAGGGGATGTTGATTATGCCTATTTATTGGCCGTCCTACACATGCCGAAATGGCGGACCATTGTGATATCAAAAGGAACCATGTCTTCTATGTTACATGTCAACTGTGACATGCGTATGAGATGGGAAACAGATATATTGTTGCTTCGGCCGACTGAAGAACCGATTGACACTATCTCTTCGATGGAAATTGAAGTTAAAGCCACTTCAGCTATACAAGTAAGCCAAACTACTGTTGTTGTTTCTACACCACACGATAATGAAGAGAAAAATACCATCGATGATGGCGAGGCAATTCCGCTCAAGATTGATACCCAGACCACCGTTTCCAATATTCACTGTGAGTGCGATACCCAAAACGCCTCGGATACAACTCGTCATCAATCAAGATTATCGACCGAAAAAACAGCAGCTGGACAAAACACATCCCAGAGATTCGAAGCCTTGACGCCAAGTGAAGAATGGACAGACGACGTTGAATTATTGAGGTCTCTGCTTAAGTCGAATGGCAACGTAGGTTTTAAAAGGACGATCAGTAATCAACTAAAAGCGACGAATCCTGCTCGCTTTCCAAACCCAAGAGTGATTAAAAGTTTTTTAGCGAAAGCTATCGAAGCAGGGGTGGTGGTAGAGATAGGACAGGGACACTACAAAGAACTAGCCCTCCCTTCATCGACGGAAAGAAAGAAGCTTTTTCCTATTTCTAAAATTCTGCCGCGGCGTCTGAAGGATATTATCCCAGACAGAGTTCCAATCATGGCTAAGCGACTGCCTTTTGTACTCTTCTGCCCTGTCAGAAACATCCCTTCCGGAACTATGTTCTCTCCCGCGAAGACCTTCGTGCACAAGACTCCTGACAAGAATTGGTTGATTTTGATGTTTGCCTCATTAGAGGATGCCCATCGCGTTATCGCCGAGGAACTACGTATCGTTGTAGATGCGATATTAGTCGATTGGAATACCATTAACTTGGAAGAAGACGCACTCGTGGGAAGCTGTTGTCGATGTTGTGAAGACTTGTTGGAATCGGAGGTAATTTACTCTGACCCAACTGAAGAGTTGGCGTATTGTTCCAAGTGCTATCAATTCAATAGCGTATCAGAACGGAGACGAGCTGTTGCTCGCGTTACTTCAATGCTCGCGATGATGGCTGAGAATGATGAAGTTTACATCTCGCGAAAGCTACTTAGAAAACTCATCTACCAGCGATATATTGGCCTATGTACAACCCATCGGCACGCCGAATTCTGGATCGACGAAGCTGTCTGTCAAGACAAAGTCACCCCCTACAAAAGAGAAGGACAAAAGAAACTATTTTTGTGTCTACCCAGCAATCTTCAGATAGCCAACGGCGAGCACCCACCCGAAAATTACGACACTTCCAAGGAAGAAAAGCACATCGCAGATTTGCTTGAGAACGACTCGTCAGCCTGGATTTCACGGTGTGATGCAATTAAAAGCTTGAAGAAAGCATTCCTAGAAATGAGTAGTCCACTCTTTCGATCCAAAGTTTTCCAGAATGGACACGCGAACAAAATATTTTTCGTTGCTCGAGGTCCTTTCGGGCAGACAATCGGAGCAACCGAGCAAGAAGCGCAGGATTCTTTGGAGGCCATGACCAAGGCGATGCGAGAGGAAGTTGCATGGAATTTGGGCGGTGACGCTACAACTATGATAAATCCAGCGCACTCAAAGGGCACTTCTCAAAAGCCCCCTCCTGGGAACTCAGCAAAGGCCGGACATCTAGAGCAAGTAATTGGCACCACCGTCGAGGAAATGGGAAAGGAGGGACTCTCATCGGCTGGGAAGAACAAAATGAGTCTTCAGGAATCTATACTGGATAGCGATGACGCCAAAGATACTCCATCAACGCCTGTACCACGTGAGGTTATCGTGCCCTCAGAATCGAAGGGTCCTCAGAACACCATACACGATGAAGACACAAATATTGCCGCTCCGATGGAATGGGATGCCGAATCGATCGATTCTGCTATCCTTGACGCACGATTACGGTGCCAAGCCTTACAAGCCTTTACTTTAGCACCAGCGGCGAAACCCAAAGATTGACAAGAGTCCGGTGAAACAAATAAAATGTAACTGCTGCATCCTTCTGGGTACTTCTTCTTGAATTTTTTTCCGCCACAGCAGTAGTCGTACAATTAATTATTATTGTGGTAGTTTTTGGGAATGATCGTGCAATTGGCTGAAGATGACTAGGTTATGACTAGCTCCAATAGAAGATGCATGATGCTATGTATCATAGATGACCGTGGTGTCTATTTTGTGAAGTGACTTTCTATCTGACAAACTCCTGGCTAAGGCGTCGTGTCAGTAGCACCTCTCCCTACCTACTAGATAACCAGACAACCGTTTCAATCAATGAGGGCTTAAAAACATGCAATTAGAACGGCAATAGCATGAAAAGTTCTTTCTCGTAACATAACACAATTTGATTCATCATTGGTCTAACGGGTAGTGTATAATACTAATTTCGCGAAGCAAAAGAAATCTGGTCAACTTGTAGAGAATTACTCGGCGGCCTTCACCTCCTTGTTCACCACAAGCGCGGCCAACTGCTCTTTGAGCTCGGTGATCTCGCGGCGAGCTTTGGCAAGTTCACTTTCCAATGGATTCTCATCTTTCGCCGTTTGAGGAACAGCAGCGGTTGAGGTCTCGGAATCACTCGTGGTTCCCATGTCTAGGTCAGGTCGTACCAACACGTTCATACTCATGAGTTCATCGGCCACTGCCTCGTCACTATCTTGATCGTATAGAGGGCAGTTGCACACAAAGTTGGGCGAAGGTACGCGGTATTCGTTACCAGTGTACTTGATTTCGCCCGAACTTAGGTTAAAGTTGAAGACAGCCAACAAATCCGTATCTTGGTTGGCCACCAAAAGGTATTGGCCAGACGCATCAAACTGGAAGTGACGGGGTGTTTCACCACGAGTATGAAAATAACCGACGCATGTCAATTCACCACGGTGGCTGCCCTTTTGATGGACCTTATACACAGCAATGGATTGGTGCCCACGGTTACTGACGACGACGAATCTTCCCGACTTGTGTACGCACACACGCCCGCAAGTGTTGAGTTTCGTGGGAAATGCACCAGGGATTGTTTTGATGGACTGTACGAGATGCAAAGTGGAACGACCCTTGAACCGACTCATGTCTTCCTTGTGTTTGGATGCAGTCGCAATCTCCGACAAAAGCATCTTGTCGACTTCAAAAACAGCGATGGTGGATGACAGTTCGTTCACAACGTACGCCACATTGAACTTTGGATGATACTCAAAGTAGCGGGGACCGTCCGGCATTCCAGTGCATAGTCCCGACGGCATGACATTCATTTCCATAGCGATCTTGCCTTCGCAACGATCATAATAAAACTCTCGAATTAAGTCTTTTCCTAGGTCAGGCACATATGCAACTGTTCCGAAGAATGGATCAAGTACAAGAGCATGCGAGTGTGGATCAGCTTGACGCATGCGAATGGTCGAATCATCATTATTGGAATGGTTCACACCGCCTTTGCATCGTCCAGTGGCAAGTACTTTCTGTCCCTGCTTGGGATCATACAAGTTCTTAATCGGCCCCTTGAGTTCACCCGTCTCTTGGTCGAGTGGAATGACAGCAAGTGTACTGTCCCAGTAGTTTACCGCCAACATATGCTTCTGTGCCTTGTCGATCGTCAGGTAGCACGTCGATGTTCCACCTGCGTCAACGGGAGGCCCCATGAGCGTGAGTTCTCCTTCGGGCGAGACGTTGTAAGCAAAGATCTGTCCATTGTTCTCGATGTCTTCCGTGCAGCAATAGACTACATTGAGACGAGGGTGGTAACGTGAGAATGCGGGGTTCAACACAACCTTAGGGTCACCCTGGATGTTTAATAGAGTCAAGGAACCATCGCAGGGATGGAAACGGTATACATAGAGGGAGTGTTTGGCTTCGGTTCCACGAGGGCCGTGGGCGAGCTTGTTGAAGTCACTGCATATTATACGAGGAAAGGTTGAGAGAGAGTCGACAGACGAGCTGAGACGACGATGCATCTGAATGAAACTTCCGCACGGTGATAAAACGAGCGCTCCGTACGAAGTCACTCTAAAGTTTTCCGTCATTTATGGTTGTTTCGCAGCGGTCGCTCACCTGTACGAAGTGACGAAGAAGAGCTGATCGGAGGCCGAGGAGGCTCCTTCGTCGTCCCATTTGGAAGTACTTGCAGAAGAGGTGGTGCTGTTGAAGCGTTGCATGGTCTTTATGTTGGTTGATGCGATTTGTGTCATGATCAATGCAAGTACAATCCGCGAGTTCCCTTCGACCTTCGATTGATTTGTGTCAAAAAAAGAATTATGATGTACGCTGCCCCACAGCGCAAAGTTCGAGATTATTGGTTTGAAGAAAACGGAGCGAGCAGATTGCACGAGGAATTCCCTCGTTCTGCGAGGTTCCTAGCTATATTTTTTTGAAAATAATTAACGACATGATAGATGAATCCGTGAAGAAGGATATTTTATTTAACGTAAGACAAGTTGAACTAGTACGAGATCTTCGCAGAGAAAAAAAGAATAAGACGAACAGTACAAGACAGACAGATGGCAGATGGCTGGTTCTTCATTTTGGCTCCGTCGGAGTCGGAATTGCACGTTCTCAAAATAAAGTTAACTATGTCACCAATCCTCCTCTAGCTAGGGCGGGATTAGCGAAAAAAATACGACCATGAAGTGGAAATTCACACGCAGGACGATCGTCAACCAACATCACCACCAAAGTGTGAACAAGTCCACCATACCATAGCAAGTCACGCAATCGATCGGACGACGCAAGCTGCAGGGGTCGTATATCACATAAGAATCTCTGACTTCGATTTGAGATGATCAGAAAGCAACATTCCTAAGCAAATTATGGACCCAAATTAATGAAAGGCAAATAAAGAAGAAATAAGTCACAGAAGCTGCTTACTTTTTTTCCCTGTTTTTCATTTTCACGGGCGACGCTGTTTCATAGTGTTGCGATGCGGTAGTCTCACAAAATGATGCGTAAAAATTGACTCAACAACTCAGACTGGAACGCTATCATATTTTTGCTCTGAATCATTTTTCCCGCTTGTTGATCTACGTTATACATGCATACTACCATGACATATGAATAGTTGCGGTAAATCGCAGTCAGTACCGTGCGATGACCTCTTCACGACAGTGCTGTTGAACCACGAGTCCTTCGTAAGGCTTTCTGGGATTTTTTGGGTGCGACGGGTTGTACAGACGGGCTGAGGGGAACAATCTCTTGATCTCCCTGATCTTCACTGTTATCTTGACTATCTTTCATGAGACCCAAAATATGCGTAGGGTATTTGGTGGGTGTGTCAAATGCACGTCGATGTTGGCGGTCATGGTCTATGGTGTCGAATGTCATGTTCACGGAAGAGGGATATGTCCATGCTTGAAACCTACTCAAAGCGGACGAAACACTCACCGTCAAACTCGAGGCAACGCTATGTATGATACTCGGTGGAGGGTTCAAAGAAGAATCATCCGAATCGACGGAAATGAAACTATCGTCGTCGCTCAATTCGTTCGAATTCTTCTGTAATACATCAAACATTGTTGGCGCTTGTTCGATCGCTTCTTCCGACATAGGTTCGTCGTCAAAAATGTGTTCATTTTCTTCTGTGGCTCTTGGTGAAAGAGAGCCAGTCTCATCCGTATCATATGTGTCCGTATGAACGATATCCATGTGACACGAGTCCACTTTCTTGGGAGGGTCCATTTGCCAGTTCTTAGTATTAAATCCAAACTCTTGCATGAATTGCTTATACTGTCGGAATTCTTTCTCCCTTCGTTTCTTTTTGGAGCCGGGGATTATAGTATTAAAGAGGGCGGCTCGCGTAGACAACATCATCATGATAAGAAGGGCTATTACCAAAAGGGTATAATACATCCATGACAGTGTGTTCACTGTTTCGTTGCAAATCGGTCCGTTTGTCAAGTCTTCCAGAATGGGACTAATCTGTTCACAGTGAGACAGGTCGTGAAGCTTTCCTACCACTTGGCTCAGGTCAGCAAGGATTGGGGCCATTTCGTCAAAAGTCCTCTGCACAAGCTGGAAATTAGCTCCACATTGTTGCGATAGCGAGACAACATCGGCGTTTTGAAAGGTTTGCGACAATTCGTTGACACGCCCCGACGTTTCCACCAAAGCGCTGTCTAAGTCCTGAATGAAAATGAATGGATTTGGCCCTTCACATTTTTGGGTTGTGTAGTATTCCAAGACAAGATTGATAAAACCGTCACGCTTATATCCACTGACTGATACCAATTCGACCAATGTCCCAAGGGGGCTACCTTGCCCTCCCGAGCAGAAGTCTTACGGGGTAAATACATAGGTCACACGAGAGCCAATCCCGTGAGCAAAGATTTGAACGATTCAGCACCATTGTATATTTCATAGTAACGATTAAAGACTCACCAGCATTGATCATGCCACCCACCGCAACCATGCACAATACCACCACGGCAATCACCATCGTGGCGGCAAAGGCCGGCACAAAAATGCCGCCCAGCAAGGACTGATAAAAATCCCAGTTGATCTTATTTTGTGTCAGTACAACTCCAAGAATGAAAAAAATGTTGATAGCATTTGTGGCAATCAAAAAGACAAGAAAGATCCATTCGTTTTCTTTTACTTTCAGAACAGCCTCGTCGACAGATTCACACGTATCGGCGACCTTCCCAATGCCATTCAGAAACGAATCCATATCCTTTTCGAAAAAGTATTCCATCTCTTTCCCCGTACTTACAACTTCTTCCGCTGTAATGGCAAGTGAAAATTGAGATTCCAAAATGGTTTGTTCATAACTGGGACAAAGTTTTGTGATGTTCAAATCGAGATATGGACGAATTGACTTGACATGTGTCGACAGTAAGTGTGCTAGATGAATTCCGTGTTGGACTCGGGTTTGGGTGAGACTTGATACGGTCAAGACATCTTCCAAACTATCGATAAAGGGTGTAAGGCCTTGATTGGCAAAGACAAATGAAAAGGCGATCAAACCGATGGAACAAATCAAAAAAATGTTCCGGACGCGCAGACTACGGATGATCCGGGCGCGTCGTTCCCAACGGCGGACTCCCTGTTCACGTAGAGCCTTTACATCGACAAGTTCACCACCCGCCGCACATCCGACTCTAATAGGGCCTCCGATCCACTTGAGTAGCACAACAATCAAGCCCCATACGAAAAAGCAGCAAAAGAAGAAGATTGAAAATGCTTTTAGCTGGTGGTGGAGAAGTTGTGTGAGAATCGTTGTGAAACAATACAGAAAATGACTAGCGCCGGTCCCTCTTTTTTGAGTGCAAACACTTTTGTTGAAACTTACACCATCAATGTAATCGTCGTTTTCGTCTTCATGAACGAGACTGGAGAGTTGATTGGAGTGACCAAATCTGTGTATGCGTGAGCGGAGAAAGCAGTAATGTGCGAAAGAACAATGAGAGAATGATCTTCTTCATGATCCGAGCATGTAGGCAGCATCTTTTTTAACACACCTTGGAAGGTTATGGAGACGAATAACGTTTCGATTCTGTAGAAAGATTGAGTGTATTATATTGAGGAATGGATGTGTTTGTGTGAGTAGAGCCGAACAACTGTGCGAGAGAGCACTTCATGGTGGATGGAAACCAATGCTGACGAAAAGGAAGATAAGATCGAATTGTTCAGTCACCTACCTGTTCGTAATAACTCATGAGTTTACTTTCTCTGATGAATAGATACTCCTATTAGAAAAGAATAGGAGTAACAATACTAGGTCGGTTGATGTGATTTTGTACGGTTGATCAGTCGTCAGTTTTTCCCACTCGATCATCGTCGATTCACTCCTATTTTACTCACATGAATTTTCAAATTCGACACGAGAGAACATTCTTGGTGGGATGAAGGCCAACCCTCTTCGCCAGATGAATCGTCCGGCGTGCGAAAGCCACCTACCGGATTTTTACTTTTTCGGAGTGGCCCTGGATCTGTCGTGACCCGCGCACGATTTGAAGTCGCGACAAAACGGGACTTTACGAAAGGCCCGATGCGTTCTTATTTGGAATAATTTAAACAAGGAAGACTCGTGTATCAGTCGTGAGTGAGAGATTCATAGGAACGTTGTTGACGGTTGATCCGGTACCACATTCATGTTCACGAGCCCTTACGGTCATGCAGGAACGTCCATAATGTCCCCAACAGTCATGGTGTTCGCTCTTGTTGTCGTCATGGGATCACAGTCAGGCTCAGGCTCGTTTGATACTTCATACGGTTCGGTGCTCAAAAAACTCCAGATCTCATGCCAGACCTTGGAGGTGCATCCATCAAAGACTATCGTGGCTTGAAGACAAGCCCATTACTACATTTACTATCGTGTCCATTGGCCGAAGTGGTCAGCCGTGGAGACAGCTTTACACCCAAGCCCGACAGCAAGCTCATTCATTTCGATTTTTCGTCACACGTCGGAGAAAGGCCCTTTTTTGACCTTCCGTTCGCCATACATCACACAAATCCAGTATCGATTGAATCGACTTTTCTAACAACATTTAATTCTTAAATAGAGAGTTCATAATGTCATTCCTTAACGACACGGACACCAGCTATCGAGTTCCGTATGATCCGGTGAGTCATCAATCAACTGCCTTTCACCGTCGTTCCGCGGAAATAGACTCTTCTTCCTTCATTGGTGCTCGGCTAAACAGTGGTGCCTTGGGATTGGGAACTGTCGAATTGGGGATCGGTTCACTGGGAAAGACTGACCGATAGCTCTTCGTATCGACGGGGCATGGACCATGTCTATCTTCTTTAAAATGTCTCTCACACAACAATGCCTTTTTTTTTTTTT
>Ga0051981_10000953_pt1 | contig 14208 bp, 10 predicted proteins | sample CryGey13umfilter_3_FD_59644 | JGI IMG/M metagenome (GOLD analysis project Ga0051981, IMG submission 59644) | Groundwater microbial communities from aquifer in Utah, USA - Crystal Geyser 4/10/14 3 um filter | ecosystem: Environmental > Aquatic > Deep subsurface > Groundwater | place: USA: Utah... | reverse complement strand
AGTATATTCTAAAATAGCTAAATCCACAAGATTTTGATTAAAAAATAGTAAAGTCAAACTGAGAACTACGGAAAAGTACTTAACTTTTTGATTACTCCAGCCGTCGCTCGCAAGATTGCTCTCGCTTGCGTCTTCGCAAGTGAGGACTATGTATTCGGCATCCCTGCCGTGTATTTGCATTTCGCTGTTCTACAACAAGAATCACAAATCTAATAAATTAGCAATAAAATTATGCCTAAATATGCCCTTTTTTCAAAATCTCATATTCAGTCATTAATACATAAATACAAAAACCAAAACAGGATGCTGAATATATATAATTTCTAACTTTCATTCTCTTAATTATTTCTCTGAGTTAACTTAAACGAGTACAAATTTATTTAGAAAACCTTTTTTATTTTTAATTATAAAAATGATTTTGGTGGAAATTCATAAATTGTACCTGTATATTTGCTGTCGGTAAACTTGACAGAAAACTAAAACAAACGATAAGCACTAACAAGGAATCAATTACTTGAGCAAAGAACGCTATACGAATCAAAAATTAACTATCTAAAAATGGAGATTAAATACATAAATAGAGCTAATGGTGAAATAATAATTGAAAATCCACCAGCAGAGGGTTTAATGAAATTTTTATACAATAACTTAGTAGGAGAAAAATTGATTTTACCGATAGCCAAACAAAAATTTATCACAGATTTTTATGGAAAAATGATGGATAGTCCTTCTTCTACAAACAGAATTCAACCTTTTGTGGCATCTTTAAATATAGATATGAGTCAGTTTGAAAGAGGCATAAATGAGTTTACGTCTTTCAATGATTTTTTTTATAGAAAATTGAAGGAAAACGTTCGTAAAATTGAGGACGGTCTTGTTTCCCCAGGTGATGGTCGGATGTTAGCTTTCAAAAAGATTTCAGAAGTCAATAGTTTTTATGTAAAAGGGAGAAAATTTACACTAAAAGAATTTTTAAAAGATGACAAGTTGGTAGAGAAATATAAAGATGCTTCTATGTTTATTTTGCGTTTAGCTCCTGAAGATTATCATAGATACCACTTTCCATTTAAAGGAACTCCCTCAAAATCTAAGGAAATAAAAGGGATGTATTATTCAGTTTCTCCGATTGGTTTGCGTGATAATTTTACGAAAGTTTTTTGTGAGAATAAAAAAGAAACTTGCGAATTAAAGACAGAGAATAAAGGAGAAATACTGATTATTCCTGTTGGTGCAACAATGGTTGGTAGTCTTAATTCTACTTATGAGCCAAATAAAATGATAGAAAAAGGAGAAGAAATGGGTTATTTTGCTTTTGGTGGTTCTACTGTTGTATTATTATTTGACTCTGCTCATTTCAAAATAGATGAAGATTTAGTACAGAATACTCAAAATAACTTAGAAACATTCGTGAAAATGGGCGAAAAAATAGCTAGTGAAATTTAGAGATATAAACAAAAATTGAGAAGTACAACTAAACAAACGTTTGATAAAATGAAAAATATTATTTGTACTTCTCTGCAATCCACTTTATGGTATCATCCAAACTTCTAAAATCTGTATCTAATTTATCTTTTATTTTCTGATTCGAATAAGTAACTGTTCTGCTGGCAGCTTCTAAAGAATCTTTTGTAATAATGGGCGATTTTCCACTCACAAAGCTCCATAGTTTGGCTACTCTCCAACCGTATTTTTTTATCCAATTCGGAACAGGTTTATGAGGTGGTTTTTTGTTTAATGCTATGGCAATTTTGGGCATAAGCTCAGAATAAGCCACCGTTCCACCATTCAAAATATAGCGTTCATTATACAATTCTGAATTTTCTAAAAGTGAGATTGTCATTTCTGCAACATCACGCACATCTACAAAATTACTAAAACCACTTCCATAATACGGTTTTTCGCTTTTTATATAATCAATCAAAACGGTACTGCTTCTGCCATTTTCATCATACCCCAAAACAAAAGAAGGATTTACTACCACTACATCAAGTCCTTCTGCTTGTCCTCGCCAAATTTCTAATTCTGCTAAGTTTTTTGTAAAAGCATACGCACTAAAACCTGTATATTCGGGTGTCCAACGTGCTTTTTCGTCTATGAAAGTAAGTTCATTGGTTTTATCATTAGCATTTATTTTTATATTTTCATTTTGCTGTGATGCCAACGGCTGACCAAGTGCAGCAACCGAACTTATCTGACAAAAAACCTGTATATTATTTGCTAAAGCTGCATTTACTATATTTTCTGTTCCTTTTACATTGGTTTGGTGCATTTCTTTTTTGTCTTTTGGATCAAAAGAAACAATGGCTGCACCGTGAATTATTCTATCAATTCCTTTTGTGATTTTATCCAAAAAAACAACATCTAACAAATCGCCATCTACCCATTCCAAAATTGAAGTAGGATAGTTTTGTAGTTTTGTAGGGATTTTACTGCTTGTTCGTTTTAAAGCAATTATTTTGATAGAATTTTCTTGATTATTATTTCTAGTGATTAATTCTTCTACTAAATAACTTCCCAAAAAACCTGTTGCGCCTGTAATAAAATAATTCATTGAACTTTGAATGATAAATTGTAAATGAGGTTTGAATTGATTTTATAGGAACAATTACGAATTAAAAATTACCAATTACGTATGTAAAATACTGCAAATCAACGTTGTATATGTTTGTAATAGCACTTTAGTTAATTGCTATTCCATATCAATTTTCTAGCAAAATATTTTGAAAGTTGTAAAAAAGTCATAATTGAATTTAGTGCAATTTTTTCTCAAAAAAAGCAAAAACAAAGTGTGCTTCTACCAACAAAGTTACAAAATTAGTTAGTGTTTTGGCTTTTCATTTATAAGAATTTCATTTGATTATAAATTACAAACTCAAAATATCATTTTTATCAAACTCCTCAAAAATAATTTTTCCTTTTTCAGAAAGATATTTTGCTAGGTGTAAAAATGGATTATCGTACTCCTCCTTTGCTTTCTGAAAATGATACACAAAATTTTGATGCGCCTGTCTTTGCTATGGTGGCAGAAATTAATTGACTTGAAATGATGTTTCTGAGAAAGATTTTTTTTTATAGAAATCTAAAACTATTTTTGTGTAAATTCTTTTTTGCTCTTACCATTATTGGTGTCCTCACCAATGATATCACATAAACACAAAAAAAGTGAACCGTACTAAACTTGTTTCTCAAATAAAAGCCAAAAATTCGTATCTCTGTGTAGGTTTGGATAGTGATATTCGCAAAATCCCTTTTCATTTATTGAATGCAAAAGACCCTATTTTTGAGTTTAATCAACGCATTATTGATGCGACTGAAAAGTATGCCGTTTCTTATAAAATCAATACTGCTTTTTATGAAGCTCTAGGAACAAAAGGCTGGGAAAGTCTGCAAAAAACGATTGAATATTTACCTCACGATGTCTTTATTATTGCAGATGCAAAACGTGGCGATATTGGAAATACATCTTCACAGTATGCAAAAGCATTTTTTTCAACTCTAAATTGTGATGCTGTTACGGTTGCGCCTTATATGGGCGAAGATTCGGTCAAACCTTTTTTAGAAATAAAAGATAAATGGACGATTTTACTCGCTCTTACTTCCAACTCTGGGGCGCAAGATTTTGAAATGTTAGAACTCAAAAATGGTAAAAAAGTCTATGAAGAAGTTCTAGAAAAAAGCCAAAAATGGGGAACAGAAGAAAATCTAATGTACGTAGTAGGCGCAACAAAGGCAGAATACATTGAGAATATTCGTAAAATAATTCCGAGTCATTTTCTATTAGTTCCGGGAGTAGGAGCGCAAGGAGGAAATTTAGCAGAAGTTTCGAAAGCAGGAATGACAAAAGACTGTGGACTTTTAATAAACTCTTCTCGTCAGATTATTTATGCCAGTAAAGACCGAGATTTTGCAGAAATGGCAGCTAAAGCAGCACAAAAAATTCAGCAAGAAATGGCGATTCAGTTATCAGTAACCAGTAACCAGTAACCAGTTGAATGAAGTCAGAAGTATGAAGTTTGTATTTAGCTACACTGACTTTGCAGTTCCTCTTTCAACTCTCTTACCTCTGTGGTTAAAAACTGTATTTGTATTTTCATTCTCTGTGTTCTCTGTAACTCTGTGTTTAAAATTGTATTCGTATTTTCATTTATCTGTATTCTCAATCCTATTAATCCTAAAAATCCTTCACAATCTACCCTAGTATTTTTGATTAAACACCTTACACATCATCAAATCGATAAAAAAAAATGGGATAAATGTATTTCTTCATCAAAAGAAACTATTATTTATGCCTTTTCGTGGTATTTGGACCAAGTTTCTCCTTCTTGGGAAGGATTTGTTTTAGAAGATAATAAAGAAAATAATGAGCAAAATTATTTGGCTGTCATGCCACTTGCTGTCAAACAAAAATATGGAATTTCATTTTTGCAGCAACCTCTTTTTGCACAACAATTAGGCATTTTTTCTACTAAGAAATTATCTAGTTTAGAGTTTAAAGCCTTTTTGATTTTACTTCAAAAGAAATTCAAATTGGTTTCAAATTATCCATTCAATACAACAAATTATGAAGAGTTTGAAAAGGAATTTAAAGAAGTATTTAAGAATAAATCCAACAGTAAAAATAATGAAATTTTAAAAAACTTTAAAACTCATCATCTTTCTTTGCAGCACAAGTATCATAAAATTCGTCAAGATTATAAAAAAGATACAAAATATAGAATCAATCAAGCGCAAAGACAACATTTCAAAATCATAGAAAGCAATGATATAGATTTATTGTATGATTTCTTTGAAGAAAGTGTTTTTTTAGAAAACGGAATTTCGAATCAAGCAAAACCAATTTTAAAAACTCTTTTCAAAATTTTACAAGAAAAAGATTTAGCTGAATTATATTACATTCAGAATAAAAAAAATGAAATGGTGAGTGGCGTTTTATTTGTAAAAAGTGAATCGTTTTATCAAATCAATAAGCAAGATTATTCTATCACAAAATGGATTTATTTATTTAATGCAGCCAAACCAACTCATAAAAAAGACGAAAGCAGAAGATGGTTTTTAGATAAGTTTATTCAAGAAAAAAGCAATCAAAATATTAAATTAAATCAAAATTATTTTGAAAATCAAAGTAAAGAAAATAATATAATTTATGAAACACTTTTAGATTTTGAATCAGCACAAGAAAAACAAGTCGCTCGTTTTTATGCTAGTTTTGGGAGTGAAGAAAAATCATTTTTTGTTTTAGATTATAATTATCTTCCTTTTTATATTAAAATCATTCAGCGAATAATTCAAATTATTAAAAATAAAATGCTATAATTAAAGGGCTTAGAAAATAATTTTAAATTTTATTCAAGTTTTTATAGATTTAATCTTGTTTACTCTCGTTTAATAAAAATTTTTTTTATTTTTGCAAACGTTCAATTTAATACCCACTTTTACCCAACCCTTTGGTATTTCCCTTAGTTTACGTGCTGATTAGCCTATGAACAAAAATTTTACTTATCTTTTCTTTTGTCAAAAAATATAAATAGTAAAGAATAATTTTCTACTAACTTGTCTTTCAAATTTATAAAGTCATTAGTTTAGAATTATCATTTTCAAACAAAAAAAAGATGCAATGAGGCTTAATCCTTTCAGCTTTTAACTAAATTATATTCGAAATTTATATTCTTAAAAATTAAATAATTGTATGCAAATACGTAACGTTCTTGCAGCCGTTTTGGGTTGCTTAATAGTGAGTTGTTTTTACTCAAATTATAATAACGCTTCAGCCCAGATTGGTGTAGATTCTACTGGACGCAGAGTCATCACAACTGCTGTTCCTATTTTATTGGTCGGTCCTGATTCTCGTGCTGCTGGTATGGGAGATTTGGGTGCAGCTACTTCTCCTGACGCAAATTCAGTGCATTGGAATCCTTCAAAATTGGCTTTCATTAAAGATGACTGGTCGTTTGGAGTTTCTTATTCTCCTTGGCTACAACGTTTGGTAAATGATATGTGGCTAGGTTATGTAAGTGGCGTAAAACGCATTAGCAAAACACAAACAGTGGGTGTTTCTCTCCGTTATTTTGATATGGGAGACCTTCAATTTACAGATGCTAGTGGTAATCCTTTACAAAGTTTTAACCCTCGTGAAGCAATGATTGATGCAACTTTTGCTCAACAACTTTCCAAGAAATTGAGTATTGCAGGTACGTTTCGTTATATTCATTCCAATTTAGCAGGAAATGTAACCAATAATCGACCAGTAGATAATGTTAAACCAGCCAACACAGGAGCAGTAGATGTATCGATGTTTTATAAGAGCAAACTAAACTTTAAAAGTTTTGAGGGAGATTGGGCATTAGGAGTAAATATTTCAAATATTGGTGCGCCAGTTACGTATAATGATGCTGCACAACAAGATTATTTACCTGCTAATTTGCGTCTCGGAACAGCTTTTAATGCAGAGTTTGACGAATTTAATAAACTGACTCTTGCTTTCGATGTGAGTAAACTCCTTGTTCCTACTCCAACAAATACAGCATCTAATGGTGCAAACGATCCCGTTTTGTCTTCTATTTTTAAGTCTTTTGGAGATGCTCCTGATGGTTTTGGCGAAGAAGTAAAAGAAATGATTTTTGCCGTTGGTGCAGAATATTGGTACGCTGATTTGATTGCACTTCGTGGTGGATATTTTCATGAAAATCAAGATAAAGGAAACCGTCGTTATTTTACGGTAGGTTTGGGCTTGCGTTATCAAGTTTTTGGGTTTGATTTCGCTTATCTTATTCCAAATCAACAACAACACCCTCTTGCTGATACCATTCGTTTTTCTCTTTTATTCAATATCAATAAAGGCGATAAATTAGATGTGCCGACTGATGATACGACTAACTAATTATTAGTTTAAACCTATAAGGTTTTTGAAAATCTTATAGGTTTAATAATTAAAAAACAAAAAACTTATTTATTAAAAATAATCAAAAAAAATACTGAATGACTAAATATTTACTTGTTTTATAAATAAAATTATTTCGAATTAATTTCTATGTTAATAAAGTAAATCCCTTTCGTCTAATTATTTATTCTATTTTATCTTTGATTTTTTAATAAATATGCAAACAGTAAAAAATAGTCGTATAATTTTTTTGACTCTAATTTTAAGTAGTTTTTCTAGTTTTTGTTTTGCTCAAACAATAGCAAATCCACAACCTAGAGCAATCCAAACAGCCGTTCCTATTTTACGTTTTTCGCCTGATTCTCGTGGTAGTGCCATGGGAAATGCAGCAACAGCAATTTCTCCAGATGTAAATGCTACATTTTGGAATCCTTCAAAACTGACTTTTCTTGAAAAAGAATGGAATTTTGGTGGTTCTTATTCTCCTGTTTTTAGAAGATTAACCAATGATATGTGGTTCAGTTATTTTTCGGCAGCTAAAAAGCTAAATGAAAAACAATCGATTGCTATTTCTTCTCGTTATTTTGAAAAAGGAGAAATATCGGTTATCAATCAACGAAATACTTTATTGGGGTATGATTTTACTTTAGACGGTACTTTTGCTCAAAAAATTTCTGATAAATTGAGTGTTGCAGGTACTTTTCGTTATATCCGTTCCAAAGAGATATTTTTTGAGTCTTCCACGACTTATATCACTTCTACTCAAAATGTAGGCGCAGTAGATGTGTCTATGTTTTATAAAACTGATTTTACAATCAATGAAAAGCAAGTTGATTGGACTTTTGGCGCAAATGTTTCAAACATAGGCAGTCCAATTTTATATAGAGCAAATATTTCCGAATATCTTCCAGCAAATCTAGCTATCGGAACTGCTTTTAATCATCATCTAAACAAAAATAATTCACTTACGGTCGCTTTTGATGTTAATAAATTGTTAGTTCCTACTCCAAACCCATCAAATCCAAATCCTCAAAAACCAGTTATGTCTTCTATTTTTAGTTCTTTTTCTGATGCGCCAAATGGTTTTAGAGAAGAAATGCAAGAACTTATTTTATCTCTAGGAACAGAATATTCTTATAAAAATATATTGAAACTTAGAGGAGGATATCATCAAGAAAGTAGAAATAAAGGTAATAATCGCTATTTTACTTTTGGTGCAGGAGTTCAGCGAAAGGCACTTGCTTTGAATACTTCATTTATAAAAGCGACAAATAATCTATCTTTTGATGAAACTTTTCAAGTTTCTTTGATTTGTGCTTTTGGTGCAAAGAATGAGAGTTTGTGATTCTTTTTAGACGAAAACGAATACCAAAATAAAAATTAAACATTCCAAGGTAAAATAAAATAAAACAGAACTTTTATCCCCCTTAGCAAGCGTGTATTTTTCGAAAAAATAGACGTTGCTAAGGGGATAAATACCAAAACATTGTATAAAAAACTTTTGAAAATAGTGTACTAAAATCATAGTTGAACCCAAAAAAAGGTAGAAAGTAATTTAGGGAACTAAATTTGTGTTAAATCCAAAAAAGGAAAAGAAAAATGAGGTTTTCATATTTGATGTTTAACGAACGGTTTGCTCAAAGCGAACGGTTCGTTTTTTACCCTTCAAAAACCGAATTTACAAAAGCAATTTTTCCATCTTCCAACACTACACCAACAGGCGCATCTTTCGTTACTTTTCCTGCTAGTATTTCTTTGGAAAGTTCGTTTAAGATTTCTCGTTGAACAACTCTTTTGAGTGGTCTTGCTCCAAATTGAGGGTCATAACCAATCTTACCAATATAATCTAAGGCTTCTTTCGAAACTTCTAAAGTGATTCCGTTTTCATCTAATCGTTTCTGAACTTGCTTTAACTGTAAATCTACAATCTGACGAATTTCTAATCTTGAAAGAGGTTTGAAGATTAATATTTCATCAATACGATTCAAAAATTCTGGGCGCATAGAAGCTCTTAAAAGTTCTGTAACCTGTATTTTTGTGTCTTCGTAAAGTTGTTCTACCTGCTCATCAGTTTTTTCGGAAGCTAAAGCAAAATTATTTTGAATAATCTGCGAACCTGTATTTGAAGTCATGATTATAATCGTATTTTTGAAATTGGCAATTCTGCCTTTATTATCAGTCAGCCTTCCATCATCCAAAACTTGCAACAAAATATTGAAAACATCTGGGTGGGCTTTCTCAATTTCATCTAAAAGAATTACACTATACGGTTTTCTACGAACAGCTTCGGTAAGTTGTCCACCTTCATCGTAACCCACATATCCCGGAGGCGCACCAATCAAACGGCTTACACTATGGCGTTCTTGGTATTCTGACATATCAATTCTGATCATTGCATCGTCGTCATTAAACAAATATTCAGCTAATGCTTTGGCAAGTTCGGTTTTTCCTACGCCTGTCGTTCCCAAAAAGATAAATGAACCAATCGGACGATTTGGGTCTTGAACACCTGCACGACTTCTACGGACAGCATCTGAAACGGCTTGAATTGCTTCAGTTTGTCCTGCTACTCGTCTTCCTAATTCGGCTTCTAAGTTTAATAATTTTTCCTTGTCGCCTTGCAACATTTTGGTAACTGGAATACCTGTCCATTTCGAAACTACTTCGGCTATGTTTTCAGCCGTTACAACTTCTTTGAGCATTGATTCTTTTGTTTCTTGCTGCTCATGTTTTTTCTGTAATTCTTCTAGTTTTTGTTCTGCTTCTGTAATTTTTCCATAACGAATTTCAGCTACTTTTCCGTAATCTCCAGCTCGTTCGGCTTGTTCGGCTTGTACTCTAAGGCTTTCTAATTTTTCTTTTGTTGCTCTGATTTCATCGATTGCACTTTTTTCAGACTCCCAACGTCCCATGAGTGCATCTTGTGTCGTTCTTAGTTCTGCAATTTCTCTTGAAAGAAGTGTATTTTTTTCTTTGTCGCCTTCTCTTCTGATGGCTTCTCTTTCGATTTCAAGTTGCATTACTTTTCTACGAATTTCGTCCAATTCTTGAGGCATAGAGTTCATTTCTATTCTCAATTTTGAGGCTGCCTCGTCCATCAAATCAATCGCCTTATCTGGTAATTGACGGTCTGGAATATAACGATGAGAAAGCTGTGCTGCTGCAATCAAAGCATCATCTTTTATCTGAACGCCATGATGCAATTCATATTTTTCCTTAATTCCACGCAAAATAGAAATAGCATCTTGAATGCTCGGTTCATCTACCACAACGGTTTGAAAACGACGTTCTAAGGCTTTATCTTTCTCAATATATTTTTGATATTCCTTTAAAGTAGTTGCACCGATTGCATGAAGTTCGCCACGAGCCAAAGCAGGTTTTAATAAATTGGCTGCGTCCATTGCCGAATCGCCTCCAGCACCTGCGCCAATAAGCGTATGAATTTCATCTATAAATAAAATGATTTCTCCATCCGAATCCGTTACTTCTTTTATTACAGATTTCAAACGCTCTTCGAACTCTCCTTTGTATTTTGCACCTGCAACGAGCATTCCCAAATCTAAAGAAGCAATCGTAACCGACTTCAAATTTTCAGGAACATCGCCATCAACGACACGCTGTGCAAGTCCTTCAATAATTGCCGTTTTTCCTACCCCCGGTTCGCCGATAAGCATCGGATTATTTTTTGTTCTTCTTGATAAAATCTGTAAAACTCTACGGATTTCATCATCACGACCAATAACGGGGTCTATTTTACCTTTTCGTGCAAGCTCTGTCAAATTATTAGAATAACGCTCTAAAGAACGGTACTTTGATTCTGCATTTGGGTCAGTTACTTTGCGACCTCCACGAAGTTCTTTGATAGTTTTTACTAAATTATCTTCATTAAATCCAACTTCACGCATGAGGTCAGCCGTTTTGTCTTTTCCCTTCAAAAGTCCTAAAAGGATATGCTCAACAGCTATAAACTCATCTTTAAATGTTTTGAGATAATTTTCAGCCTCACGAATGGCAGCATGAGAATCATTTGAAAGATACGGTTCTGCACCACTTGATTTTGGATACGAAACCATATACTCGTCCAAAACTTGATTGAGAAGAGTTACATTGACTTCTAATTTATTGACCAAAAACTTCGTCATATTTTCATCAGCATCTAAAGCAGCTTTAAGAATATGACCTGTCTGAATGATTTGTTGTTGCGAACTGGTCGCAATCGTTGAGGCTTTTTGAACGACATCTTGAGCCTTTATTGTAAATTTATTAAAGTTCATAATTGAATGTTTTTTTATAAAAATGTCGTTGGTGAGGACACCAACAACGGCAATGATACTTATTTCTTGATTGAATAGTTGTCGCACCTTAAAAGGCACGGTACATTTTTCACACGCTAAAGCGTATGCTACATAGTATGTTACATGCTTATCAAAAGCTATACAAATCTCTTAATACTGACTTTTTGGCTAGTTTCATTCAATTTAAAACTTGAATAATTGAAATTTGTTTTTAAATAGTGTCTTTTTGACACTTATTGCAAGTTTTTTAGAAAAATAGAATTGTTTTTTCGGTCAGATTGTCGGTTTTTAGTTCTTCAAAAAATGCAATCTTTTTTTCGCCTTACATGAAAGCCCAAAAAATGAATCTTTGTTTAAAGGCTTTATGAAGATATAGAATTGTATTTTTCCGTTATTAATAGGATTATTTTTAATAAAAATTAAACAAAAATATTAAAAATTAAACTTTGATTTAAAAAGTGAAAGTCAATTTTTTTTGTATCTAAAATAGTTTTGTTTACTTTGCAATTCAATACATTTAGTAGTGCTATTAATTTGATTATCAATTTAATAGTTATGTTTTACTTATTCATAATCATTTAATGTTATGTTTTTTAGAAATTTCAAATTCATTCAAATTCATTCAAAATACTAAATAAAATTAGTATTATCTTGCTGTTTTTTATCAGTCTTTCTTCTTGTGAAGATAAAATAGAGGAAGTTGAAAAACATACTTCACATGAAAAAAACCACCTTGGGCATAGACACCAACCCAGTAGTGTCAGCACACCAAAACTTGGAAAACAAGCTGTGTTAGGAAAAAAGTTAAACAATCCTTATTCTGTCAAAAATATGAATATTGCCTTGGAAACTTTAAGACAAAGGTATTCTCTGCTTATTCCTAGAGATTTTTTGATTCCTGTAACGCATTATTATGTCAAGTTTTTCATAGAATCTAGTGAGGACTTTGAAACATTGCAACAACAAGGATTAGAACTTTTCCCTTATCCTTTAGATTACGAAGTAGAAAATGAAACAGATTACAGCCTACCAACATCACAAAATAGTGTAGGAAAGTGGTTATATACTTCTGTTCCTGCAAACTTTGACTTCAACGCTATTCAAATTGAGTATGTAATAATAGAAGAACTCTATCTAACAGATACTGACGAAATTACTATTGCGTGTGGTGGTCAGAATGGGCGTTCTGGTGGTAATTATTCCCTTTATGAAACCTTAGAAGATGCTTCTATTACAATTAGTGGATACTTCCCAGATGATCCTCCTGGTGGGACAGAACCTCCATTACTTCCTTGTGATTTAGTACAGAGAACCAAACACAGACCTAGAGGATTTGTAAGAGTTTGGGATTCTGAAAGAGGAGCTTTAGTTCCTGTTGTGGGAGTGAGAGTACGCACAAGAAGATGGTTCAAGTACGGCTACGACTACACCGATGAAAATGGCTTCTATGAAGTAGATAACACGTATAGAAGAGACCCAAGGTACAGCGTAATATTTAGAAACGAAGCAGGTTTCAAAATTTGGAGTTCTGTTTTTGCTATGCAACGAGCAGAACACAATGTGGGAAGACACGACAGGCGAGGACATGATATAGATATTTTCCAAAACTCAAGAGGCTGGCGTTTTGCTACTGTAAACAATGGTGCTGTAAAGTATGCTCAATATTGCCGAGCTATGAATATAGGCATTCCAGACCGTAATCTGCGTATTCTTGCTACTAATGGAGACGGCTCTAGTTCTGCTCCTATGCTTACCAAAACGTGGGGAGTTATAGGATTGACTACACACTCACAAGTAGCTACATTTTTACTTAAAGCAAACAGGATTTCTATTGCACTTAATGCTGTATCTCTTTTTATAAGGTTTATTTCTCCAGATGTAATCATAGAAGCTAATAGCAACCAAGGAACAGCAACATTATATAACTCTGTTTTTCATGAATTAGCACACGCTAGTCATTTTGAAAAAGTAGGAAGTAGCTACTGGACAAAGTATATTAACTACATTATTACTTATGGTTCTTACGGAGATGGTACTGGAGCTAATGTAGGTATATGTGCTTTGGGAAGCATGGGCATACCACATAGGCTATGAGCTTACTTTAGCAGAATTTAATGGAGTAGGAGGTACTACTGATAATAGTGTTGTGGAACTAATAGGTTTTGAAAACTTTGACCCATTGCCAATAGGGGGAGAGGATATTACTCCTTTCAATCCCCTTACTACTTTTTGGGAAGGGTGGATTCCTGGAGGTATAATGCTTGACTTGACAGATGTTAATTCAGATATCATACGTCCTGGATTTACTGATAATGTTGATAGCTATACCAATGAAGATATCTATAATGCTTTAGATTGGGGGATAGAATCTCCACAAGAGTTTAGAGATAGACTTCTTAGAGAAAGTGGCGACAGAGACAGAGCTGATGTTATCAATCTTTTTGAAGGCTATTTTTGGAATTAAATTTATTTTAGCAGTTAGTTTCAATATTAGAAACTAGCTGCTTTTTTTACTTAATAAATAAAAACATGAAATACAGTATAATTTTATTTTCACTCATTACAGTCTTATTTTCTAGCTGTGACCCTATAAATTTTGGTACTTACCATATAGAAAACACTACCTTAAAAAATTTAGAGGTTCGTTTCTATGGTGTCGTTCAATCAGAACAAGATACATTGAACTTACCTCCTAACGAAATAACAGAATGGAGAAAAATATCTGGACGAGGAGATGGAGAAACACGAATCAATATGTATAAATATTATGATTCTATTACCCTTCTACTTGACGATAGAGTAATCAAAACATATAATAGCAACTCTACAGGAAAGAGTATTTACGACTATCAGTTTTGGGATGTCAAAGACAAAGGAAATGACCATTATGAATATACATATTCCATAGAAAAAAGTGACATAGCTGAATAATTTGCAGCAAATGAGTTGTTTTATTCGTACAGAAAGAACACCTATACTACTCTACCCTACCATTTTTTAAGTACTTGATAATGAGCAGTTTAATTTATATTTTAA
>Ga0051981_10000946_pt1 | contig 14233 bp, 8 predicted proteins | sample CryGey13umfilter_3_FD_59644 | JGI IMG/M metagenome (GOLD analysis project Ga0051981, IMG submission 59644) | Groundwater microbial communities from aquifer in Utah, USA - Crystal Geyser 4/10/14 3 um filter | ecosystem: Environmental > Aquatic > Deep subsurface > Groundwater | place: USA: Utah... | reverse complement strand
TTTTTTTTTTCGACACGACTGTCCGCAGTCCGGCTGCAACAATAATAGTAGGTAGAGAATACGAAGCTTCTATTGATGTAGTAAGTACTCAACAGTAAGTAGAGACATAATCCTGTAAAAGCAACCCGGATTGTAAAGAATCTGGTTATGAGCCACAACGGTGCGAAATGCGACCGAACACCCGGTGTCCGACCAACGAAAATTATTTCTTTTTCTGTGCCAAATACAAAACACAAACCACCATACCCAAAAAACACAGAGGCGGATAAAACAGGTATCATTCGATATTGATCCACAACAATCAATCGGCAATCGGCAATCTACAATTTCCAATAGCATCGTACGAAACGAAAAGAGCGTGTTTGGAGGGTTTCGAAATTCGGCTTCCAAAAACATCAGATTGAATATGAGACTGTTGACACACAATACGCTTCGCAACAATTCGTCCACGGCCAAGGGTAAAGGATTTCCTCTGAGAATAACGGCTGCAGAAGTTAAGGTTGATGAGAATGCGGCACCATTGGATGAACAGCGGTTGGCGTTTCTGCAGGGTATTATTCCCACTCTCGATTGGCCCGCACTGGTCCAGGTGCGTGTGATGCCGCTGATCGCGTCGAATCAACGACGGGAGGAACACAAAGGAGCTTTACTCACGGGATATATCATCTTGATCAATGTTTTTCTTCTTGTTCTGTTTCACAACTATATAGGCGGCCAAAGAAGTGGGTATCCCGACAATACCACCAGCTCTGACAGAAGACATGGTGAAAGACAATGACTTTCTCGCAGCTCTCAATCATGTTTTGTTTCACGTACACCTCGTCCAGGGCATGTTGACGTGTCCTGTCACAGAAAGAGAATTCCCTGTACAGAATGGAATCCCCAATATGATGCTAGATGAAGAAGAATGCGAGGCGGTGCGATTTTGATTCGGAATTGAGCTAAAGAATGCAACTTGCGAAACAAAGATGATGAAAACTTCGTCATACATTTCACTCGTCGCTATTTCGTTACATTCTATTTCTTGGACTGGCCGTCGAAATCAACGCTGTTCAAATAGAATTATTGACGAAATGTGTTTTGGTGCGGCCTTGGTGGTGAAAGGGGGAAGGCAGCAGAAAAAGTGGCGTTTGTGAAAGAAACCCCTGATGTGAACAGGCTGCGTATGATTTATTTATTTTTACTGTTAAAAGGAATGATAGGAGTAACAGTAAAGCTTAATCTGAGATACGGTAACTATCTCACGGTACAATGCACCAAAGAGGAGTCAGTTTATCATTTATTTTATTTTACTCCTACATTATTATCTCACCTAGGTAGTAGTAGGAGTACTCGTGTTACATTTACTTCTCTGGTAGGAGTATCTCCGAATTTTCATCGTGTTGCATTTATTATCATAGTGATCATCGTGAGCCAATAAGTAAAAGGCGCACGGAAAGCGACATATTCATGTCACATCATATGAAAGGATTAAAAAAAAATATATGACCGTTGTTTGTACAGATATACAAACTGATATGGCGGAAATAAATCCTCCTTACAGCCACATATCGTCACTTCCAGGCCTGACGGTGAACGTATCAATCAAAACCATTAGGAGCACCTTTTTGTGCGTGTCATCGACTTGTTCATTCCGTGCGCTGGTTTGTTTCTGTTAGAAGTCAAATCGATATGAGAGCCTCATTTGTGTGTCTAATAGCGGGTTTCGGGGTCGCAATTTCCTTCTCCCCGACGCCTCCGTTACACAGTCCCTTCTACTCGACACAACAACGACCCTTGTCCAATTCTCCGTGGTATCTTTCGGCAGCCACATCGACCAGTGTCACGGAATTGGCTCGTTTGAGTCCGGATCATTTACAAGAACTGGCAGATAAGAAGTTTGTCGTCATCCCGAATTTCATTCCGGTGAATGTAGAAGATGATTTACGAAAGGACGTATCCCATCTTCGTGAAGCGAACAAGTTCAACGTCGCGAAGATTGGTCAAGACGCGACGAATACTCTCGATACGAAGATTCGAGTTGCTGAAACTTGCTTCATAGGCCCCGGTAGGTATCCAGATGTATCGAGTCAGGCACGTGAAGATTTGTACACTGTCCTTGACCAGGCCCGACAGGATTTGACCAACTACTTTGAGCAACCTCTCGACAGTCAACTGACGGAACTTCTTTACGCATACTATCCTCAAGGCGGATTCTATAGACGTCATCGCGATGCAATTCCTGGGTCGGCCTCTATTTTGCGTGAATACTCTTTGCTTCTTTACTTGAACAAGGACTGGAAGGACGAAGACGGTGGAAAACTCCGCATGCACTTTGACGGAGGGGGAGACGCGGTACCCGAGGGAGGCGTTCCAAATTTTTTGGATGTTTCACCCCAAGGCGGCACACTTGTATTGTTTGAAAGTGACGCTATCCCACACGAAGTTTTGGACACGCAGAAGGAACGCATGGCGGTGATTGGCTGGTACAACCGAAAGATGGCCTTGTCCGATGTGACGAATATTTCTGGTGGAGGGGGTGGAAATCCAATGCAGATTGCCATGCTTGGTGTCGCTGCGACTTTGGTGACGATTGGCATTGCGCAGATACTTTCCTAGATGGAATGATTCGGCCCTACTGCGCGGTGCTGCAACACCATCGGAATTCAATTTTCGTGCCTACGATGCTCTTGACAAAAGTACAACAACGCGTGACTAAACGTCATTATCTTTCCCATGGTCTAATACTGCAAGCTATTGCTTGAGCCCGTGTACCCTTCTAGTTCAATACTTTTCCCATAATTAAAATTATCAGATAGACCTTTAGCCGTCGGATCGGCTTCTGTCACCAGCGGCGTAGGCTAGATTTTGAGTGTTCTATCATTCCTTTCCATCACTTGAGTTTCCATGGCATGATTATCTCGATGCCGGTAATCGTACGAATTCAATCGATCGCAAAACACCGACACGCACAAGGTCTCCGCACAGTTCACATGTTCACATGTATGACACAATCGAAGCACAAGATTTCGAGTCAACTGTCCCTGGCTCTAGTCCCGGAATCGAGACCACGCTATTAGAGAACGTCGTTCTTTCTTTTTCTTTCATCATCTTCATTGGGGAACGAAAAAGATTCAAGTCGCGTGAACAAGTCTTCACCGTTTTGTCGAATCAGTGTTATTTAAGAAATTTGTGAGTGTGGACCGTGTTGGATTTTTTTTTTACGCGAGTTGACGACTCGGTTCACATCAGTACGCACCGTAGAGGCTGGTACAAAATTCTACGTGAGGTTCTACGTCCATCACCAGTAGTGCAAGGATCAGTCTTTTGACGCTGGCAGGATGAGCGCACCGGATCTCCGGCTTTCGGTCGATAAGCTCAAATCCCTCTCCACATACCTTTTCACAAAGTCTCCAAAAGAGGTTGGAGAGGTGTATTTGGCAGCTGTGGGACTATTGGTTCATCTCAAGAAGGATCAGTCAACCCTCTATCGTCGGCGGTAAGTCTTTCGATGAAATCGTAAAACTCTAATTGGGGTTACCCGCGAATCGGTCGCCTTTATTTTCTCTTTGCATCTCACAATTTTTGGACGGACGTGATGATCCATGTTGTCTTCGTTCCAAATCATCAGATCACAAAATAATAATGATAATGATGAGAACCATGATGTAGATTGTCCTCTGCCAGATGAAATACCAGCAATATCAGCCGTTCTGTTCGACAAAAAATTGTTTGGCGCCTTAGTGCGATGCCTAAATTCGGGTGTTACGGTGGGAGGCGACTCGTCGGGTTCCGCCGTTCCGGACGGGGCGCCGCAAGGCCGCAAGCGAACAATGAGTGTTTCGAACGAGCCAACTGCTAATAAAGCATTAAAATTAACACACTCTCCCATTCCTGGTCGAAAACCAGTCATTATGGATCAGCGCAGGACTGCCTTTCGAACACCTACTTTTAAACTTCCGGTACTGGTCGCGACGATTCTGTACACTGCCTTTGCACACCTGGATCACTGGCCCGTCCCAATGGTGGAAGCTTATGCTGCTGACTGCTTTGGATCAAGAATATGGGTTGATGACGATGACTGTGCTCTGCTGGTGAAGAACCTCTCCCTGGTACACACAAACAACGTCTTGGAAGATTCCACTGACCCCGAAAAAGAAAATGAGGCCGCACGCGTGCGTGACGCCTACAAAGACTTTTCTATGGACGAAGAATCCCAACCCTCATCAGCAATTGATGCGTCTGATGTTGCTGAAAGGAGGCCGAGTATCTCGTCGGTCGCGTCGAACATCTCTGCCAGCCATAGACATTCACCCAAACAAGAACCTGTGACAACGGAACAAGCTGACAAAAGTACCCCAGGTAAAGATTTCGAACCGAAGCCAAAGCAGCGCATAAAGAATAAATCCTCAAATAAATCTAAGGAGGATGGCAATTCATCTTCTTCGGGCGAAGAAGAGGAAGAAGACACCGATGTAGTCATGTCCGAATCAAACGACGATGAGTCAAAGCAACGGCCAGACTTGAAGGACCCCCTGCATCCTTCGTCTTTGAATGGATCCGATAGTAATGTTACAAAGTCATACAAGAAACTTTATCCGATTGTGCAGCGCCATCTGAGGCTTGAGCGTGTTCGGGCGCGGTATTTTGGGGCGAACTTGGAGGCAGCCCATGATGCGATAAGCAGCGCTTTGTTCGATCGGGTGGAACAAAAATCAAAACAAAATTCGGGTTTGCTTCAAACTCTTCCATTATTCACACCCATTCCACGAGTTCGGGTTTTGGTGACTGAAAACTTGGGGAAATGGCTTCAGTCTCCTGCTCTTGCGGGCCTTTCTAGAACCCTGTTCTCTGCGGCCGTTGAGAACATGAAGAATGTTGACCCGCCGCTACCAGAAGACTTGGCAGCTATCGATTCAATCCTGGCGATGAAGCTTAAGGCGAACCAGTTTTCGGCGCATGTGGAAAATGTGACTGCAATAGCTAGCCGAATACCCACGGCCACTGTGGCTAACCACATGTATTCACAGCTGCTGAAGAACGCTCTAGTGGACTCAACACAGGGGGCGTCCGATGACTCTTTAAGTATGGCTGCCGCAATCCATAAAAGTCTACCCCTTGAGATATCATATGAGGCAATGGCTGCCTCATTTCTGATGATTCTAGCGGAGGGAGACGGTAGTCAGCAGGTTGAAGAAAACAAGAGGAAAGAACAGTTGAGACTTATTCGACGCCTTCGGACACTTATTCGTTCCTTGGCCTTGAAGTTGGGTCAATCATTCGATGGCTTTCAATTGCTAGCCAGCTTTCTTGAATTCGACGTCAGCGAAGACAAGTGGTCAGTCGAGGACGAAGAAGATAAAGCTCGCCTCATGTTCCAGTGCGTAACGCTCCATGTAGCTTCTGTCGCCGGAATAAAGGACTCGTCAAAAACATCCAATTGGAGAGCTTTGGTAAAATCGCCGGACATTGAAGAAAAAGTCCGAAAAGCCCTTCGTAAGTCACGACGTATGCTGCTTCACTGGTGTTGTAACGATTACGGTCCAAGATATAGTCGCCGTCGGAAAAAGAAGCAGGACGATGAAATTTTGGAAGGCGCCGCTACTCCCGACTTCGTAAGTGCCATCGGGCCAGATTCGCAAGAGGAGAGTATTCCGCCGTGGCTCAACACGATGCGGTGCCTTCTCATGATTGAGGAGGTAGATTCTGACCTCATGAATCACTTTCTCGCACCCGCCGATGCCTCTGGTCAACTCGAAGATGGTTGGAACGATGAAAAAGAAAGAATCGCTCTCTGTGCGAATTTCGGCGCCGATGTAGATGATGATATGATTACTGAGATACTGAAATCATGTACCCCGGGAGGAGGGGGGCTTCTGCCGGACATGTGTATCAAGCTCATCGAGCATCTCTTTGAATCATGTGGAAGGCGAGAAGGGGCGGTCCTAAGGGTGTCAGATCCTGATCTTGTTTGGGAAATGTATAAGCTTGCCCACTATATCCCCAGTAGAGAGTTAATCTCTGCTCGTACTTCCGAAGATGATGGACAGAACGGTCATTCAATAGATTTTTCAAGCCTCCCAAGGTTGGCGTACACAGGTCTGTGGTGGCGCGTAACCATTCTCGGATTGGTAATGTGTGGGTCAAACCCGAAAAAGATCGGCTCGGTTGTATGGAAAGACCACCCGACTCTTTCTGGGTTGATCAAAATGGTAACCAGCACAAAATATCGATTTCCCACTGTTGACTGCGACGAAGCTGCACGTGAAAGAATGAAACAAGAAGAACAAGAAGCCCGAGAGGAGGAAACAAAAATTGCGGAGCTCCTCTTCCTTCCACCAAAGAAGAAAACAAATGGTGCAGATTCAAGAAGAACTGGGTCGAGAGTTTCGCGACGACTCTTAAAACAGCAAGAAGAGAAAGAAGCTGCCGCGGAACTCGCCGAGACCAATCGTCGTAAAAAACTTCTTCGGTCGGCACAAAAGTCGGTCATGCTATGGGACCCAGATGGTCCAACTCGAAAACCTCCTCGCGAGTCGGCTGAGTTACTTGTCTCGGCGGATGCAATGTTTGGTCTTTCTGATTCATTCCAGCGTTGCACAAGTCCTGACTTCTTACTTCACACAATTGGAGGAACTACACGCGGAGCTATTGAGCGTGCTTACGACTGGCTGATTCCAATTATTTCGCGCCTACCGGATACCATCAGTCGACTTCCCCCGAGTACTTCTTGTTTCCTGTTGCTGCGCGCCTATGGGACCGACGGCGAAAGAAGAGCTCAATTGAAAGAGCTTTCCACCCCGTTGCTCCATCACGTCCAAGACTCCTTGCGAGGCACGCTAGGAGAGGCCGAATCGATGGAGGCATTTGATATTCTGCTTTCGGACGTAGCTAGTCATATTTCAGAGAGAAGAAAGTCTTCCCGACGAGTACTACAAGATGCACTTGGGAAGAATAAGACCGGTTCAGTACATTCTCGGTCCTCTGCCTCTGCATGGATGTTAAATATCATCGAAGTAAAACATGCCCACGCCGTGGTACCTATTGCGATGTCTCGACTCGCTACTGCAGCTAAATATGAACGAGGTCGAGTGCTTAAGTCGATTGTTGTGGCTCTTCGGGCCTATACCACATTTTCAGAAGAAAATAGCATTCCAATCGCCCAAAGGTTTCCTCTCCTTCTCTCCTTTCTGGTTTCTCAGAGACCCAACGTGTACGCCGAGGCTATTGATACATTTCCCGACTTCCGATCGCTTGTGATTCAAGTAATCCATGACGAAATATTCGGGTTGAGAAACACAAACATAGCTGACAACGAACGGTTCGACTATGTTTCCATTCACCTGCGAAGGGAGGGTGACAAAGTAGAAGGAAAGCTTCTTCCGGAGTCACTTCTCCACACTACTTGCATTCTTTTGAGCGTGTGGTCTGGCGGAGAAAAAGTGAAGAAAGAAGATAATGCGCGCATTGATTCACTAGTTGACGCCCTTATGCTTCGCAGTAATGTTGTAGAAAGTATCAACAAAGAAAGCAACAACACTGTCGGGCTTGCCTCAGCGACCAATGCTGAAACGAAGTACATGGCAATGACAGTAGACTCGGTGAGTTGTTGGGATCACAGGCGATTGAGACGGGTAAAATCGCGATTCAGTATCTGACCCTAACGGCTGTGTGTTTGTTGTTTGGTTTTTTGTTTCAGTGGATCATGCTCTGTAAAGCACGCAGCGACGCCATAGGAAAGCGTGCCGCTCTTTCAGCCCCAGAAGGTTTCTTAGGTCGCCTTCTGCTGTCCTCCGGACTTCCAAAGATGTCTCTGCATGCAATGGTGGACAGAATTTCGAAGCTCGGATCTGCATCAGTCGATATGGATTCCGCCTATCGAAATCTTCTTGTGCCGTCCGCTTCGAGCGAATGGGATATTGGCCGTGTTGGTAATTCGGAAGATGTCGCAAGAAGGCTTTTGGGTCGTCTCTCTGCTTATCTTAGGGCTGGAACACTTGATGAGAAGTCATCTGGTTCCTTTATCAATTGGCTTCAAAAAGAATGCCGTTATGCGTCCTCCCCGAAACCGCGTCCATTGAAGAAAGCAAGAAAGTCCAAATTGGCTGTTACAATTCCTGACCTCTCATCCGTCTCTTCACTGCTCAGTGGTCCTTCCGTCTTAGAGAGAGGAGACGGTATTGGGCCTAAAGTCGATACGTCAGATCTGGATGACCTCATCATCAAACCAGAACCCTCTGGCAAATCAATGGATGATGCTAATATTCTGGATGTTATTAAGGAAACTTTCTCAATGGAAAGCCCCCGGGCTTTTTACGATGCTCTTGAGCACTACATTGAGACGGATGATGGTAAAAAAGGTCCGCCCCCTGAACAAGTAGCCGTCCATCTCAGCAAACAAATCGAAGAGCTCGTATCTAAGCCACAGTGGGCTGTCACTGCTATCTTGAAATGGCTCCCCTCACTCTCCAGAGAAGCCGACACTCCAGAGTTATGGAAAATTATCTTTGCAAAGAAAGACGATCTTTTATCGCTTTTCCTCGACGAGCTCATTTTGCTTTGCATTCAGTCTTGGTCGGAATTGCACATTCAGTCTTGCAACAAATGGATCGGCTCTATCAGTCTAGACACCTTGAAAACGCTTTCAGCTCGTCGTATTGCCGACTTCTTGGTCAAGGCATCGAAGCTTGCTCCTCCTGAAATGGAATTTCTTGCTGACTCACCGCTACTAGATTCTAACCCGGACTGGGGTACATCAGAGGCACACGCTGCTTCCTTAGCGAATGTGTGTATCCAAGCATCTATTGAATCCACCAACAGGGAACCAAATTTTGCCAGTCGAAATTCACTTCCCTCGTGGGTGGTACTCTTGCAACTTTTGGGGAGTCGAGGGAAGAAGCAGTTGGTTTACTTGACAGAAACTATTTTGGGTTTTCAGAAAGAAAATACCGATTGTGAAAGTCTAGCACTACTAGATGGTGCGATATTGCGGCTCTATTTACTCCAGCCTTTATGGATGAACGTTGGATCCTCTCCAGTCCGAATGTCTTTGCTGCGAGCATCCGAAGCCCACGCTACTGTGTGGGCCAACTGGAAGTCTTCCTCGGACGACATGCTAGACGAAGCTATAAATAATTTAGCGGCAGGTGAAGCTCGCGCGGCTCGGGTTCTTAGTGAGCACGCTCGCAAGCATCCCCTCTTGGTCCTCCGTAAGACAAAGCTTTTCGTTTCGATACTAGAAGAAGACGCAGCTGTCAAGGATGGCGCTCCGGATATCCGAGGTGTTTTACACGGGAAGAGCCTTTCGGCCCCTGCCGAAGCCTGGTATCTAGGAAAGCTGGTGCTCGTTCATGTCAAACATTGGGGATTTTCGTATACGGAAACTCTTTGGAATACTGTCCTTGATATATTCATCGGAATTCCAAAGGAAGTGATATTCCAAAGTGGGCTATCCGTTGGATTTTTGGACGTACTCAATACATATCTGCGCCTTATGTCCGTTCAACTCAACTTGCTATCAGCAGAAGGAACGGCGAAGCTAAAGGACAAATTTGCTGACGTACTCAAAGTGTTTGGTGAAACCAATGCAAAAGGTTGTCATGCCTGGTGGGCAACTGTTGTGGACGGCTCCGAAGTTCGAAACATGCTAGTTAGCTGTGATTTGCTGTCGCCCCAAGATGCTATCGAAAGTATACGGTCTGTTAAATAAAGATACCATACTATGTAAAGTAAAAATTCGGAGTAAAGAACAATACTAGGTAACTATATCAGTTTAAGAGGCCTGGGGTAATCGCATAGGAAAACTACCTTGCTCCTCCTCACTACCTGCCCATGCCGCCGCCCATACGCATTTGTTGCATCATCTGCTGCATCTGAGCCATATTGCTAAAACATGCAAGAAAATAAAGTGAGTTGCTCGCAACCTTTGAATCCTTTATATAAATGAATACTTACGGCATCCCCCCTCCCCCGCCAGCAGAACCACCCATACCCATTTGTTGCATCTAAAAAGAATGGAAAAGGGACAGTGAGTATCAAGACTGAGAACGCGGTACAATGCGGCACACAATATATTTTGTCGGCACTAACCATGCGTTGCATCGTAGCCATATCAGGCATCCCTCCTCCGCCAGCTCCCATACCTGGCATACCCATACCTGGCATACCCGTACCTGGCATAACCATACCGGGTATCCCGCCGCCACCCATCAAGCTGCTCATATCAGGCATGCCGCCTCCGCCTGGACCACCAGGCCCGCCACCTTTTGCCATTTGCTGCATCATGGCCAAAACATTTTCGCGGCCACCCATTTGTTGAATCATTTTTGGATCCATATTATTCAAATGCTGTTGCATGAGGGCTGGATTTTTGCGCCACTGCGCGGCCATTTGTTTCTGTTGCGCCATTTGCTGTTTATTGCCTTGAAGGCCCTTCATTTTATGCACGACGTTTTCAAATTGCTTGTGCGCTGTCAGAAGCATTTTCACTTCGGTGGGATGACATCCCGAGCCGGCGGCAATCCGCCGAATGCGTTTCTCCAAATCAATCTTGTTGGTCGTTCCGGTTTTGTTGTGCCAATCCACCTTGCCATCCAGTTCGGTGTCCTTCATACTGTCCATCATGACCATGAATTTACGCAATCGACCTGTGGCTTCCTGATCTCCAGCGCCGCTCGGCATAAGGTACTCGGGCATGTTGGGCATCATTCCGGCTAATTTTCCCAGACTCCCCAATGACAGAATCTTTTCAAACTGTGCGTACATCATGCGTAGGGTGAATTCTCCCTTGGCCATGCGTGCCTGCATTTCTTTTTGGCTGTCGTCACCGTCGGGTCCACGCAGAGCCTCCATGAGTCCACGTACGTCTCCCATACCGAGTAGTTGACTGACGAAGGAATCGGCTGCGAATGGATTCAAATCATCAAAGTGTTCTCCGGACCCGGTAAAGATAATGGGAGATTGTGTCGCCGACACGGCCGACAGTGCCCCACCACCCTTGGCCCCGCCATCGAGTTTGGTACAAATGACGGATCCGACAGCCACGGCCTGATCGAATGCCCTGGCTTGGTCGAAGACTGCCTGACCCTGCGTCGCATCCAGCACCAACACGGTATTGTCAGGATTGATCGCCGCCGCAATTTCTTGCATTTCTTCTAACAAACTGGCTTCCTGTTGATGACGTCCCGATGTGTCCACGACAATAACCTCGTAGGCATCTCGTTTGAATTGTGCCACTCCTTCTTGGGCCAGTACGACGGGATCAGCCTGTCGGTAGGACCCGTAAAAGGGGATGCGCAATTTGGTGGCGTTTTGTTTCAATTGATCGAGTGCACCGGCACGAAAGGTATCCGCACACACCATGGCCGTCTTCCATCCGCGACGTTGATAATGACGACAGAATTTGGCGATACTGTAGACCAAAGGAACAAATACAATGATTGATGTGAGGAATGAGCGAATGAACGAACAGAATCAACGCAACTCCCGTGTCACCACTCTTTCCACACAGGTACGGAAAGGAAAAACGTACGTTGTTGTCTTTCCAGCTCCTTGTAATCCTACAAACAGGATAACATTCGAACGTCCCTTGCGCATTTGGTATGGTTTAATTTTTTTGCCGTCCGGGGTCATGGGCGTAAGTAAAGCGACCAACTCTTCCACGACGGCTTTCTGGACCAACTTGGCGAGTCGTTGCTGCGTACTATTGACCTTGTGATTGTTGTTCTCATTGGCATTATCATCCAAATCGTCGAGGACCGGCTCCACCTTTTTCAGCACATTTTGACGTAATTCTTGTACCAATTTGATCTGTACGTCGGCTTCAATCAAGGCACGGGTAATATCCGTCACGAGTTGTTGTACCTCCGTCGCTGACGTTCCATCGCTTTTGTGTAATTTGCGCAAGGCATCGCGGATCTGACCGCCAAGTTCGGCCAAGACCATCTTTCTTTATCCACTAATGGATGAATGGACTGATGGTATTGGTCCTTGTGATGATGAGATGATGTAGGTGGAAGTTGTTTTATCGATTAATCTGTCAGTGTAACGTCAACCGTTCCTGTCTCTACTGCTACTGCTATTACGGTAGGAGTACCTTTTAGAGACGACTATTATCTCTAGAAGCTTCCCCACGGGTCCGTCCGATCGTACCGTCTCCCGCGCTCCATCACGGATCCACCGTGCTGACGTGACGGTCACGTTTTTTGAGGGTCGGGAGGAGGACAGACACTGACCGTGAGGACGTCCTCCATTTGGGTCGCACTTGCGACCATCCGGTGAGCTGCAACGTCCGTGTGATCGACGATGAATACATATACACGGAATGATTCATCCATCTGCTGCCAACTGCCCAACAGTGAAAGTGGAAGGAGAGAAGAATTCGCTAGTAGAGTCATCCCTCTTCGACAATCGAAAACAACAACAACAAGAAGAAGAATATATAAGATAATACCCATGCTAATAAGACGATCTCGTCTTTTCGTTCTTGCTTCTTTCTCTTCCATCGGTCACTCCCCCTTTTCGACAAGTGCCTTTTTACTTCATTCGTCGATCACAACAACAGCTAGGACAAGGACTAGTACGTTGAATAATAATAACAATAATAATAATAATAATATGCCACCCCAAAGAAGTACATCGCCGTCGTCTACGGAACGGGCCGCAACCACAACGGAAGAAAGTACACCTGTGGATCGTCTCACGCATAAATTACGATGTCATAAGGTTGAATTCACATTAAATCCCGCAGACACAACACACGAAGCCTGTAAAACATTGGTATGGAAGGCTACGACAACATTGGCATCGTCATCGTCGTCGTCGTCGTCCTTTACCATCAGCGACGACCATGACGACGACGACAACAAGGACCATCAACAACAAAAACGACAATTTTCAGAAGAAGCAGAATTGGAAGAACCTTCTTTCTTCTATTTTTGCACAGCCTTGCGGATGCAAGATCGTGTCGATCAAAGTTTGTTGCGACAAGTGTTGCGTACCTACAAATTACGAAACGATCAAACACTACAAGGTCTATCGTTCGCACCCACCGACGTAGCCGAGTCCCTGACGGGGTACACTACAGGGACGATTCCCCCCATCGGACACAGTGTACCCTTGTTGACTGTCGTTGATCCAGCACTGTTGGTAACGTCGTCGCACATACGGATCGGATGTGGCGATGAGGCATGGGATTTGCGTCTTTCGACTACAGACTTCGTACGATTCGCTCAGCGCACAGCACAAGTCCTCGTACAACCCATTACTTCAGCCGGTATAACTGCCGCTACTACTACTACTACTACTACTACAGAAAACGAAGGGAACATCGTTACTCCCGTCGCAGCATTAACTCCACCACCGATGTCACAATACGATCTGCAACAACTACAACCACAACCACAACCAATCCCAAACAACGGAATGAAAAATGAATCGACTTCTCCGTCTTGTACTAAAAAGCCACCCAAACCCTTGTCACCCGCGTGGTTTGAAAAGCCTTTGGCTAAACGATTACGAGATGTGGCCGGACGCGAGGATTATCATCATCTCATCGAAGCCTGCATCGAAGAAGCCGGGGATGACTTACCTGCCCTATTGTATGGAGGTAAAGATGGAGGGTACACCAAAACACCCGTTCACAATGCCGCCTGGCGAGGGACGACGCTTGCACTCGACCTGTTCTTGCAAGCCGGAGAACGACTCGGACACGACTTCCTCAATTGCATTGCTGTTGGTGATGGCAATCACGGTAAAACACCCATCTTTTATGCTCTCACAAGAAGTCGTGAGGAGATGGTATCCCATTGTCTCGATAGGGGAGCCAATTTACTAATCGTCAACAACAAGGGACAAACCCCATCTTCTTTGGCAGTTTCGCACTTGTCGTCGGAACTTTGTAAGCGATTGCAGGCACTCGAAGAAGAACAGCTGCGAGCCGGTGGAAGCTTCCAGAATTACAGGATGTCACATTCCGACGGACACAAATATGGCGACTTGGACCCGCGGTTCCCCATTGATGATGTCAACATGGGGGATGATATAAAGCAAGACTTGGAGGACTTTGCCAAAATCCGTGATGACTTACCAACTGTCCATGGTATCCCTGTCGCAGATGGATTCCCGCGTTCCATTCGAACCACCACTAATGAAATCCGGTCTGCCATGGCATGTGAACGGTGGGGCAAGGCGCCCAAACTCAAATATTTAATGCGGCAGCAGGAGTCGTCCATCAACGCTTCTTCCAACGGAAAAA
>Ga0051981_10000935_pt1 | contig 14336 bp, 8 predicted proteins | sample CryGey13umfilter_3_FD_59644 | JGI IMG/M metagenome (GOLD analysis project Ga0051981, IMG submission 59644) | Groundwater microbial communities from aquifer in Utah, USA - Crystal Geyser 4/10/14 3 um filter | ecosystem: Environmental > Aquatic > Deep subsurface > Groundwater | place: USA: Utah... | reverse complement strand
CTCTTTCCGTGAAAAAGGTTAACATTTCATTCGGAGATTTACCACCCTTCAGTGATGTAGATACAACGGTAATGATTTCCAAGAAGAAATACTTCAAGGAAAATCAAACCAAGTTGGCTGAAATGCTGGGTGTCCCTGTGGACGACGAAACACTCCAGGCCATGATCAAGGCGATCAGCCCCGGATCTTCGTCGACGACCTTCGTCAGGGGAAGTCGCTTCACCATGGCAGCCGTCGCCGACACGGTGAGTCGCAATAATCATCCATGGTCGGTCCATACAGTAACAGATTTAGTGTCGTCCACCGTCAAGGGCGACAATGTACGATTACTCTTTGGAGGTGTAGACAGGTCAGATGCCGCTCCACTGGCTTCGGCTGTGGCCAAGGCATTTTCCTTGTATTCGCGCAAAACGACGGCGAACCAGAAAAGGGGCGACGATGACGGCGGAGGAGAAGAAGAAAAGGAAGACGGAGGTGACGATGACTGTCGCACTCTGGGCGTTTCCTTTCTGGAAGCAGACGGCGAGAAGATCTTGGACGACCAAGCCACACTGCGAGCCGCGGCAGCAGTGGCCGAAGGCGTCCAATTGGCAGCCCGGTTAGTAGATATGACTCCGGAGGAGCTTACAACGGATGCGTACGCACGGGAATGTCGAGTGATCGCCAAGGAACTTGGCGTCCCCATGACAGAGATTGTTGGCGAAGAGTTGAAAGAAAAGGGATACGGTGGAATCTATGGGGTTGGTAAAGCCGCTACTTGTCCCCCGCGTCTGATTATTATGGAATACAATCCCCCGGATAATCCCACTGAGAATGTAGCATTAGTTGGTAAAGGTATCGTTTATGACACCGGCGGTCTGTCCCTCAAACCGAAAACTGGTATGTGTGGCATGAAAGGTGACATGGGTGGAAGTGCCGGGTAAGTGCATCGATTTTATCATCTCATTTCTTTGACATGGTCAATGGGAATGAACGACCGCTCTGACATTTGCTGTTCATCGTGACAATAATTTTTAGTTTATTAGGAGCCTTTTACAGTGCAGTGAAACTCCAGGCGTCGCAAAAGATCACCCTCTTACTGTGCTTGGCCGAAAATGCAATCGGTCCTACCGCGTTTCGGAACGACGACATTCTGGAGTTGTACTCGGGAAAGACGGTAGAAATCAACAATTGCGACGCGGAGGGTCGTTTGGTACTGGGAGATGGTGTGGCGCACGCAACCAAGCACATTGAAAAATTGGATTTGGTGGTAGACATGGCCACCTTGACGGGTGCGCAGTTGATCGCCACAGGGAAAAAGCATGCGGGCATCTTGGCCAACAAAGAGGAGTTGGAGAAGCGTGCCATGGCGGCCGGCTTGCACTCGGGTGACTTGGTGTACCCTCTTCTGTACGCCCCGGAATTGCTCAAGAGTGAATTCAAATCCAAAGTCGCTGATATGAAGAACTCTGTCAAGGACAGAAGCAATGCACAAACGAGTTGCGCTGGGCACTTTATCGAATCTCATCTCCACCCTGAGTACGAAGGCGGTTGGTTGCACGTCGATATGGCGGGACCGGCTGTCAGCGCGGAACGGGGAACCGGTTATGGCGTTGGGTTGATCTTATCACTTCTGAATGTTCCAGGATTCAAGTAGGAGTAAGAAAATAGTGACTGCAACTTCGAGTTAATACTGATCGGAGGTTGTCTAGGAAGAATATGTAGGTGTTGGAGAATGGTTTGCAACAGAACTCCTGGGATATGGTGTGATGGTCATCAAACATCATGGATGGTGATCTAAACACATGTAACTACTTTTGACAGCGTCGTTGTACCCTTGTTGATAGCGTGGAGGGGATAATGGGAAAACAAGCTAGCAACCTAACTGGAACTGGAAAGTCATCAATCTTCACGGGTGCGTGAAGGTTTGGCAATTCATGATGTGTAAGTGAAAACGCCCCCCTTTCCACACACAAAAACGTCGATCTTGATAGAGCTACTCGTGATCAGATTTCCATTTTAAAAAATCCACTCGTGATCAAATTATCATGAAAATAAATTCATGACCACCTTCATATGTGGTTTTTGGCTGGTTCGGCTTTCCTAGGGTAGTCCACCGCAATTGCCCTGAAATGATTTTCCAGCGTCTGATCTTTTATTTGTTTTGAGTTAGATCTGTCAATGAACTTCACAAAACGCTTGAGTTGGTGGACGGAAAACAGAAAAATGAGCCCTTCGTTGTCACCCATTTCGCAACGAAAAAAGAGATCAACCACTTCATATGCTTCCAGGTGCAGAGGGGAGTGAAATGGACTCTGCGCTTAGAACGACTTCAACTCTCTCTGACCCAACCGACATATCTACTAGACCAGAGCAATCATGTTTTGCGCCGATGAATATGGCTGTACATGCATGTGAGTAGAGCAACAAACCTTTGTTACGATGGTGTTCTGGCTTGAAAACTGACCCCTCGCATGTATGTATCGCATTCACATTACAGTCCCTACAAAGATCTCAACGCCCTATGCCCCGCCTTGATGATCTTTATTTTGATTATTACGAATGTGATGGCCATTCCCCTCATGGCACAGTTCCCTGGAGTCGCAGTATGCGTCTTTGTTTTTGGAAGTTTGGCCTGGATCTTATTCGTTAGCATCTTTTTCTGCAAATTCAAAACCTACCAAGAGTATCTGCGTTTCATGATAACGGCCACTAGCGGGTTGATTGCTGGCGTCTTTTACCTCCTCATGGGATTCCGCTTGCGTCGTCCCTGGTCATCTTTTGACATTTTTTGCAATGCCGATGCCAGCGAGGATAGAGTTGTTGATGGCCAAGATTTCAACAATACTCTGATGGACGGGCAAGAAAATGAATGCAATCATCGTCGAGGGCAAATAGCGCTTCTCTACTTTGCTTTTGCTTTGATTTGGATCATTGCGTCAATCCAACTTTTTATCTTTGCTTGTGATGTGAAGAGAAAATTGAGACTCGAGAATTCAGAAGGGAGGAAACAAGTCAAAGATTTCGGGAAGAAAATTAGTCAAATGGAAGAGGGTCAATTGCCATCAATCAAATCCCATTACAAAAAATTTGCGGCACGGGTTCCCCCTGTCGGCGTCGAATACAGAAAAATTTCCATGGCAAAGACTGATCCCGTGCCACACAAAAAGAGTGGCCCACGCGCACACGATAATGTCACGAAATCGTCTCGTGAGGTCGATACGTCTAACTTGCCTCTTAAAAATGGTTCCCACGCACAAAAAAATGTCACGAAATCATCTCGTCGGGAACATACATCTGATAATGTGCCTCGAAACGATGGTCCACGCGCATGTAATAATGTAATGAAACCAACTCGTCAGGTCAAGGCGTCGAAGAACTTGCGGCAAAAGGATGGTCCCGATGCGCACGATGTTACGAACTCATCTTGTCAGGCCGACAAGCCCAACTTGCCACGTGCGGCAGTCGCGGTGGGTACTACATTTCTCAGTTCCATGATAAATGGAATACAAACCGATCTTGGGAAACTTGTCGTCGGTCGTGGCGTCGTTGCCAAGGACTCGAAGCATCTGACATCAACCGCTGGCATCTCGTTACCGAGTAATCGACGCCGGTCCCAGAATGTGACACGGACATTCTCGAACGCTCCCAAGGGCGATGGAATGGGATTGTCCAAAATCGACGGACAACAACAGCGTCGGGATTCGATACCGACTCCTCGCAAGAGCAGTACAGGTGCCAATAGCGCTCATGAGGAAAAGAGAAAGAAAACGAAATCAACCACGAATGATGAGTTGCCGGTACTTGATGAGAATCTCAAACCGAAGAAGAAAAAGGAGAAGAAATACGACGAGTTTGGCAAAGAGATCAAGGAAGAAACGAATCATGACAAATGTAAGTACTCGCCGACACGAACGTATGAAGGAATGAATGCATTTTAGCGTCACATCAGCCTTTCTTTCTCACACGAGTCGTTTTTTATTGGTAAATCTTGCTGGACCTTCACAACAAAGATGGTAAACGCATCAAAAAGGAGAAAAAGAAAAGTCGAAAGTTGCATGGCGGGTCCGGCACTTTTGGCAGTACCAGCCCCTCCAAAAGTGACTATTCCATGGACGCCACGGAGAGTACTGCTAGTAGTAGCAGTAGCCGTCCCGTGTACACGCGCATTTCCGAAACACCGATTCCCTCCGTCGCAACGATAAGGTCGTTTTCTACGGTCGATGTGCCTACTACCAAAACTGTCGAAGATGATAACGACTACGGCGATTATGAGAGTGACTACGAAGACGATTACTTTGAAACTTTGTTCTTATAATTTGTTTCAAAAAGAGGAATGATATCACAAAATGGAATGGATCCGGACTTTGTCGTATTGATCAATTGATTTGTACATTCGCTGTGATTTGGGTTTCTCGTCGTTGGCAAGGAGTCGTAGGAGCGAAAAATGTGTCGTGAGGTTGGAACGAGGAGTCATAGTCTTACCTTGGATAACAATCATACAGTTTCATAGAATATGAACTTCTACGTACTCCAGTTATATTTCTGCAGGTGCACTGCAGCATCCAAAATACATAATATTAGGAGTAACTGTTACGAGTTTAAAAAAAAGGAAGCTACCCAAACGAACGGTCCCGGGCAGGCACCAACGACCCTGAAATCGTGGTCACTACTACTACGACGCGGTCTTACTACTAACACTAACACTAACACTACTACTAGGACCTCCAGATAAAGAAAGAAGATCCCCCTCACTCAACTGTAGATACGACGAATTGCAAAGAAGTTCTGGTTATGGTGGAAGCATCCCATAAGGTGAAGCGAAAAGATACGGTCCACGTATCGCACTATATCGAACTACACTCGTTGACGGTACTCCGAGATTATGATGTCCTACGAGAAAGAGTCTTTTTTTCGCGAGGATCGTGCGGTGAGGACCGTTTTGACGCGGTGATCACGCACACACCACGCCGTACTTACAGTTGAACACATCCTTGTACAGAAAAAGAAGCAAACGCCATTTTCGTTTTTATTTGATAGTTCCTCCTCTTTTGTTTACATTATTATTATATTCAATACTTCCCTTACTCATTTTATCATGACGACATGTACAACGTCTTGCGAAAAGAGTGGTTGCTGTGAAAACCTTGCCAAGAAAGAAGAAGAAGACGTTAACCGCAAAGAAGATGAAATCGGTTTGTCGTGTTGGGCGGTGATTGGTGAAAGGGATGTATGGTTATTCGACGCGCGCGGGGTGTCGAAGCGTTTTACCTTGCCGCCCGGGACCAATGAGACTTTGTCGAATCTGTGCTTTGCTACGCATGGGACATCTCATGACGATTTGTTGACACCGTGCTTCGATGAAAATGGTCGTCACGGAGTACCGGTCGAAGATTGTTTCTGCGGCGAAGGGGAACCCCATCTGCACGCACACTGGCACCATCCACAGAATTGTGACCGCAGCACAAATAAATCTTCTGTCTTCATGGAAGTAGAACGTCTGGCGAATTTAATGCTTGTATCATCGAAAGGAGAAGAAGAAAAAGAAGAAGAGAACCATCATCATCCGTTGACGACTTTTCGTGAATGGCCATGCGGAAATTCCTTTAGTCACCTGCGTAGGCAAGGGAAAGATCAATTACTTTGGGTCGATGATCCGTGCAATGATTGTACTCATGAATATGTGAATCGAAAAGTCCCATCCTTTCGATTGTCGGGGACACGTGTTTGGAAAGATGTCACAACCAAACGATATATTAGTTTACACTTTTTTCAAGTAAATGAGAAAGGAGAAGTAAATTTGATGAACAAGGACAATCGCGAGGAAAAGGATTGCTCTTCCAAGGGAAGTAGTCCATGCCGTGTACAAGACGATTCGGAAAAACTTAGAAATTGTTACAAACAGCAGCAAAAAGATTCCGCGTATGGCAAAGAACAACAACAACGTGCTTCTTCCTCGTGCTGTGATAAGCCCAAGTCCGAAGATGTGAAGGATTGTTGCAAGGAAGAATCCAAAAAGAAAGGGCAATCCCAAGATTGTTGCACGACAGAACGAAGTACAGCTAACAAGTCTACGTCTTGTTGCAACAATAATAGCGATAAGGCAACAAGCTGCTGTAATTCGCAAGAAACCACTTCATTAGGTTGCTGCGACACCAAGAATGATCCCAGTTGTCACAGCAAAGCTACCTCTGCATGTTGTGTCAAAAACAAGGACGAGGACCCGTGCTCTAGTGGCAATACCACCGTCATTCAAGTCGAACCCATGTTGATCGAGAAGGGTATTGGACGGTCACAATTTAGAGTTGGAGGTTTGTGTTGTGCAAGCGAAGTGCCCATCATTCATGGAATACTGGACGGGACGCCGGGTATCGAAAAAGTGGCTGTCAACCCTACCACCAAGATTGTGTTCGTAGATCATGAACCAACTGTGATTGCCGCTGCTCGGTTGGCGGCAATGATGAATGCACGGGGTATGGGCGCGGAAGTCCAAATCGATGCAGCTGAATCGCTCGGTACTACCCGGCAATCACTTTTTGTGGTTTCCAAATACAAGCTCGGTAACAACGCCGATAGGGATAGGATCGAAATACTTTTGAAAACATACGATGCAACGGAAGTTGAATCTTTTGTTCTAGACGAACGCGGTGCACTTTTGACCGTCATTCACAACCCATGGACGATCGTGACGACAGAAATTTCGAGTGCCCTACAAGAAGGGGCTGACTGTAAAGTCGAAATTATTCTGAATGGTTCCGATCAGAACAGGGAACCACTCGATTATGAAGTACTTGCAAAGTCCAAGTCCGCATCGTCAGAGAAGACTGGCGCGTCGTCTGAAAACGTGACATGGCCGCGACCCACGGTTGTCCTCTCTGGTCTTTTTTGGATCATCTCCATGTTATCTTTCATTGGTCACAATTGGGAGTACCTCAAGTACGCTGCGCTGGCTTCTGTAACCTTCGGGCTTCCTCCTATAGCCAAAAAGGCAATCGGGACATTGCGCCAGCAGTTACGCTTTGATGCCAACGGACTCATGTTCCTTGCCTCTATAGGAGCCCTTGCTCTTGGAGAATTTCCTGAAGCTGCTGCAGTCGTGTTTTTGTTTGCTCTGTCGGAATGGCTAGAATCACGAGCAAGCTCGCGAGCCCGGATGGCTCTTTCGGCCATGGTCCAGCTCCGTCCCGATACCGCCAGAATAATTGATCCAGAAACACAGAAGTTATGGACCGTGCCGGCCGATGTCGTTCCCGTCGGCTCTCTTGTTTCGGTAAAAACAGGCGACAAGGTACCATGCGATGGGATAGTCGTAGAAGGCCAATCCACTGTTGACGAAAGTTCCTTGACTGGAGAATCACGACCAATACGCAAAGTACCAAAAGACCGCGTTTCAGGTGGAACCGTCAACACCGGTGTTCGCCAGCTCGTCGTACGCACGACATCGACAGCCGACGACTCTGCTGTTGCACGTCTGATTCGACTCGTTGAAGAAGCCCAAATGAACAGATCTGAAACAGAAAAGAGTGTCGACGAATTTGCCAAGTTTTATACCCCCGTCCTTATGTTGACTGCTCTTCTGATGTGCAGTGTACCGTGGGTGTATGGGACAGAAACGGGGAAAAAATGGACGCACAATGGCCTCGTCTTGATTGTTGGTAAGTGTCGACTAGCATGATTGTAAACTATGAACACTTGTGCCTGGTCTAACTATTACTTTCTGTTCAAATCAATAGTTGCCTGCCCTTGCGCTCTGATCATTAGCACCCCAGTTACGTACGTCGCTGGATTGGCCGCCGCGGCACAGAAAGGCGTCCTCATCAAAGGTGGTACTTTCCTGGAGGCGTTGGGGCAACTCTCGCATATATGTTTTGACAAAACAGGCACACTCACGACTGGTGAATTCTCGCTCCTTCATATGGACGTTGTCGGGGATTCTTTAACAAGGCAGCAAGTTCTGCAATACCTTTTGCTCATCGAAGAACGAGCAGCTCACCCCGTTGCGCAAGCCATCATGAGTGCAGCTCGGAACGAAGGCGTATCCATTCCAAAGGGTATGGTCTTACAGAAGCACACTATTCTCGCTGGCGAGGGCGTTACAGGTGTCATCGATAAAAGGAACGTCTTTGTCGGGAACGAGCGTCTATTTGAAAGGTTGGGCATTCTCGCTGATCTTCCAAGCGAAATCTCGGAGCGAGTCAAGTCATGGAAGAGTCTTGGTGGTACCATAGGCTTTATAAGCATTGGGGACTATGGTATTGTAGGAATATATTGCGCTGCTGATGCTGTACGTCCCGAAGCTGCCAGTGTCATCCGTAACTTTCAGAAGCGCGGGATTGCGCTCACCATGCTGACAGGGGACAACGAGGAGGCTGCCCTGTCTGTGGGTGCGCAATTAAATTGGCGCGGAGAGAACAATGATATTCATGCCAAATTGCTTCCTGCCGACAAATTGTCATATATAGAAGAACTCACGGCAACTTCCGTACATCTGTCAAAACCGTGTTACCGGAAGCATATTGTTCTGTTTTGTGGTGATGGAGTGAATGATTCCCCAGCCTTAGCTGCGGCGCACGTCGGAGTAGCCATGGGCTCCGGTGCCACTGTTGCAATGGAGACAGCACACGTGACTCTGTTGGACCCCTCTCTTCAAAAGCTTGAATTTGCACAAGAACTGGGCCGCCGTGTATTGATCAAGATTGCCGAGAATGTCATCTTTTCTGTGGGCATCAAGGCCGCGGTGTTAGTCTGGGCGATTCTTGGTGAACCAGGGCTGTGGGTTGCGATTGGATCTGATGTCGGATCGATGCTTCTCGTAACGCTAAACTCCATGCGTCTATTGCCTTCTCGACCCAAAGGCTCAAATTCGACACTCTCGGAAATGTCTGGGTCGGATTCGGCCTAATCAATCACAACACTGCCTCTCCATGACGTCAATACTTCAAACCCAGTGCATATATCATCCGAGAAACTCACGCTACAATCTTATGAACCGACTCTCCTGCATCATTTAGATGAATACTTTACATGTAGTTTCTTGTTGACTGGCACGCATCAAGTTTGTCTGGCGTTTTCTCTAGCATCGTGGGTCGCCGACTCGTATACGATTACCTTGGTAGTACGCCCCTCGCGCCACCCCTTGGCTTCGTATTTACTGATAGCCGGCAAATAATAGGCTCGCAAATCAGTTGATATCAGAGACAGCTTGTTCCATTTCTTGTAGTTGAGTCGATGTTTTTGATGATCTTCTACTTGCTTGGCCGCCCATGCCGCATGTCCATCGTGATCCGTTGCAACAACGAGCCGGCCGATGCCAGGTCGCAAGACACGGGCAATCTCATCCAAAACATCTAATTGTAACAAACGATACGAAGCATCCTTGGGGAATGGATCTGGGAAGGTAATCAAAACGGCATCGAGCGATGCATCTGGGGAGGCTTGCAAGACTTTGTCTCCGTTTCCTGGAAAGATACGAACATTCGGGTACGGCTCTGATACTGTATGTGAGCTGTATAAGGATTCGTCATTGTAATTTGTGTGTTGATTGTCTCTTTCTGCATTCGCTTCCTCCTTTTCTGTTGTTGACGAAGCTCTCTGTAATTCTTTTTCCAAATCCTCCGAATAGAGCAAGTAACCACAAAACAACCGGTGACGTTGAGTGGCCTGATACATGCGTTGAAAGCAATTACCGATACCCGACGCATGCATTTCAGCTCCGATCAATGTTTGTGTGGGGCATCGTTCGGCGAGGGCCAATAGATTCTCTCCCGTTCCGCACCCAATCTCTAACCAAGGATAGGAGGAGGTGGATTCACCAAATGATTCTCGTCCAAAGACATCCGTCCAATCATACATGGTGTTGTATGCGAGACGTGGTAATTGATGTGTCGCTTGCATAACTTGTATGGCCTTCTTTTGACCTTTGGTAGGCTTGCCTGGTCCCAATCGATGCCACCATTTGGGTTTCCGACTCGTGTAGGGAATTGACGTTCCTTTCGCCTCGTCCGTCGAAGGCGATGAGGTCTTGACGCTGTCTTGGATTGTCTCCGCGACTCCGTTGTCATCAATATCCGCATCTTCTTTCATACTCTGAAGGAAGTCTGCATTCTTTTCTTGGTGATCCTGCGTTGACACGTCGCTGCTTTCCATAATGTTCCCTCGTCAGCCTTGGCAATGTATTCGTTAGGTCCGCGTCGGTCGTGACAATTCCATGGTCGGTATGAAGTGTTAAGGTTGAATCATGTCAAGTGAGTCACGATCATGCATGCCCACTAAGTACAAGTGTACTACTAGACCGTGGAGGAGCAATGACAAAGAGAAAGCACCGTCATAGACAACCGCACGGAGCCAAGCCCGCACATCAGAAACGACTCTGCTCTACTCTTATCATACAATGCATAGATGGGGCAATAAATTCGAATTGTAAGGGACTACTTGGTATTTTCAGTTTCATACAATATATCGAACGGAACTGACTCATGTGAGAATGCCTCGCTCTATTTCACGATCATCGCGCAAGAACAACCTGATGCATTCGGATGCCATATCTACTACTCCTACGTAATAACAGTGAGACTTTGGATCACAACTTGGCCCGTAACAGGATAGATAAATAAAATTAAGATGTGGTCTAGCTTAGTTGTAAACTGATTGCACAATTAGTGCACTTCGTTTCTGTTCTCCATAATACGGCTGGTCACGAGTTTCGCCTCCGGGACGGATGTGAAGACGGGAAAAAATCTCATGCGCCCATTGGGCATCTCATTTTTGTGTACTTTTTCTAATTGTCTGAAAAAAGTGTAGTATGACATCTTGGCCTGTCCGCGATAATGGATTTCACGAATATGTCTTCCAACGGCTATGGCTACTACATCATTATTTATTTACACTTATTATGCACGGAAGCAGGGCGGCGTAATACACGGAAGTTGTTTTTGGCTGGGCCAACCACCGACCACGACTACAAGACGCGCATCTGATTTTTTTTTCCCCTTGTCGAGAAACGGAAGACAAGAAAGCTCTACCGCGTTTTCGTTTATTCGGATGTCAAGTCACAAAAAGACGTATCATTGTCTTCTTGACAAACCATCATCTTCAAAATCACGAAAAAGTTAGTTACGATACCATCCACGACAATGAACGAATCTGCGATGCAAATGGTTGCAAACGAAATTGAACATCTCCGTGCGTGCGGTTTGGCCCGCTTCCCAACGTTCTGCCGCTCCCTGATGCGTTCTTTGCCGGGCAACTCATCTTGCATAGACTGCGGCTCTCCCAATCCCGAATGGGCCAGTGTCACGTACGGGTGCTTGATTTGTTTACAATGCAGTGGCCGTCACCGTTCCTATGGCGTCCGAACATCTACGGTCCGTTCCGTGGATATGGATCACTGGACGGCACATCAAGTGCTGGCCATGCTCGAGGGTGGAAACGAACAGTTAAGAAACTTTTTTGAACGACATCACATGGGAACGAGCATGTCAAACAAGCGCTATCATACCAAGGCCGCTCGGTTTTACGCCGAACACATGGGACAACACGTGACATCACTTCAGGAGAGTCCGTACAAGGGAAGGGAAGCAAGTCGACAGCGGTATAAATCGGAGAATGGTACTACAGCTAATGCGGTTGCTACGGGTGCTGTTACTTCTACTGCTACCCCCAAAGATCCACAATGCTTCCGTATGCTGACAAGAACGGTATCGGGTCGGCAAGTGCTCGTACAATGAACCGGCGAGTCGACATGAATGGAAATTTTGCGTGTGAACATTTCACTGACGACACCGACTGGTACCGAGAAAACTCTAAATCTTTTTAATATCAAGTCTGATCAAAGTCGACTACTCTTTGATTTTTTTTTATTTTATTTTTTAAATCTGGACTTAAGACGATGTATCTACTGTAGCTCATGCTGAACAACTGGACTGAATTCTTTCCTCACCGATCGATGTTCCCTTCACCGAGAATGCAATCATCCTTTACTGTCACTACCATGGAGCTTCGATCCGGTAACCCACTGTACTGCGAGCGCGAACCAAATATATGGATACAGCAAATCGCAAAAAATACCGTATTTGGACTAGGTAGTGTCGAATGAGATGACCACATTTCTGTATTTGCTGTGGTCCAATCAGCACGTAACGAAATACTTGAAACGTCATTACTACTGGAACTTTGTACAAGCGATATGTTCCTCCTACCAAATTAGTGCTTCTATTGCGGGTAATTTCAAACTTTCTATACTAGTCCCCGAGCTGGGATTCATCTTTCGATTTGTGGTTATCGACATGTGTTGTTCTTGTATTTGAGTGATCTAGGCATGTACGAGTCATTCTTCGCTCTCTTGGTGCTCTCAGGCCACGAAATCTGGTTTGACCTTGTCCCAATTGTCACCTGTGCTTGTCACTCGTTCCTCGGCTAAGACATCAGCTTTGGACAACCAATGAGGTGGTCCCATTCGGCCGCCGACCGGAAAGTCCTGTTACAACCAAGACGTACAAAATAAGTTGAGGCATCAATGATCGATACGAGAAAATCATACTTTTTTCTTGATCTGTATTCCTACCGAAATGCCTCGCGGCAGCAAGCTGACAATCACCGAAAGCAATAACGAGGAGCATATCAACTTACCCGTTGTCTGTTGGAAAATTCCAACGGATCGAAATTCTCCTGTTGAACATATCCAAACACTTGCCACAGTTTCGGAGTTTTATGATGGTGGTATTCCACGTCGGGGCCCACACGGAAGTCGTACACGAAACGAAGTTGCCAAATTTGGTCGAAGGTCTTGCCACGATACTCATCGGGGCACCCCTGATCATGACCGCAACCAAGTTTGCGTGCCAAGCGGGCGATGCTCGAATGCTTCCAGACAATGACCACCACCTTGCCACAAAGCTCGCCATGTTTGAGTAGAGTGGCCAGATGACTAATGAGCTCCTTTACCGTTTCAGTATTGTAAGAAGCATCGACATCTACACCCGTTTTTTGACTCAAAGGACCTGCCGTTTCCACTTCGCGGTAATTGCGTTTTAAGCTGTTGTGACGTCCGTCGGGAGACTCCGCAAAGATGTATGACGGTGTCGGATACCGTTCACCGTGATCACCAAACAAAGACGCCAAATACACCGACCGTTCAAGACCCATGTAGTCACAGTGCTTTTTTAAATTACCCTTTTCACAGTGTCGCATGACTGTCGAGACAAGGATGAAAGGTATAAAAGTGTTTGGTGAGTTTAGGGAGTCACAGTGCGATCGAAGCCATGTATATGATCAAAAACGCATGCCCGTACGCATCACAAACATCAACTTACGAATGATCGTCGCCTCGCACCCTTCTTCCAAAGAAGTACTTTCTTCATTCAGTTTCAACGTCCGGCCTTCCATTTCGATGGGAATCGTTTCCATACGAAATGGAGAACCGTGAGGGATGGATGATATTGTGGAAACCAAAAGGAAGGCAATGCCAGCACTCAAAAAAACAATGCCGAAAATGCGTCGAATGGAAGGTACCTTCCGTTCTTTGCGAGGGCGTTCCATCGGCTCGAGTTCTACCGTGTCGTTGTTACTGATATTGCGTTGATAGGAGGACACCATATTTCAGTCGTCCTTGCTGTCTGGAGGATGATGCAAAAGGCAGAAGTATTATTAATGCGTTGCAGACCTTGGTAATAGTCACGACAGATGTAATGCAAGCTTCTAGTGGGAAAAGTATTGGAACGTGCGAGTTGATGTGAGGTCTGTTGCTCGTTTTTCCCACCTCTTTTAACACAAAAAGTGATGATTCCTACTTCCGATCAAAAAATGAAGTGAAGTAGAATTGAAGATGATGGTTGGAAGAGACAAACGACGAGGGTTCTCGATTGTGACCGGTCTCACCCAATGATTGACGATATAATACTCTACTACAGGAGAATTTCTCCCAAAAAAAAAAATAAGGTGTCCCCACAACTTTGCCAACCTTGCTTGGCACGTTGAAAGAATTCGAAGAAAATAATGTTAATGACACCACGAAACTGACCAATGAATGACGCGATGTGGTGTTGATGGGTGGAATACGATTGGTCCAAAAACGCGCCCAAATTGGAGATTCAGGTAAAGATTCTAGTTTTGTTTTGAAATAAGCCAACCAGAACCTTGTAAAGCCTGTGTGGAGTTCTTCTTACATTAACTGGGTAGCATATTTGAACTCTAAGAAAGAGTTCCGTGCGTGAGCGGGTCGGGTCACCATGTTGGCGACAAACAGTAACCTAGTACTTCGGTAATCCGGTAATTCGATGATGCCTCCATTATTATTTTACGTTTCATGTCATGTCGCATCGGTCGCGATCAAGTCCATCCGTCAACCGAATTTTTTTTTT
>Ga0051981_10000922_pt1 | contig 14431 bp, 10 predicted proteins | sample CryGey13umfilter_3_FD_59644 | JGI IMG/M metagenome (GOLD analysis project Ga0051981, IMG submission 59644) | Groundwater microbial communities from aquifer in Utah, USA - Crystal Geyser 4/10/14 3 um filter | ecosystem: Environmental > Aquatic > Deep subsurface > Groundwater | place: USA: Utah... | reverse complement strand
CCGGCCTTGTTAAGACGGACCCAATAGATAATTTGTTGTTGGATTGGATCGAAAGTACTGTCTTGAATGTGCAGATTCTCGACCTCCACATTATCGCGCAGCCCATGGAGGATGGCAGCTGACCCTTGCGTAGTTATATCGTTTTGGGGGATGACGAGCTCCTTCATCCAATGCATCCTTGGTAAATAATCCGCAATTCCTTGAGCACCTTGATCGGTGATGCCGCATCGCCGCATGCTGATGCAACGCAAGGTGTTGTTGTGGGTGAGAGTCGCGGCGATTGCTGTTGCTCCTTCGTCCCCAATCGGGTTGAAGGAAATATTAAGATTCGTCAAACGCTTGTTGATGCGTACAGCCTTGGCTAGAGCCACTATACCTTTGCTACTAATATTGTTCTGACTCAAATCAATGTTTTCCAGGCATCCTTCGGAATGAGCAAGTCCACGCGCCAAAGCCGTTGCGCCCATATCGGAGAGGTCGTTGTTGCTCATATTTAGAGTCGATAAGCATGTACTTGAGATGAGCATTCCCTGTAGAGATAGTGCGGCGTGATGGGTGATGCCATTGGATCGGAGGTCGAGGATCCGTAGTATATTGTTCTGTACCACAAATTGGGCTAGCACCGATACGCTTTCGTCTCCAATATCGTTTTCGCACAGATATAATTCTTCGACGCTGCTCACTTCAATCCTCTCGGCCAAGTATGTGATATTGCTGCAAGAAAGACCAACGTTTATGAAGTACACCCGCTTTAATGACTCATGCCCTGTGATACCGTGCAAGATCTCTCTTTGAGCGGCCTCGTCGATTTGGGAATCCACGATCCGTATCTCTACAAGCTTTGGATGACGCCGGATGAAATTGACCACGGATGTAACAGCGCGACTGCAGATCAACGTGTGACGGAGACTGAGTTCTCCGATGTTTCCATGACGCGCCAGCAAGTCGAAGAATATGTTGATCTCGCGTTGGTTTCGTAGATCACGAAACTGAATCCTGTTCAACTGAGGGAGTTTCACCATCGCGTTTCCCATGGCATGAGCTCCATCATCCACAATCTCAAAACAGGAAAGGATGATAGCCGTCACAACGTGATTCTGGCAAAGCGATTCCGAGACCAATCGAACAAACACGTCATCAAGACGAGGGTGAGAAAGATCCAGAGTGCGCAGAGACTGGTCGTTTTCTTGCAGCTTTCGACAAATCTCCTCCAGCCAACAAGGTGTAGAAGGCCTCATCAAACTTGGGGTGTATAATGTCATGATGCTACTGTGAAATGTGAACGAACGACGTGTTTTGACTTTCGCTCGAATAACAAAGGGTACAACGATGGAAGATGGAAGGAAAGAGACGGCTTTTTCTGTTTGATTTTCTTTTTCGCTTCTTGTGTGAGATAATTCTATTTAACTGTAACTGTAACTGTACGTATAATAAGGGTTTTGTCAATTTTTCGAAGGACCCAATAAAAAATCAGCAAAACCGAATCATTCCCGAGAACGCCACTCATCAAAGTTCCTGACGTCTACATCACATAAGTGTAGGAAGAGTATTAATACTACCTCTATGATCAATCTAACTGTAACGAATGTACATTACCACACCCACAAAGTCGAAGAGGCAAAAACTACTACGAATCGAAGGTGAGACAGTGAATTGTCCGTGAGCGTGAACAATCTCATAGCCAATCTTCGTACTACCGTCTCACACAAAATCTCAGCCATTGGAACCATTCACCGTCAAGCCAAACACAAACGGCATCCACCATGGCGAGTCGCAAGCGTACCCGTGCGCCCGAGGCTTCTGCTTCTTCTATCGACTACACCTTACGATCCAATTTTGAGGTTGTGCCATGGAAAGATGTGTGGGAATTTCAATCCGTTGGCGAAGCGCTCTTGTCCGCCGCCTCGACGGACTGCCATCCAGGAGACGCTGGCGACAACAACAACAACGTCGGTTTCTCCATTCCACAAGCCTTGGCTACCGTCGAACGCTGGAGGCATCGTGTGGCATTTTTACCACACGGAGTGGAAGCAACGGCTGGTTTGGCTTCTGTGCGTTGGCGAGATGTCGAGAATCGTGGATCCTTCTTGCTGTCACAAACCGAGTTACGTCTCGCGTACGCCGGGGCCATCATACGCGCCGTCAATGGCCTCGTGGATACTTTACAACAGTCCCGCACAGTCGCCATGAGTATTTCGCAGCTTTCTGTCCAATTAGGACTGCCCAATTGGTTGGTCGACATTCGACACGAGGCCACTCACAATCAACTGCCGACGTTACCCGTCTTGCGCATGGGAGCGACGATGCTGCTGGATTACTTTCGAGCAGCGTACTGGAGACCTACCCAAGAGGCCGCAATACAGACCGAGCAAGGCATTTATCAGGCCTTGCAAGATTACGAATACAAGGCGGAGCAAGAAGCCTTCAAGAGGGACAAGGGATCGCCAGCAGCGTCCATGGAAAACAACAGCAAACACGGAATTGAGGAGAGTGTCGAATACATGGCAATTCCGTCCGAAGACGAAGAGGATGAGAGAAATGAAGAGGATGAAAAAGTAGAAACCACAGCTCCGGTCGTAGAATCCAGACTTGGGACCAACTTTAATATGTTTGCGCTACTAATGGATCCTCCGAAAAAGAAAAAAGGCAAGAAAGGTATCACTGGGGGTAAGACAAATAAAGAGGAAAAGAAACCCACCAAAAAGGCTAAGTCAAAGAAAAAGACGATATCCTCAATGACCGCACTCCCTTCCTTGGCTCCTGCAGCTCGTCATGCGACGCAGGGTAAGCCCTTACCTGTACTGTGGCACTGTTTCGTCACGCACATGGTTTGGGGTCGACAAGATGCCAACATCAATACTGGTGGCGCATTAATACAAGCATGCGATCAACGAGCACAACGTAAATATCACACATTACTTTCGATGGTGGGACGAGACCTTCCAGGATTGATGCAAGCACTTTTGGTTCATTTGGTAGACTTTGTTTTGAGATGCGGTGGAGAATCCGCAGTGCATGCGACCATTGCAGTTTCGTGGGTCAAGTATCTCCTGTCACGACGTTTTGTTTTGGCAAGTCGCAAATCGGAGAAATGGACGCTTTCACGTCCCACGGATGAAATTGTTGGCCATTCCTTGCTGCACTTTGACTTGCCAGTCAAATCACTTTGGGAACGCTGTCGTAATTGTCACACATCGGCAATCTCGCATCGAGCTGTAGTCCAGACCTTGATAGAAGTCTTGGCGCAAGTCTTGGGGGAAGAAGACATACAATTGTTACCATCAGGTAATAGACTGACGACCGACATCGAAAATTTTGAGACAAGAGACAACGAGGAACCACAGATGAGTGTCGAACCGTCGCCGACAACGGAACAAGCGAACGATTTAGACGCAGGAAAAATGAAATCAAACATGTCATTGGAAGACATAGAGTCCATGCTATCTGGTACAGTGAAATCTTCAACTATTGGGGACCCCGAGCGGGAAACCTCTCAAGTTCCACTAAATCCCGCGGCTCGAGTGAATGCGTGGACTCGTTGTACATTTTGGGAGGCATGCCCGATCGGTTCGTTGCCTGGCTATCCCACGTAAAGATGTAGGAATACATTCATTAACTCAGCTTAAAATCATTGTATTGGCGTATCCCACGTTCGTATAATGCAGTACGACTAATTGTTTTACCTCTAGCTACAGAAAATTATTGCACGTACGTTCAACGTTGCTGTAATCCCACCGAAAATCACATGGTAGAAATCATCCGAATACCACAACTTTCTTTCTGTTCATAGATTCTATTACAATTCGGTTTTTTTGGCTACTTATATTTGAGATACGACGTGCTGACTTGAAAACCAACCTTTCGTCGTGAAATCATCTTACACGCGCACATTTTCGAGCTTGAGCCTGACGATTTGATCTGCGGAGAGCTGCACATCGTAACGTCCTGTCTCCTTGTTGAAATTTTTGATGGTTCCATGGCGTCCGTTTAATTCGGGTTTCGATTGTAAACCAGTAATCATGCCCACGGTTCCATTTTCCAGGACGACATTACTTGGTTTGGCACTGACGATTTTGCCAATGTCCATGACATGGACGTTGTAACGTTCCTTGTGATCACTCCAAGCCACAATCGTCCCCCGCTTTCCATTCAAAGACGGCTGACTTTCAATGCCGTGTAATCTTATGTGCACATGCTGCAACAAATTGGAGGGCTTGACGCGCAAGTATTCCTCCTCATCTTCAATGAAAACCAGATAACGGCCAGATTGTTCATCGTATTCGGCCACTTCTCCACGATCACCGTTACGCTCTGGTCGACTTTGTAGTCCCTTCAGCGAAACAATCGTGCCGGGTGGAATCGCGTCGTAACGTTTCACGGCTGGACGACGTGCCTGTCGTGGCATTCCTCCCATGCCACCGGGCATGCCTCCGAAGCCCGCCGGTATGCCTCCCATTCCACCAGGTCTGCCGCCCATACCTCCGGGCATGCCCCCACCGAACATGGACGCGAATGGATCCGCTCCGCCGCCAAAAGGCGAGCTGCGTCTTCCACCGAAAGATCCTCCGAACGGGTCTGATCCCCCGAAGAAATGCGAAAACAACAGATCCGCCTCTTCTTGACTCATGCTATGATGTCCTCCAGGTCTTCCTCCTCCTGCGAAATGAAATCCTGGTCCTCCTCCCGTATGTCCAAATGGACTGCTACCGCTATTCATGTGATCACCCATCTGGTCCGCATTGTCGGCGCCTTCCTTGCCAAAGCGATCGTACATTTTCCGTTTCTTCTCGTCACTCAAGACGGCGTAGGCTTCAGATATCTTTTGAAAATTTTTCGTCGCTTCTTCGTTTCCATCATTCTTATCGGGGTGCCACTGGAGTATTGTGCAAGAAAGGTTGTTGACACGATGATATGGGGGTGAGTGCACGATTCCCGAACCTTCCGACAAGGGCTTCTCAAATCACACGCACGAGACGACTTACCTTGACGGCCAATTTACGATAGGCCTTCTTCAATTGATCATCGCTGGCATCCCTCGGACAACCAAGGATTTCGTAATAGTCTTCTGAATTTAGGTTAGGTGCCATCGTGTGATGTATTGTGTGATTCTTATTTGCTTATGTCGCACAGAGGTTGTCCGAAGTCCAAATGACACAGAGGAATAATACCTGTGGTGTGAGATATGTGTTGCGGTATTCGTGTGTGTTTGTTGTTGCCTTTTTTTTCAACACCGTTCGTATTTATTTCGTGGAAGGCGCGCCTCCCGTTTCGTGTTCACATCAGACGTGCATAGGATTGTCGGATGCACCAAGATTAGTGATTCTAATTTCTCGAATTTCGCCTCAAGAACCTACGTAAATTTCAGTACTAGCGAAAAGGGAATCGGAATCTTGAAAATTTTAATACTCCTACCATTTACGATACGAAACTCACATCAGAATAAAGTACTCCTATTGGTACAACTACCGGTAGTTAGGTAACCAGCCCATCCGCACATAGCTAGTAGTTTGATGTTTGATGCGATGAGCGACGGTCTTGGTCACGAAACAGTATGGCGACCAAACGAGACGATCACTTGATAGAAACCCAATATAATGGACGGAATGACCTCAATACTATGGTGGACTACGCAGAGGAGGGTGGCTTCCCGAAATCACCGCGGCCGTCGTGGGTCCGGGTCCGATGATAAGATGGTTTGCACCTTGCACCGTAGACACGGTCAGAACAATCCCGATTGCTCCCGGCGGACCCTTTGCCTTCGTAAAGGACTGACGTACGCGAAGGAAGGAGTGAGTGAATGAATGAATGAATTACAACGCGAAGGAAGGAATGAATGAATGAATTACAAGATGATACAACAGACAGCTGTACTAGCGCATCACATTTTAAGAAACGTCGAAGGTAGTTCGTAAGATTAAAAAAAGGCACCAAATGGTCACGCCTGTTTTGGCACATTTAATAATTACGTGCAATAATGCACCGCATTTAGAACTACAGAAACTTCCTATGGCTTGGACATGACGATTTACTCGGCCTAGAAGATAGGGGTATCGGGTGGCAATACATCAAAGCCTTCGCAGTCAATGGGTAGTCCGTTCACTGGAGAAAAAAAGATTTGTACGTAAGGCAATGATAATTCTTCTGTGACATTCGAGCATGTGAAATATGAGAAAACAGAAATGACTATTACGTACCCAAAATATCAATGTCGTCAATCACGAAGACCGCATCCTCATCGAGATTGCCATTCTGTAGTCCTACGCACTGGATGTCAAGACGCGTGACATAGGCTTGACCTTCGCCTAGAAGTTCGAAAGGGTCGCCGCTGTCAAATGCAACAGTAGTTGGGGTGCGGTTGATGTAATCTTCGGGTTGGTCGAAAGTAAAGGAAAATTGGAATGTGTCTTGACTTCCACATTCATCGCCCGGTCCGCAGAAATAAGTGAAAAGCTGAAGCTCACACTGGTCGTAGCGGAGTTCTTCGGGCTGTTCGGTTTCTCTTGTGTCAACAAGTGTAACCGTCATCGAGCGAATCTGAATATAGTTACCTGCTGGGACTTGGATACTGTAAAAAGGACGCGAGCACGAGGGTGTAAGAGATGTTGCTACGAATCTGGCCGTCCCAAAATCAAAAGTTCCAACAGCAAACACGTACGCAATGTAGGTATTGATCGGATTCTCTACTGTGCCCAAAGTGTTATCATAGGGAGGAAGCTCGTTGGTCACAGCACAACCCGGTTGCGTTTGCAACTGTTCATCGCAAGTAGCGAAAGAGCAAGTAAGCGATAATGCGTCGCAAGGGAACTCGAATCCACGGTACTGTGATAATTGGGTACCATCCAGACCTTTGAATGGATCAAGCTCAAAATCAAGAATCGAGATACCACATGATGGTGTGCTGGATGGTGTGCTGGATGGTGTGCTGGATGGTGCGTTGGATGGTGTTTCGGATGGTGCGACAGATGGTGCGGTGGAGACGGATGGTGCGACGGATGGTGCGAGGGTCTCGCATTCGGAGGAGCTTGACTTTGATCCCTTGCCTTTACTTGAAGATTTTGAGCTCGGGCTCTTCGTGGAGAATTCTGATGATGATTTGGAACCCTTGCTCCCTTTACCTTTTGTTTTGAATCCATCGCAGCCTTTACCCTTTGATCTTAAGGAGAGTGATTTCGTTCCCTTACCTTTAAAGCTTGATTCTGCCGCTCCATTATCGTCGACCCAACGTTCACCTCGAAAGATTTGTTCGCGAGGGAGTGTAGCTGCGCTAAGGATTGTCTTGAAATCCAAGACAAGAGCTGTAAAACAAAGACGTGACAATGTTGAGAAGTGCATGGCTTCAGAAGTGGGCGTGTAATAGCTCTAAGAATCGGTTGACGGCAATATTATGTTGTTGATAGTATGGTAGCGACCATCGCCCGCCTCCTGACGGGCTTTCGTTCCGGTGACAAGAATCATGGACTATTTTGGCAAGCACAGAAACAGGCCTGCTTGCGATGTTACCATCCAGACAATCAGTTGTTTTGCAGTTGCGGTTGTCGTATAACTCGGAAAGTAGCTTGAATTTTTGGAACATGGGCGACGCGGGGCCAACTTTTTTGTCTACCCGCGTAAAAAATTGATCTTGTTTCCCCCTGTGCAGCTTTCACATACGGTTGTGGGAGTCATAGATGTAGGGACACAAAACGATCATAGGCCCTGTGTTCTGTCGGTGCAGCAAAATTTCGTGTAAATTAAAAATTGGTAACTTCAGAAAATAAAGTTTACAGTTAGCGCGAATTACTTTACTACTTTTGCGCGAATTTGTTCACTGCTTTCCCGCGAATTAGTTTACTGCCGATAATCATGCATCATCACTTCAATGTAGAAGACACTGCTTCGTGTATATTTTGGAGGTTACAGTCAATGACTGTGAACTCTAGATAACCAATTAACGTTTATATCGGAAAATCTCGGTACTGGAGCCGCCGATGATTTGTCGAAAGGAGTATTTTACCCATAACATTAACATATCTTAACAAAGAATTATATTTTATGATTACAACGGACAGATGTCGTCTCACAGAAAATATGTCGTCTCACTCAACGATACTTTAACTCTAACACGACAAATGTCGTCTCACGCACCGACAGATGTCGTCTCACACACAGTCAGATTGTTATGTCTAAATGAATAGCTATATGATATGTGTTCGAGTTTTCCCTTCTCCGACATTTCATCGGCGGCTCCTGTACTTGATATTACTGTAGTTCTGTAAAGTGGAATGACACAGAGCAATACTTCTTTGGGGTGATAGATGTATGATAGTATTTGTGTACGTAGTTGATAGTCCGTGTGGCCAGGCTTTTTGGTTTTGGCTTGTTACAACCTTGTTACTCATTTTTATTAATCAAAGAAGGGACCGGCATCCATTGCTCGAAGTGGTTCCTCGTTCCAAGGTTACAGAACCCGCGCCTCCTCTTCGTTTTCAGACTTGCACAAACTGTTCATTCGGATATAACAGAGGTATCGAATAGAGTGAAAATGGAGTCGTGTATGCCTACGGGACATCCGTGGCGGTCGCACATACTGACAGTGAACGAAAAAGGAGGAATTTCCGCTCACGAGACAAACAGACACAACACCTACGCACACACATAGACACACACACACACACGCACTTGATCTTCACGTCCAACCAAAACTGTCATGATCGCTTTCCTCGGTTCGACAGGTCGATTCTGCTGCTCCGTCCTTCTGGTCGAAACAGTAGTGATCTTTCAAAGAATCCCAGCCTCGAAGTGTATTAGCCACGATTTGCTGATCTTCTTCTCTCTGTCAACTTGAACGACAATACACCATACAACAGTATGACGCTGTGGAAGACTGCGGCCCTTGTTCTTCTCGTCTTGTCATCGTCGTCGACGACGGTGGCCTTCACGCCCCAACAGTCACAGTTGCGGTCTTTGACAGCTCTGGCCTTGACATCGGAAGAAATTTTGGCTCGTTCTCGGAAAGCTGCTGGTCAAGCGGTCGAAGAATCGCTTCCTATGGTCTTTGATGCAGACATCTTGCAGGATTTTCAGGCAGCTCTCCTGACACTAGAAAAGCGCGTCCAAGAAGGACCAGGTTCGTTGGAAACCACCGAAATCGATACACTCACGGAGCGGTTGGATCGTATCGTCGATGAAATGCATCGGAATTCTCATAGACGTCACCAGAAACCTGTTCGGCAAGCCTCTGGAACGCCCGCGGCACCCCAGGCTCCGACGCAACCAGTCGCACCGGCACCCGTCACTGCCGCTGCTCCGACACCGATCGATCCTGCCCTGGAATCGGATGACGAAGGACCCGCCTATGATGGAAGAGGTGGGATGGGTCAACCCCGTGGAACTGTCAATACGTACATCATTGAAGGTATGGAAGAAATGACCTCGGAAGAATATCGTTTGGCCCTGCAACAATCCCTGATTGACCGACAGCGCGCCAGACGTGCGGCTGGAAATGTAGGCAACCGTGGAAGTTTGGATTACTTGCATTCACTGTCTCCGGGTGGTACCGATTCGCAGAAGCGGGACGCATCATCGGATCAAAGTGGACCCAACAAGAACTGGCGTGGATGGAATTAAAAAAGGGGGTAAAACGAAGAAGAGAAGAAGCAAGAACACTGGTGTTCTCGACGCTTCGACTTAGTTTAACGCAAGATTGTAACAACTTACGATTCGTTCGTCAACAATTGAGTATAGATTTGAAGGAAGCGAAAATTTTGGTGTGTGTTGCGTATGATACGGGTTCCGTGGACTAATCTGTGCCTTTTCAGTTAATGATGGCACGAATTGGCAAGGAATCACAATGGCCGAGCTAGAAAAAAAGAAAAAGATCTCGAACGAATTATGTCGGTTAGGTACTTGGATCGAGGAAGAACACTTGTTGCTTATCGATTCATCGAGGCTTAGCGACACATCGAGGCCTGCAATCTTGGTATGTCGGGGAGAGAACAATAGTAACGTTATTGATAAACGTGATCTTAAGTCACAAAAACGGATTGGCTTGTTGGATTCAAAAATAGTTTACTGTCAACAGGGAGCTGAAGGATGGTTGTTATTAGGTGACTTACAGTTGCTTGTGGAGTAGCGCCACAACACCTCGTACACCTACTAGTGCCTGCGTGTTGGTATTGAGTGGCCGGATTACTGCAAGACGCGCAGTACTGACTGTGACTGCGACTGTAACTTGAAAACACGCCGCGCGCGCTTACCCCGCCTTTTCTCCACGTTGCTCCCAGTGGAAAACGTGAGCAACACTCCACAATGACGGCCGCAGTGGACGACGAGCCGCGTCGTCTTCCATGATTGTAGTAATCGTTGACTGCGAGATCATCGCGAGAGTTTGTCCTACCTAGACCAAATAACTGTAAGATTGATTTTTGTTGTGTGTTGGCGACTTCATTCCCCCTCACTCCATTTGGGCACTGGCAATTCAATAAGACTTCGTTTACAACCCTACGCCAAAGTAAAATATGAGCCGAGGTCCGTCTTCCTCGTCCTCCGTCCTTGTCAATGGACAACTCACCGGTGATTATCCACCCGCCCCAGTCCTCTGGATAACGGCGACCATCGACACTTTTTGTTTATTGGGATGTTCTGATTGGAGGGAATTTCTCCAAATACCGCAAACATCTGTCTGGTATGCTAAGGTGCCTCCCCTCTTGGAACACTTACCGCCGATGATGACTTTCAACGAATATTTGGAGCAACAGTCACTCAGTCCAACGACGTATGCCGAGTGGGTAACTTCTATTTATCAATTTGCGGTAAAGACGCCGTCGACTAGCCTTGGGAATTTGGCCACCCCGTCGGCCTGGGTTGTTCTGATAGCGCTCGTATTGCTATTGCGCCGTGTGAAGCGCACCTTGTTGCCCTTTTTTTCCTCTATTGGTAGGTCCGCAGCCCGTCGGACGCATGGTCTCGAATGGGAAGCTAAAAATGAAGAGCGTATTGCCAAATTCGGGGAATACGTCTTTCGTCTCATTTATCATTCGTTTATTAGCATTTACGGTATCTATTACTTTTGGGACAAGGAATGGTGGGCCACCAATGGAACACTGTCCTTATTTCAAGGATTTCCAAATCATCAGGTTGAACCTGGTATGTCGTGGTATTACTTGTTACAAGCCGCGTATAATCTCGATGCCATGGTCAGTCTCATGGAACTGAGTTTTGTGTTGGACACGAGTCGCATCCGTGCGGGTCGATGGCCTTGGCGTTGGTCTCCCACAGTCCGTGGTGACTTTCAAGAAATGATGATCCACCACGTCGTTACTAATTTGCTGGTGATTGGTTCTTCGGTATGTCGCTTGACAAGGATTGGTTCCATGGTCTTTTTGGTCCATGACGTTAGTGACGTGCCGGTCGATATGTCCAAATTGGCCAACTTTTTGAAATGGAAATACACGACCTTGTTTTGCTTCTTTACCATGATGTTTGTTTGGTTGGCAACACGTTTATATACACTTCCTGTGACTATTTACGGTGCGATTCTGACGCAATCGCAGTACGTCGTGGAGGATGGACTCCCCGTCCTCTTGTACGTGCACTATCGGTATATATTTTACGGACTCGTGGGACTTTTGATACTTTTACACGTGGCCTGGTTTGGCATGTTTCTGCAAATGCTTGCCACCTTCGTCCAACGTAACGAATGTCACGATTTAAGTGAACACAAAACGGGGGAGAAGCAAGGCCCGGGCTCACCTGCCTCGTCGGCCATCTCGGACGAGTCCAAAAAGATACGGTAGGAGTGGTTGTCATGACGGGGAGCAGAGGAGGAGTATTAATTGTGATATCATAGAACAGGAAGAAACGAATTCGTTTAGAGGTGCCGTCCGCCTGCCTGATGTGAGACAGACCGAATGAATGGATGTCGTTTATGTACATCATCCCATAACTGTTGGGAAAGATTGGGTTTCTTGGGATTGTACTGACTACAACGATAACTTTTTTAATTTTGCCGAAATACAGAGGACAATCGCGTGAAATGTTAAGATTCCTTGAGTCTTGCTGGTAGAAAGAGAGTGGTTGTCTTTGTGACAGAAGGGTTCTGGTGGAGACTCTTTCCATTTGCTTTTATCTAATAATGCTAAGTGTGAAAGCTAAGAGTAAGGTGGAGTGAGGTAAAATTTGTGATACTACACCACAAACATTTGCTTTTGTCTTCGTAGGAATTGGCTAGTAGGAGTAGGACAATACAACTAGGTCTGACGCACGTTACACGACCCCTCAGTCCTGGATACTTTTTTCTGTTTGTGGCAATTGAAAGAACGAGAAACCAAAGACAGTCAACCGTGCAAGGGAGGACCGCAGAGAAACGAGGTTCTATGAGTAGGAATTGCTTACTGTAACATAAATACCAACACTCTAAAAGACCTTTAGTACATGATTCATTTGATCGATCCGGTATGATGCGTTTTGTGCTTGTTTTTCTCCTCCCCCTTTTCACAGGGCTGAACCTCCCAGCTACTTCTTTCGCCTTTCCGACAAGCGTGCCCTGGAGAGAACAAATGACACCTACAAAAGTGTTTGTTCTTCGTCCTCGCTTTCCTGTGACTCGGATCTTTACCTCTTCGAATAACAAGCTCGAACCAACGTCATCGGCATCGTCCGAAGAAGATTTGTCTACCTCGAATGACGCCACGGAAGCCAACGAGCAACTCGTGCGTCTCGGCATCCAAGGAGGACTGGTCGTGGCCGCCGTAGGCCTCGTGTATGGTGCAAGTACAACACTCTTGGGCCTAGTGGGGGGCTTGATCGCTCAAGCTGGAACAGCCGTGACAGACGAAGTATTGCGCGAAGCAGGAAATGTCATTTCGTGGATAGGTGTTCTGTTGTTGGGCATCGTCCATGTGGTTTGGCAGGCGGCCAATATCGTGGTACCGGCCTTGTGGCAAGCCTTGGTGGCCTTGGTGACGTGGGCGGCCCCCATGGCCCGTACCACGGCTGAAACGGTTGTGGCACCGGCCTTGAACGAAGCGGCTGAACAATTCGCCACGGCAGCCGCGCCCTTTGTGGATCAAGCAAGCACAACCATATCCCCCTACGTTGAAAGTGCTCGCACGACCGTTGATAGCACTGTCATGGTCCCTTTGCAAGGTGTTGTGGAAGCAGCAACGAATACCGTCACGAATATGGTAGATGAAACGCTGCAATCGGCATCGGCGTCGGTCGATGCCAGTTTTCAAAGTGCTACGGAATCTTTGCAGAGTGTCGTGCAAAAAGGGTTCTCCTCTTCGGAATAAATCGAAATATGAAGAAACTCGATGTAAATATGCGTTTTCTCGGTCATGGTAAACATAAAGCGCCCAAGACGCAGTGAAACATTGAAAAAAGGCACTCCAAAAGATATTCGGCTTATTGCATCAAACAATTGTTCTAAGGTTCAAGTCCAACGCCAACAATACTAATCATGCAAAGAAGAATGGAAATGAATAATGGTATGATTAGAATATAAAGAAACCGTTATCAGCTCGTCACTACCTTCAGTACATGTATGGCAACAAAGTTTCTCTCTCATCGCCGACACCACCGTCCGTCACTACCATTCAATTCGTCTTGCTTTTGGCTTCTTCGGCCAATCGTGCGTCCTTTTTCAGACCCTTTTTACGAATGGCCTTGTGTTGTCCCAATACGATGCTCGCAACCAGAGACTCGGGTAAGACGTGTTGCAACACGTATGCCAAGACTCCATGGACCCAGTAGGGCTGCACCACAGCTGTATCGCCGTATCCAATCCACTTGACACCGGCTTTGGCAAAGGCATCAGTCGTAGGGACTACTAGGGAAGCACGCATTTTGGCCATTTTAGTCGCCACGTAAAAGGGCGCTTGGCATTGACAGGTAATGCCTCCGTTTTTCTTGTCGCGGTATTCGGCATTGATGGCTCGGGAAAACTTCTCAATGAATGACTTGGCCGCACCGTATTCGGCCAATAAAGGCATAGTGAGAAGAGCAGAGCCTGACGACAAGTTCACAATGGCGCCACCCCTTTTCCGTTCGAGCATACCGGGTAGGACCGCCCGTGTCATCCAAACGGTAGAATCGATATTGAGTGTCAAGAGCGACTGGACTTCTTCGTTGGGAAGTTCGTGGAAGTAACGTGGGTAGCGGTAGGACACCCCGACATTGTTGATGAGGACACCGATTTCGAGTCCATCCAATTCCTTTTGCACCTTCTCGCGCATCATTTCGTCGAACTTTCCATAATCGCAGACAACATACTTGACTTCGACGCCAGGATAACCCTTGGCCTCGATTTCTTCTTTCACAGATTTTAATTTGGCCTCCGTCCGACTGACGAGTACCAAAGACATGCCCTTCTTTGCCAATACGAATGCATAAGCTTTGCCAATACCGTCTGTGGCACCAGTGATGACGGCCCATTTACCATATTTGGTCAAGT
>Ga0051981_10000919_pt1 | contig 14467 bp, 9 predicted proteins | sample CryGey13umfilter_3_FD_59644 | JGI IMG/M metagenome (GOLD analysis project Ga0051981, IMG submission 59644) | Groundwater microbial communities from aquifer in Utah, USA - Crystal Geyser 4/10/14 3 um filter | ecosystem: Environmental > Aquatic > Deep subsurface > Groundwater | place: USA: Utah... | reverse complement strand
GTAATTTAACGGTCAGACATGCGTCATAAGGGGTCCTTATAATCCATTGTTTACGGTAGTGATTCCCAAATAGATATTCAAAGGTTTGAAAATATTATTGACAATACTGCCGAAAGAAATTTGAATTTTTACACATCTTGGGTAGTATAGTAAAGCTTCTTTATTGATGAGTGGGCTTTGTGACTGTGGTTTGGTCTAATTGCTAGTTCCTTAAATTGCCCACAGATGGATGTTTGACGGCTTATTAATTTTTTTATGACATAACAAATGTTGTCCATAAATAGAAATTAAGGTAGATCTTCATTGATGGGAACCTCATCGTCGGGGCAGCAGTATTCCAACCCTGTCAATTTTTATGGAACGAAATCGTGAATCAACAAGTTCAAGTGGGCTTGTTCATCAAAAAGGTATGGGAAATGTCTCGGGAAATTCGTTCTGATTTACGAGGAGTTAAACGATTTCCCTTCTCCTACTAACACAAATTTCTCAAAGTGTCTTGAGCAAACATGAGGATCGCAACCTAAACGTGGAATATGTACTAAAATCTCGACAAAGCGTTTTGGGTCGGTTCACGTTGATATTATTTCGAAGCAAATGGGTAGGTCGTTGTTTGGTCATATCACATGAACAAATACGATTTTCTCTGCAAATCACTTGACATATTATCTTAATGAATCCCTTTGTCTATGTGGGACGTTTTTTTTGTGGATTGTTTTTTAATGGTACAATATATAATATTTAAGCTCTCTCTGTTGGTCAATGGGCCACAGTGAGGGGAAGTTCGTGGGCTTAAAACAAAATGCGTATATCTATGAGCACGCAGTCACGAATCTTTCGTAGGCTGTACTGATTTTTGGAACAGCACCACCATCTCATATATTGATTCCATCACGAAGCCTTCAAGTTTCCACTGTCTTGGCATCTCACGCTGTGCTCGTGTCCGAGACTGAGCGTAGTCGGATAATCTGCGCATTTGTTTTTTGGCATGTGAGGCGCGATAGGAACACAAAACCAACCACTTGATTGAATTTACAATGAACGTGGGACCGTCGGGTGAGGCGTCAAAGACGTCCCCTTCCCATTCTCCGGCGAATTCAGTAGCGGCACCTGCTGAGGACCTAGCAAAATTTGAGGATGAAGAGGTACGAGTAGGGTTGGAGGGGTCAGACCTGAAAGTCCATCCAACGACAACATTTGTACAGAAAGATGCAGTCGAAGAATCAACCAAACAATCGGCTACTAAAGAAAAGAAAAAACGATCATGGAAGAAGCCAGAAGTAAGTTATGGGTGAATTGGCTACAAGGGAGCAGTACAGGCTATTTTAGACCCTTGGTAAAAATTCTTCCCCCAAAAACAACTACCCTGGAAGCCATGACAAACATACTCAATTGCTTATCACTTTATTTACAGGGGATGCCGAAACGACCACTATCTGCTTACAACATTTACTTTCGTGAACAACGTCAAGAGCTGTTAGGAGACGAAATATCCTCCGCCTTTCCTGTCACAGATCAAACGAAAAGAAAACATCGTAAATCTCATGGCAAAGTGGGCTTCCAAGAGATGGCGAGCACCATCGGCAAAAAATGGAAAGCTCTGACACCTGAAAAGAGAAAGACCTACGAAGATATGGCTGCGGTCGAGAAAGTGAAGTACAAAGAAAAACTAGAAAGATGGCGAAGCGGGGAAGATGATACAGGGAAAGCGGAGGGCACCGAACAGGCTACTCCGTCTTCCGAAAATGACGATACATCTGCTGTGAAAGAGATATACCCTTCATTAGGACATCTCTCAAACGTGTCGAGGCGTTCTTCGCTCTCAAAAACTCAGCCTCTAACGCTACCAAATTCCATGGGAGTAGGCTACGGACAAAATCCGTTTGATCGCGGATCAAACCCACAGTATTCAAGTGGCAATATTCCCGCACTTATGCAACACCAACCAGGAGCTATCTCTGCACGGACAGTACCACTTGTTGGGCTCTCTGATTCCGGAATGATGACGCCAACAGTTGCCGGGCTTCCGATGTCCGGTAATCCCGGACTTTCTGATCCTGCGAGGACGATACCAGGTTCCGTGGCTCTCTCTGGCGACTCGGAAGAGGGACGTCTCGATCACCTCCAGAGAATGTACGAACTTCGCGTGCGAGAGGCTGCGATGCTCCGTGAGGAAATGGAGAGAAGTTTAGCTCAATCCGGACGATCGGTCGGGAGCGCCATGCCAGCGCAAAACTTACAATCCCCCATGGGTCACCGAACGGGTAGTGTTGGTGGCCCAAGTACTTATATTGAAATGGGGCAAAGAAATCAACAGTCTCAGGGGTTTCAATCGAACTTCATGGGGGGCGGTCCCCGAAGAATGTCGCTGGGGAGCAGCATTCGTTCGGTGCCCCAACAACATCAACAGCTCGCGTATCCCAGTGATATGTATATGTTTTCGCCTGGCGGTCAGCAGCAGCAACAGCAGCAGCTCCGGCAGGCGGAAGAAGCATGGCAGTACCAACTCGCTCTTGGCAACCAAGGTGGTCTTTCGCAACTTTCTCAACAGCAACAAATGGGAACGGACCCTGTTTCGGTCTTGCGCGAACAACGCGCTCGCTTACTGCAGCAAGCGCTGGAAAGCGAAAGGGTTTACCGGGCAGAGGAAGAGTTTCAACGATTCCTGCGACGACAATCTGGACCAGGTCGAGGGATGTAGCCTTAAAACACTAAGTTTTAGTTAATAGAACTCTGGATGTGTTACTATATTTAAGCTGACTAGGTAGACGCCCGAGTGATCAGCTAACTAGAAGGAGATGGAAGATAACAGTCCGACGCAAACGGGCTCCAAACATCGATTCGAGCGCATGCATGGACGTAGCGGGATGAATGTTGTTCTCGTGTCAAACGGTTCACCTCCCAACTTCGGTCGTACATCTTTTGAAGGCAATGATAAGATTCAAAATATAAAGATACTTCCGATTTCTCTCTCGTACTCTACGTCAAAACAAAGCCTTTCAATGCTCATTCGGTACGATAGATCAGCCCCACGGCGCCCGGGTGCAAGCGAAACCCAAACACGCGCGGTTCCGTCGTGCTTGTTTTTGGATTGGTTTGAGTTCCAGTCAAAAAGTACGGAAACGTCAAGTGAAAGAGAGGCCCGAACGTTCTCCCCCAGGCGCACCCTTCGGTCGACTCGGGAATGTGGCTCATGCTACACCAAGTTTCTTGGCAGAGTCCACAGTACCGCCAAAGTCGAGTGTCATTCGTCTCGCCCTCGTCGTCCACGGGTTGATCAGGTCCCGAGGGCACGAGAGCAAAACCACGGCAAGATTGACGCGGACAGCGCCCGTAGGGAGGTGGCTGTCTGGGATTCCTTTTGAGCGTCTGGTGTTGCCATATGGTAAATCGTCGTCTCGCCGCTTCCAATCCGCGTGGGGCCAGCGCGTATCTTTGGTGCACTAGTTGATACAACAGACCAGCCGCCCATTCGACAATATCGTCGACCACGCCAACTGCTGATGATTCTGTGGTCACAATTGATGTATCAGTAGCGTTATTGTCTTGTGCTAGGACTCTATGGAGAGCCTGCTCATACAGCCATCCGGAAGGAAATTGAATCCCACGTGCCTGGGGTAAAACTTGTACCCAGGCTTCCAGCATAGGAGGCAGTTGAGCCAGATTGAAATTATCGAGCCAAAAGTCTTGCGGTATCACCAGTAGTCCAGGTCGAGTGTTCAGATAGCGACGAACCCATGTAGTCATCCCAGATATGGAATAAGGAGAATGAGTTGGAACTACCTTGGCGGTAGCTAGAGTGGCATGTGTTGTTTCTACAGCAGTGATTGTCGCTGACGGCTGATTTGCTTTCGCTTTCGCTTTTGATGATGATGATGATGATGGCGTTTTTAATGACGCCCGAGTCTTGTAATCATCGAAAGACTCTCTCGAAAGGTATTGCGACCCTCCCATATGTTGATTGCTCTTTACTATAAGATGACGATCTACTCGACCTCGTGCAGTCCGCTGTTGCTGTTGTTTCTGCCGCTTCCGCGGTGTCGCAGCGTGGTTTTGGACATCATTATGGGCAAAATCTCTAATGCTGTTTGGTTCGTCTCGTGTTGCACGGTCGCATGTCTCATCATGATCCTCATCCTCATCGTCGTCATCCTCATCGTCGTCATGATCCTCATCGTCATCGTCATGATCATCGTCATCGTAGTAGAGAGGGAATTCTTCACTATCATTGTCATCCCACTGCAGAAAGTCTCCCGAAAAAATATCCAACATTTCATCGTTTTCCTTCCCTGTACACAAATATTCTTCTTCGTCAGAGGTCGACGGGTCGCTGGTCGTCCATGATGCAGTTTGTGGTGGTTGATTCTTCGCACTCTTGGCAGTGGACCACCGCGAGGACGACGAGGCAACACGTTTCGCGGTGGCTGTCGGGGATAAGACCAAAGTTAGAATTGTAGCTAATGAGACGACTATTTTCTCTTTGGTTAGATAAGAATAACAACATGAAAGCTTTGCCCGTTTTGATTCCATTGCTTTCGTTTTGGTAGATGTATCGACGATGCAACATACTGCAACGAGAAACGAGGCGTTTGGGTCTTGGCCGAGTGGTCGAATCACGATCTATGAGTCGTGTCTGGGGGCTCACCCTTGTCGCGATGACGCAAGCAAGAAACGAGAAATGAGGGGATCGCACCACAACAACAACCAACAACAGTTGTTACATTAGTCACAACAACAGTTGTTACATTAGTCACAACAACATCTGTCACAACGACGAAAAACAAGCATGAGGCATGAGAGGGCTTCAACTCCACGCGATGACAAAACTTTCTTCGTTCCCTCGTAGGATTGCGACGGCTCGTCGAAGAATATCTCCAGTAGTTTCTTTAGCGCAACAACAAAAACAAAAGATGAGCTACCTCGTCGACCCGCCACCGGTTCCTTTCGTTCCCGTGAGGGCTGCGGAAATCAGTTCGGATGAAGAGAAATTTCCAGTTCGTCGCATTTACTGTGTGGGACGAAATTACGCCGACCACGTGAGAGAAATGGGTGGAGACTCCAAGAAAGACGCCCCTGTCTTCTTCTGTAAGCCAGCAGATGCCGTCTTACATTGTCCTATGAATCATGGGGAACACGACATAGAGTATCCCTTGGCGACAAACAACCTTCATCACGAGTAAGACGAGATGGCACTCCCTCACAAACATACCTACCTAGATCTATGCGTGCGTAGTGAGCTCAAACCTTCTGACTTACTTTTATACCACAAAACTATGTACCACAGAGTCGAACTGGTGTTAGCGATTGGGAAGGTCGGTACACAAATCCCAACAGAACAAGCCACGGATTACATCGTCGCCTATGGGGTGGGACTTGACCTTACCCGTCGAGACCAACAATCCGAAGCCAAACGGTCGGGCGGTCCTTGGGATGTCGCAAAGGCTTTAGATCAAGGTGCACCCATGGCTAGTCTGACAAAGGCACCGCCGCCCATGAACGCCAACATTTGGTGCAAAGTCAACGGAGAGATGAAGCAGCAAGGGACCTTGTCGCAAATGATTTGGTCCCACGCAGAAATCATTCATCATTTGAGTGAACGCTTCACGTTGTGTCCAGGAGATCTGATCTTTACCGGGACACCAGCAGGTGTCGGATCAATGAAAATTGGTGATACCGTTGAGGCAGGGATCGACGGATTGCCTGGATTACAATTGAGCTTGAAAGGACGAAGCAAGTAGTCTTCGCGGCACCTTGCAACACAAATGAGCTATATATATGTGTATGAAATTAATTCAAGGGTTTCTCTCATGAAATGTATCGCACAAAATGTATCGCACAAAATGTATCGCACAAAATGGAACGATTGATACAGTGCCATAATTATTCTATGAAACTCACAGGCGCTGGAATTGGGGTTATAACCAAGCCACAACGACTAATGGTTGCTTTATGAAAGTGTCTACCTGTTCGCTGCAACGAGGAAGGCCGAACCGCACGATTTGAGTCCAGACCTATGAAGAGACGAAAAGTCAGATGGGTGCATTGAATTGTTTCTTAATAACGTAACTAGACAAACCGGTTGGTACCGAGTGGTACGTTTACTCGAATCATGGATAAGTCGTAGGAAGAGACCGCGGTGGTGCAACGGCAAGCTTTATCGAGCCGCGTGTGCCACACTCACGTTGTTCATTAGCCGATTGTGCTTCTTATCCATGCGATTGATATTTTGCCGAGTGCGATCCATAAGACGTTTGCCCCGAGCATCTTCACGTCGTTGTTTCCGCAAAACGGCACGGAATCGATAGACTGAGATTTGAGTGAAGCCACTTCCAACATTGTTTGCATTCGCCACAAGGATGCCTCTTCCTGCACGTCCCGCGGCCAATCCTGGTGCCACTCCAGCAGTTGACAAGGCAAGTGCTTGTGCACGCGAGGCTTCGATGGGATTCCGCGATGCGGTGGCCGGACCCCCACCCAGCTGGTAGACGCGTCCACGGTACAGCCTCTCGCCTGCTGCTATGCGAGCTGCCTGTACCGAAGCTCGAGCGTCATCTCGCGGAGCCCGCTGCTTATAATAGCGACGTAAACTCCTGTGTCCCACAATACGCCCGTCTGGAAAGACCAGTTCGCCTAGAGGAGTCACGTCAAATCCCATACGAGCCACTTCTTCCTCGAATTCACTGTACGCGTCATCATCGTCTTCGTCCACTTCGTTTTCGTCGTCATTATCGCCCATTTCTTCGTCATCGGATATATCTTCCCATCCATCTCCATTATCGTCGCCTTCTTCATCGTCGTCGCCATCTTCCACCGTGTCCATTGCTCCTCCGTCCGGGGCACGGGTTGGCAGGAAGCGCTCGTTTTCTTCCTTGAAATCGTAAAATACACTCAAATCTTCTAAATCAATTCCCGCTTCGTAGCGTAATTTGGTGTGCTGTTTGCTAATCATGTGTTTTTGACAGCCCTGCCAAGTCGTAAAGACACGATGGCAGTACAGACACATGTGTCCCAGTTTAACTTTTTCATGTAAATATCCTACAAGTCCCTCCAGATCGGAGCAAAACTCACGATCGGGTACGAAGAAGCCATATTTACGATACATACGGTCCACATTGTGTTCCACAGAAGCAGACATGTGACGATCAAAGAGCGATTGCAAGGGATCGATTTCGACCTTTTCGGGTTCGACACCCTCGTTCTCGTCCTCTTCGACAGAGGTCTCAACCCCAGTAGCAGCTGGATCGGCAATAGCAACAGTAGAATTAGTTTCCGTGCTTGGCTTACCCCCCTCATGACTTGTGTCCATGGGCACAGCATCATCGAGGTGCTGATTGTCCTGCCCTTCCTTCTCGATCCGATCTTGTTCGGCTTGTTCTTTCATGCGATTATAAGCCGGAACTTGCGATACCATACTGACGCCAGCGTTTCCATTGTCTGTTGTCTTTTCCTTCTTTTGTTGTTGTTTCTTCTCTTTGCGGATTTTGGTTTGCTTCAGATGATCTGTCCCGGCCTCACGGGTCTCCTGACGCAACGCCTGAGCCGCAGCCAACCGAGCTTCAAAGTCGGCTTCCAGTAGCATGGGTAAACCAGCCTGACGGCGTTTCAAATTGTACTGATGCCACTGTGTCTGGTAATGCGCCGCCAGTTCGGTGCGGGTCGAAAATGCCTTGCCAGGAGCCGTCGTCGAGGTCAAACCCACCGTGTCGGATGTCGTAGCCATTGTGCCGTGGTAAATATGAAAAAGAGCTTGAATTCGTTGATGATGGCGTCTGACGTCCGTTGTTGGTTTTCGCTGTATTGGTGTCTCGTCGTACTGATTTTATTCCTGTGTTTGAGTTGTATTTGTATGCGCACACTGTTTCGTAGCACCTTTTGTCTAAACTAACAACTCGTTGGTATTGTAATTTATGGTACCTACCTCCTTCGAGAGGTCACGATTGATTGACGATGCAACAAGAAGAAAAAAGAAAAGAATAGAGATCACAGGTGAGAAACAAAAAGAATGGCGCGGCGGATAGTACGGGAATCGGACGACGGACATCGACGGACGAAATCATTTACATTATTATTTTTTGCATAACTCTACTACTTACTACCTAGCCAACGGTAGGTTCTCTCGTTGGTAGTACAGTCGCGTGAGCCCGCGAGACGATGACGTGGAAAGCGAACTCCAGCCACGGACCCTGTCGTCGGAGAGAAAACGTTATTAATACAACAACACAAAAGAGAACGCAGAAGCAAGCACTGGACACCATTAACCGAACATCGCATGCCGCATCCACCCACCCACACCCATCCATTTACAATTACAGTTACATTACATTGATACTACCTACCGACTCCTCTTTTACTGACTCTGAATCATCTACCATTATGTTGAGACAAGCCTTTCGATCGAATGTCGTTCGTGGTGTTCTTGGTACTGCTGGAATAGCTCTGGGGATTGCAGAAGTGACAACACACGCACCATCGCAAGGACGGAGCAGCGCCATTTACCATCGTCTAACCGATCAAGTTGTTACACCACTTATACGAAATACACTCAATCCGGAACAGGCACATGATTTGGCGATTCTCTTCGCTTCCCTGGGTCCTCAGCATCGTCATTCCGAAACTGAGGAAAAAGTAAACATGAAACAAGAGTTATGGAAAGGACGAATATTCCCCAACCCAATCGGCCTGGCGGCAGGATTTGACAAGGACGGGAAAGCCATAGAGGCCTTGTTAAAGGTTGGCTTTGGTTTTGTTGAAATTGGAAGCGTGACGCTTCGACCACAGCCAGGTAATCCATCTCCACGCATGTTTCGATTGGTACAGGATGAGGCTATCATTAATCGTTACGGCTTCAACAGTTTGGGCGCACAGGCAGTGCACGAAAACTTGCAAGCCTTTCGTAAACAACAACAACAAGACGCCAAGGAGGGTAAATTTTCATTTTGGGAGCATATCTTCGGAAAGAGCCATGCAGATGAGTGGACTGGGCTTGTGGGTGTCAATTTGGGTAAAAACAAAACCTCGGAAACTCCACTAGAAGATTACCAGGCTCTGATTCGGAAACTGGGACCTAACTCGGATTATTTAGTGATCAACGTATCTAGCCCAAATACACCAGGTCTGCGAGATCTGCAGGAGTCTTCTTCGCTGGAATATTTATTGAAGGGCTGCTTAGAAGCACGCAACCAATTCGCGCATGAAAAGAACATTCAATGGCCTCCACCCTTGTTGGTGAAGCTCTCACCCGATCTCAGCGATAAAGATCTTCGCGAGATTTGTCAGGTCTTATCTCAAGTGAAAGTGGATGGGATCATTTTGACCAACACGACTATTGCACGTCCTGATTCGCTACAGTCGTCCAACAAGACCGAAACCGGTGGATTGTCGGGACGTCCATTAGGGGCACGTTCGACAGAATGCATTCGCCAAGTGTACCAATGGACGGACGGTCAAATACCCATCATTGGTGTGGGAGGAATTTTTACTGCCCAAGATGCTTATGACAAGGTGAAGGCGGGTGCCAGTGTCGTACAGATCTACTCGGGAATGGTGTACGAAGGGCCCGGTATGGTCTCGCGTATGCGACACGAATTGGCCGAAATGCTCTTACGGGACGGCTACCAAGATATTCAACAAGTCGTAGGATTAGATCATCGCTCCCCCCAACAGTCAAATGCTCCGACCAAAAAGTCAGCAGAAAGTCCACACACGGCAGTAGGCAATGCGCATACGGCCAGAAAACAAATGTGGTGGGCGTAGAAAGAATCGGTATTATAACTTCCTCCTGTCCATCTCTAAGTCAGAAAGCGATAGTTACTGTGAATAGGCGGAATAAAAATTATCGTCCCATAGCTGGAGCGTATCACGTGATATACATGTATCGTGGGAGTAATTTCTTACGGTAGTCGGGTTGTTTCGCAATACTAGAAGGCAATCTGAAAAGGCCCTACCGAGCCAGAAAAGTGAAGTCATAATGACTCTTTGTCTATACTGGTAAATTCATTGAATCTGTTGGGCATTCGTGAAGCATTTTGATTCTTCTGAGGCGTACACTATGCCCTAGTCCATTTGAGTTGAGATAGGCCAGCCTAACAGTAAAAGTGAGAATGCCTCCGAACAAGATGACGAATGGTATTGTGGGGGATGTACCTAAAACAATTGTTGTCATGGGCTTGCCACAACACCGAAAAACTAGTAACACGCTCTGTGAGTTTTCAGTTATTCCATTATTTGTTCCAACTTCACATCTGAACTTACAACCACACCGCTCGATTGACTCCAACAACAGGAAAGTGTGTAGAGGTTTGAATCATCCCTATTGTTGAAGAAAGCCAATCGTCCCATGTCGAAGTCTCGATTGTTATTTGAAAAGCGCAAGAGCACACGCATCACAGTCGTCCTTCTCGGTCTTTTGGCGGCCTCGTGGTCTGGCAATTTTATGTCGACGCAAAATTGGATAGTCTTGTTCAAGCACGAAGGACCCGACCTGCGAGTGGTAAAAGTGTCAGATTCATTGGTAAATTCAGTTGATCGTTACATCGACGGTGAGTTGACTGCACGGAATTCTTCCACCTCTGCGACGGCCCCTTTGCCGTCGCCCTCGCCCTCCTCTTCAGGGCCATCAGAAAACATTACCAGACCCGAGCTGAGACCGGCTTCGGAGTCTCCCACCTTACCGAAAGGAAAAGTATCGACAAAGATAAGTGGAACCAAGATATCAGATACCATCGGAACGTCTCCTGTTTCTATACGAAATACTACTGAAGTAGTTGGACCGGGAAAGAACTCGACGATGGGTGGGAGTCCTCTTTCTGTGCTGTCTCATCAACAACTACACAAATCGCAGAGCAAAGAAGGGAATTCAACAAAAAATAATTCTAAAACACAACTAGAAACGACTCTGAAAGAGGAGTTGCTAAAAGCCTGGAGAGTCTTTGAGACGACGACGAACGCGGGGATTATGGAGGTCGTGGAGGCGGTGAAGCGGGCCAACCAAACAAAGGATCCAGATCATGACGTATCAGTGGCAACATTTGCCACTCCGCGACAACTTCCACACCTCCTCAACTTGGTGGCGCGTTGGAACGGGCCTGTTCAAATGGCTGTCTACGTCGCGAATGTGGCGGACATTCATCAATTCGCCACCTTTCACCAGCAACATGATGCGAACCTGGAAAATGTCGCCTTTCATGTTCTTTTTGAAAGGCCAGTGTCGAAGCCAGAACAGAATTATTTACCAGAGGGCAAACTTCGTAACTTGGCCATGAATCAAGTGGACACGTCGTTCCTCATAAATCTCGACGTGGAGTACATTACCAGCTCTAATTGTTACGACACTCTTATCCAAATGATTCGGAAAAACCCTCGAGTGAGAGCTTTTTTAGAGGATCGCTATATCATGGTTCTACCCGCATTTGAAAACAGAAGCAACAACAAAACTCTTGCCAGCGCACCTTCTACTAAGAAGGCTGTTTTGGAGGGTAGGGAAAATAAAACTCTGGACCTTGTACCCATGCCATTTTTGGACCCGCGAAAATTTCCAACAAGATATGGTATGTGGAATCGAACTTTCGAAAATAGTGACATGTACATGACAGAATATGAACCTGGTTACGAGCCGATTGTTTTAGTCCATCGCAAAATCGTACCGCAATATTACACCGATTTGAGGGGTCCATGGTACAGCCAAGTTGCCTGGATGGAAGAAATGGACATACTGGATTATAATATGGGTATCTTGAGACACGTTTTCGTACATCGGCTCGAGCCTAGGGACACATCGGAGCCTCCGCCCTTCGCAAAATCGAAATACGAGGATTTTCGCAAACTGTTACGGCAAAAATATGACTATCCCCTCGTCGTCAACACAGTGCACTCAATCAGTCGCAGGGAATATGGTTCCTGTCTTGACAAAAGATCTGCGATGGAAGATGGTGTATCTCTTACCAGTAGGGAGCAAAGAATAGTGTGCGAGTGGCAGAACTTCACGGAATCCTCGGAAGTGCGTCGGCAAATCGTCGATGCTATATACCATGGCCAGTCGGAGCATGTTGACGGGGAAATAACGTTAGCCACACAAGGATCCGTCGACCGTCTGAAACGATTGGTTGATAGCACGACACGATGGAATGGGCCGATATCTGTAGCCATCCACGTGAATTCGAAAGACTGTCTTACCAAATTGTTTGAATTTTACCGATCTCACCGCGATGCGCTGAAGAAGACAACATTCCATTTGTTTTTCGAAAAAACTATGGGGCCACGAGACGAAAATTATCGTAAGTCCATCGATGAGCCTTGCTAGATTTTTTCTCTCCCTCATCTTCTCACACTCGTCCTTCATCCTCTTTTTTTAGCCCATAACTACTTGCGAAATCTCGCCATGAACAACATTGAAACGGAGTATGTAATCAACATCGATGTTGATTTCTGTCTCAATGAAAATGCCCATGATGGGTTGGTGAACCTGCTTCAATCAGATAAGAGTGTTCGGAAAAGACTGGACAATCGCACAATGCTGGTTCTTCCCGCGTTCGAGAATACCTTCCACCTCGAGGAAGAGGATGCTTCACTGGCGCCAAAGGACAAAGCTGAAGTCACTGGGCAGGTAAAGGTTTCGAAAACGGCTGAAGCGTTTCATTTGAGTAAATACTTTGCTGGACATGGGAGTACAAACTTCGAAAGGTGGTACGCTAACGAAACGGACCATATCTATGACGTGGAGTACAAATGGGGTTTTGAACCGTATGTGTTGGCGAAGAAGGCCGGACTTCCCCAATTTTGGACTAAATTCCGCGGATTTGGTTACAACAAAAGAACGTGGTTAGAGGAAGCGCATCGCATGGGGTACAAATTCAGTGTTCTGCGGGACTATTTTGTATTCCATGTCGGTCAGTCGAGCACACAAGTGCAAGCGCAGAGGTGGGTGAAAAAAGAATACGAAGGCCGATTTTCGGCCTATCTTGACAAGCACTACCCCCAGTAGGTGTCCGGGGTCAGGTACAGCTCAAATTGGACCAGATTTGGACCAACATAAGTCAAACGATCTTACTATTAGTATGTTCCTTTGCTGATACAAAACGATGGTACCATTCTTGTCATTTGTGAAAATATCATTTGCGTCTATTATTTGATCATCCACAATTTATGTGCGAAAAGAAGAACTAGGTACTTTTCTAGATCGTTCTACACATAGTGCCTGTCGCATGTCGACCGGGTAAGGTAGTATGTGAACAGAAGATCACGTACGTTTACAGAAATGGCCACAGTAGTCTGCGCTGTTGTCTAGTCATATATTTAGTACGTCTGGCCAAGGTCAGATGGGTTAGTCTGCTCTTTCCCCACCACTCATGAAAAATCTGACGTCGCACACCATCTTTTCTCACACTAGGCAACAAAGTAGAACCAGAAACTTTGTCCAGTTGTAACGATCTCACGATTCATACGGAAAAAAAAACGCTCGGTCTGGTCTGGTCTGGTCTGGTCTTCCTGGATGAAAGGAATTTGGTACTCCTATTGCTGTTGTGGATTATGCAAAACAAATGTAAAAGCCCCTTTTCTCGAACAAAATCAGGTCACCTCACCCATGCCAAGACTTGGAGAACGACTCCAACATCACACATCACATTTGAAAGAGGAGACATGCCTCCGAAACGACCACCGTCAAAGTCATCCGAAGCAAAGAAAGCGAGCTCTCGTAAAGATGGTGCAGTGACAGCTGCTGCTGGCGGCCTGGGCGGAAAGACGCCGTCCACGGCCGTAACTCAACTGGGTCCTGATGACGTACTCATGGGTCGAGGTGCATTGGCGACGGACTACGAAGGGAACCTTCGTCTCCGGGAAATTGTTCATAGGCGGTATGCAGAGTACTCGAGTGCACTGAAGCGAAACCGCAAGCATCGCATCGCAGAAGAGATATTTCAGGAGGTGCTGGCGAAAGGAGGAAGATTCCTACAGAGTGCTGATACCGTGCAGGGGATCGATCACTCAACGTTGCCTCGCAACGAAGCCGCGTGGTACGCTGTTGAGGACCAGACGATTCTTGTTGCCAAAGTGAAGCAGCTTTTGCGCGATGTCCCAAGAAGGAAACAATCTGCATCGGCAATTCAAGGGGAAGAACCTCACATTCCTGATCAAGTTTACCTCACAAGAGCAGGACTCATCGAAGCGGGGGCGCAAAATAATAGTTTCTCAGGCGATGAACAACACAAACAAATATCAGCGGCTTCTCAACGACAAACAAATCGACCCACGACAGGCTACCAACCGTTGGGATTGTCATTCTCAGCGCAACATACGCATGATAGCTCCAATCAAAACAGTCAACAGTCACAATATTCTGCATCTCATTCAATTATGCAGCAGCAGCAGCAGCAGCAGCAGAACTTTCCTTTTCCACCTGGAATGTTGTCTCTTCTGGGGCAACCGAATGCTGCTTCCATCTTACAGTCAATGACGATGACCAGGGGGAGCACAC
>Ga0051981_10000916_pt1 | contig 14496 bp, 16 predicted proteins | sample CryGey13umfilter_3_FD_59644 | JGI IMG/M metagenome (GOLD analysis project Ga0051981, IMG submission 59644) | Groundwater microbial communities from aquifer in Utah, USA - Crystal Geyser 4/10/14 3 um filter | ecosystem: Environmental > Aquatic > Deep subsurface > Groundwater | place: USA: Utah... | reverse complement strand
CAGAAATCGTCATGAACTCCCGATAAGTAAACAGAAATCGTCATGAACTCCCGATAAGTACTCGGAAATCGTCATGAACTCCGGACAAGTACTCGGAAATCGTCATGAACTCCCGACCTTGATGATGATCCAGTTTATCTTTCTACTAGTGTTCATTTCATGTTGTATGCCAAAGACGGGCTCCCGACCTTGATGATGATCCAGTTTATCTTTCTACTAGTATTCATTTCATGTCGTATGCCAAAGACGGCATCTTGGACATCACCAACATCATCCTTGACGACGGCGAGGCCACCGCCGCAAGTCTTACGCGAATTGCTACATAGTGAAATGAATGGCACTCGTAGTACAGATGATGGCGCATTGGCCTCGTCGTCGCCTATCTTACTACCCTGTTGTTACGATGGATTAACGGCTCGCTTGGTCGCCAGGGCCGGATTTCAAGCAACTTTCATGACGGGCTTTGGTGTGTCGGCTGTGCATGGCTTCCCGGATACACAATTGATCTCGTATCAAGAAATGCAAGCCACGTGTCTCGCTGTCGCGGAAGGTTTGGCCTCCGTGGCATTGGAAAAGGGGGGAAACCCACGCCGACCACCAATCCCGTGTATTGCCGACGGTGACACGGGGTACGGTAATGCCATCAATGTACAACGGACCGTTTGGGGGTATGCTCGTGCCGGTATGGCAGGTATTATGATTGAAGATCAAGTGTCTCCTAAACGATGTGGTCACGTGACGGGGAAAGCAGTGGTATCAGAGGCTGAGGCATTACAGCGTGTTAAGGCGGCTGTCGATGCGCGGGATGCGATAGAGGAGTTGTACGGTCCCGGGACAGGGCCTTTGATTCTTGCGCGGACCGATGCCTTGCGGACCGATGGGTTGGAGGCCGCTATTTATCGGTGTCAATCATTCGTCGATGCGGGTGCTGACATGACATTTTTAGAAGCGCCGGAAAGTATCGAAGACATGAAAGCGTACTGCGATCAAGTGCCTGGACCCAAACTTGCCAATATGTTGGAACAAGGATCTACACCGATTTTGCCACCCTCCGAGTTGAAAGAGATTGGGTATACCATGGCCGCTTATCCTTTGACACTCCTGTCGGCGTCCATAAAGGCTATGCAAGATTCCTTGACGGCGATTCGAGAAGGGAAATCAACGGAAAATCTGATTTTACCGTTTACAGAAACCAAAGACGCTGTAGGCTTTACTAGGTATGCGAGGCTAGAACAAGAGTATCGGACAGATTAATGTAATTCAATCATGATTCTCCTTTGATTACGCCACGCGGTTATCCATTTTTTCTCATCTACATCGTCATGAAGAAAATTTAAGAAAAAAAATTCAAAAGCAATCCACGACGAAGCAACATTACCCAAACCCACGAAGGATTTCCTTAGCCTTTTCTGACAGGGGCAGATTATCGAGTGATTCCTTTTCTGACATGGTGACGACCCGTTCTCGGTTGACGACATCAGAATTGTAGCTCCCGGGATAGCCAGCATGATTCATTAAGTACAGTCGCATCCCAACGGTAGCTACCGAGGATCCTACGATACCAATTCCAAACAAGAGTTGTTTCTGCCGAAGAGTCTTGGCATTCCTGTAGAGTGTCACGCAGATATGTGCCAAAGGCGCAGCCACAATGGGGCCAAGGTACATCCATTGTGCCTGACGTACGCGAACGGTCCGAGTCTCAACATCATGGTCGGCGAATGCAGATTGGCTTTGTTGCATAGTGATCTACTACGAATGTAATGTCACCGTGAAAGACGGGGGGACATCAAAAGAAAGGCGTGCAGAACAGACAGCGAATAACAGTGTTCATCATCCACCACAAGGAGGAAGGGGAATGGTATTTCGCGACTTCATGCATGACCGTTTTACCGTGGACGGATTTTGTTTTCGGACTATTTTTTCCCTTGAGAAAGGCCTTGAGGCTTCCCGTTTTGTCCGTAGTCAGTCAGTCAGTCCGGGGTACCTAGACAGGCGGGAGAAAGCCGAATGGAGACCGTGGTGCAAACACGAATACAGTTCCCTTGTCAATGGGACACGTGTCGTCAGTGGAGAGGAAACGAATGCATGTTGATGATGCTGTTGTAACTCATAATATCATCTCATGTCAAATCTAGATGTGTTGTTCACCCAGTGTGTCGAAAGTCTTCGTGAAAGGCTTGGATCAGGTCCCAAAATAACGTGGTTTTATTCACAGTGACTGCTGACCCATGATCGATGATGATGACGATGGTGATTGACAGTGATGATCGATGATCATCCATGATGATCATGATGATTGATCATCGATGATCATCCTCATGACCCAATTATTTACTCTTGAAAATAGTACTCATCGAGTCTTTGGGCAACTGACCTGTGTTCGTACCTATCCACGGCGTCAATTTCGCTGTATCCCTAATGAAGGGGATATTAAATATCGTTCAGCTGGAAAAAGGACCCCCGACGGCTTCTCATCTGCGCTGCGTGGCTTTTTTTGTGCTTGATCTCTTTCACTTAAACCCTTTTAGACGAAGTTTCGCCGGCAGTCATCCAGTCGAACCATTCACGCAGTTGACTGCGAGCACAATCCATCCCCCTTTGGACAAATAATAATAATCATTTGATGCGGCTCACTTTACTGTTACAGTTAACTAAAACTGTTTGCTTGACGACAGCGGATCGCAGTAGATGGCCTTTTCGATCCATCGAATGGAACGATGCAGTGTCAAAGATACACCAGTATCTCCCCTCGTCATGTCACTTTGTATTACCAGATCTTCCGGGCGTAGTGACACCGGAAATGAAAAATGAGTTCCTCGATGCTGTACCGAAGGAAAAAGGATTCAAACAATTGCAGCTAGTCGGCATACGATACAATCTCTTTCCGACCTGCAAATCAATTCAGATCATTTACTAGTAGTCGGAGGGAATGACAAGGGGAACAGAAACTTGACAACAAATGAAAGTGTACGATTTTTGAGAGAAAGAATGGACAGAGCGACGGTTTGGGCTACGGCAAATCCAAATTGTGTGTCGAGTGTATCGTCAGTTTTCGAAAAGGTTGGATCGGGAGTCTCGGGTATTGTTTTGCAACCAATTTTCTCCAGCAAGGCTGCTTCTATTATCGACAGATACCCTGATGGAATCGACTATGTGGCTGGCATGGCGCTCCCCCGAACGACAACAGGCTTGATATTTTGGAAGACACTTCTAGAACAGCCAGATCTCTCTGGCGATCCTCTTTTTCAGAAACACATCGCCTACTTTACAGGTGGTCGAACGAGTCTGGCGTGGGCTCAAGAGCAGCTAGCGATGATCGAATCGATGCGTCGTTTATCTGGAGTTCATTTCATGCCCCTCAAAAACACAAGAGACCTGATATCTCTGCTACAGCGAGGTGACATACCAAACGAATAATGTGAAAGCGTGCGGGTGGCGCGTACACTAAATTTACTAGTCTTTCCACGGTGGGTCCTCATGATCTAGGAGTACCATTCTGCACTCCGGTACATACTCTTGCCAACGGTTAGAAGATTCTGGCGGATCGCGGCGCCGGTCGGCCTGTTCAGGTCGCTGGTTTGGCGTACCCATCATGGAAGTGTTGTAATCGAGGAAAAAGGCGCCACAGACGTTTCATGCTAGTTTGTCGCGACGTTTAGGGGAAGCCGCGCGACAAATCCACCGTCGTGACTCATCGCGTATCGAACCGAATATCACACTCCAGATCTAAAAACGAATTGTGTGTGTACGACACACAGGTCCGTTATATCGACACTCCTTTCATCGATATCTAGTAGTATTTGTAGACTATTGCTACGAGCATACGCACTCTGAATATGGCACTGGTCCAAATGCATCCTCTTGCTGCTCTGCTGCGAGGGTGGGTAAGGCATCCCGAGTGGGCTCTGATATGTATTATACACATAAAATATTGAAATCAGAAAATGCCAAAAACGCAACAACGAGGTGTGCTCACTGTTACAGTTAAGAATAAAAATAGGTGGAGCCCCCAGCCTTTCCATTGATTTCTCTCTATCAATCTCTATCTCTTTCGTCATATAATAGGAACGTCAACCTATCTCTTGTACCATATGTACCAGTCAGTAATCACCAGCGGATATGACGGACAATAGCAGCTTAGCGGCTACGAAGGATCGTTTGGACTCTTGGCGTCGTCGACTCCGTAAGTACCCTATGCTCCCCCCTCCCCTTTGCTGTTAGCGCTGCCTGGCTGGCAAAATGATTTTGGAGAAGACAGCGCTAACATTTATTTATTTATTTTTGGTACTTTGCGGAAACCTTTGTGCTTGAATAACAAGAGGACCCTAGCCTGATAAGACGCTTTCAAAATGAACATGCCGACGACGACATCAGTAACAGTAACAACAACAACAAACGAACCGCTGCAGACGAAAGCAAGCCTACCTTTCGCATGTTGCGGATACCTTGGAGGATAATGTATTCGTCATCGTTGCCATTAACATCCACAGAACAACAACAAGAACAACGACAGAGTAATAAAAGTATTGGAAGTAACATCAATCAACAGTATTATCCTACCACACATCACTTGGAAATCCGTTCGACCCAAAATCGTGCCTTTTGTGACGAATGTTTAAACCTGGGAGTCACGGCTTCTCGACAGGGTAAGACTGCCGAAGCCTTGCAGTATTATCAGCAAGGTTTGAATTTGATGCCGCATCACGTGGATTTGATGGTGGCCAAGGGTGCCGCCCTAGCCAATCAAAAATCATATCGCCCTGCCCTGGAACTCCTACAACAGGCCCTGCAGATGGAACCGCAACATGTTACGGCGGGCGAGTATCTACAACAAGTACAATCTATGACCATGTCGAAACTGTATACCAAAACGACCAAATCAGCAGCGGCACGTCAGGATGTTCTGATGGAACAAGCCCTGTTGCAACATAGTAAAGGTGGAGGAGCGTCCAGAGCAACAGCAGCGACAGCGACAGCTGGTGGAGCAACAGAGTATGACTTGCTACCCGATACGAGTGGCGACGAAGACGAAGAGAAACAAGAATCTCGTCATCGAAAGAAACGCAAACTGAAAGATAAAAAGAAAAAACGCAAAAGGCGCAAGCGAAGAAGACGTGACGAAAGTGACAGCGCTTCAAACTCATCGGAACAACAAATAAACGAGGAGAGTCGTCATGGTCGGAAACAAAAGTACAAAAAACAAAAATCGAAAAAAAAGAAGCATCATCATTCTACATTAGATGACGGCGAAGGGTCGTCATCGTCGTCGTCGTCACAAAATGGTAATCGAAGTACCGGAACGGTGGATTCTCTTAAATTTATTTCCAACAAACTCCAACGACCACCAAAATAGCCAAAAGGTGGGAGTAGTAAAGAAAGAGATACACAGAAATTACCCTCGAACTTTTCAAGGCGAAACTCATTCCAAACAAACATCTGCAAAATAAAAGGCACGGAATGCCGTAATATAGGTGTGATACGGCGGCTCGAGATCCGCACATTTGCGGTCTAGAAAGCTATTTCAATGTGCATACCTCACCTGCCGTATGTGTGTCAGACTTGCATTGAATTAGCGCTAAGTTCTGCCTCGTTCAAATATTACGAGTACACTAACCCTGACGAGACGCCGTTCCGTTGTGGTGTTATCGGCCTGAGGGCGAATCGTCGAGTGATAAAATATTGGCTATAACGAAAGCTTGAAAGAAATTGATCAATATGCAATGGTGATACATGTAAGGCACGGCACGGTATGTTACCTGTTTATTCTACCGTATTAGACATCGTTTAAGACCATGCGTTACGCAGAAAATCAACGTGATTTGCGAGTTCCGGTGTAACTTGTGTACCTAGCTTGGCATCGGAATTTATCAAACTCCGAATCAGCATGAGCAAGAAGAAAGGAAATTGGCTTGGGACTCGACCCATTCGTGACTCGTTTCGACCCAAACCTGAGAAGAAAGCAGCAGGATAGCGACGAATGACAGGGATGATTGTTGGGATGCATGTTTGTTGTTGAGCAAAGAAAGCAGTAGATTGATTTTGTGCGTCACCAACAATCACATACTACTAACAGTGAGATGGATCATTCAACTGATGATGAAGATACCAACTTGAGAAGGGGAAGACTGTCCGGCTCTTCCTATCACAACAGTAATGAATACAAGTATCCTTTATCGCAAAATAGTCAAACACCACCTCGTCGCGACAGCACCAGTACCGCCTCCCCAACCAGCGGTAGTCATCACAGGCGTCTGCCAAAGCGACGAACAATCGTTGATTTGAATTTTTCATCCCAGTCCGATGAAGAGGAGGATGAAGGGGAAAATCCTTTTGCAAAGTTGGAATCCTTTCTAGAAGGAAAATTTGAGAATGATGACAATCCGGAGGGAGACAAACTTCATGCCAACGACAATGACAACAACAAACTTGATAATAGCAGACGTCAAAAGCTGGAAGAAAAAGATAATTATGTTGTCAATAAATTTTACAAGACAATAATGACACCTCAACAGAAGCACAAGGGCGATGCACGGCTGACAGCGGTGCTAGTGACCGAAGATACCACCGAAACTACAAAGCCTGTCGTCGTAGAAAAACATGCTGCATTGTCCTTCATGGAAGCTCGCGCACAAGAGTCCGCCACCGAGATCACTGACTCTCATCGGTATGTGAATTATCATGATGAAGATGAGGACTTTGGTCTTCCTGATTCTCCAGAACAAGTATCTCAGATATCGACCGCCCGTCTTCACAAACGACCCAATCATGCGGAAGAGCGGACAAAGAAGCGTTCAAAGCAAATTTATTTCTTGAATTCGAACCAAAATGACAACAGTACGCAGAATTATTGCTATGGAAACCACTTACTAGATTGGAGTCGCAAAGCTAACCGAAAGTTGCATCAGCAGCAGCAACAACAACAACAACAACAACAACAACAGCCGCAGCAAAGATATGAGCTGGTGGCTTCCGGAAAAGCCAGGCCAGCGAAAAAGAGCCGTGTCGTACCGTCTCAATCGTCATTGGTAGGATCACTTCCAGAACGATGGATGGCACAACAAACAACAACCGCTGTACACAAACCATTGAACAAGCCCTCTTCGTTTGTCGGGAAGGATACGAGTGTCAAAACCAGCAACAATCGCCTGGTATCGTCCATTCTTGCGCAGAGTACCCCTGCTTGGCGCCGTCCGTCCAAGCCAAAAGCTCCCGTAAATATGGCACAGCAGCAATCGACAACTGAGATAACGACGTCAACCACGTCGTATAGACCGTTCGGTGCTGATATGTTGTCATCCATGATGAAGAGTCCACAACAGGCACGACATGGCACTGATGATGATGGCGACGATACGATTGCTGATACCCCCGCATCGACGATAATAGATCAAAGCAGTCCAGTGCAAAATATGTGGTGGCAATCCAATACTGTTACGGCTCATTCTCCAACGAGGTCTCCACGAAAAGTGGCCTCGAAACGAGGGCCACTCTTGACTTCTTTTTTGGCCGCCAAGGATAAGTGGCAGTCAGAGCGACTCCGTCTTTACAATACAACCAGGACAAACGAGACATCCTCGTTTTCCTTTTTATCGAATCCTACAGATGACCCTCGTCGCAAAGCCAACTCTTATACCGATGTAACAATACTTGGTCCAGGACGAACCATCACAAATGCAGGATATTTAGTTCATTTGGTATTTTTGCATGAGCATTCCGTCCCCAAAGGGGATAATATTGCCGTCACGGAAGAATTCGCTTGGGGATGTTTTCATAGGGGACAGCAAACAGGTGGTGCGCTAAGAATTTATAATGCGGTTGTGCTGCCCTGGTCGAATGCACATCTTGAATTCAATGTGAAATGGACAATCATTGCAACACAAGTTTATGAATCATGTCCCCGAGAAGATCTCCCGACCCTTCCCAGCATCCTTAACAGATTGAGCAAGAGGGCTTTCACATCATCGACACCTTCTACAACTGCCGATTCAATTGTAACTTCAATGTCGTAGATAGTCCTCGAATTCAGCTATGGTTGAACTGTTCGGTCTATAAATAACCATACGGCTAAACTGTTCGGTCTTTAATTTAGCCTCGTAGGGAGATGGTCTGATAGTGATTGGAGAACAAAAGCTGCACACCAAAATTTATTCCAAATGGACTTGCATTTAATACGCCAAAGAAGCTTTTACAGTCATTGGTAGAATAAAGGTGTGCACCACCGAGTGCTTTTGGCGACACAGCACCAAGGGCTAGAAAGAATTATTTAAATACGCGGTAGACAGCACCGTCATAATTCTACCTTAAGTCGGCGCAGAGCTCTGACTATGCTCACGGTATGGAGATCCTGTTCGGTATACCTACACGTTGAGGCGGAACACGATCTGTTTGGCAGACTGCCGAGATCCCTATTTTTCAATATCGTTTCACTGATGATTTCGGCGTTCACTGTGTTATACCTGACGGTTCTCTGACCGTGCAAAAGATTGTTGCGTCCCCCAATTCTAATCACGAGTTTCTACGGGGCCTGCCGCAGTGACGGCGGCCTAGAATATGGACCCTGTGGTAGGGCAACAAAAACTCCCGCCGACGACGAATCCAAAGAAAAAGAGCACTTGCAGCAAGTGTGACAATCACAATCAGCCCAGTCAGGTTGAGTACGGTCAAAACCGATAATGATTCTGGTCTATTCGGAGTATGACCAACTCCACACATGGCGAGATCATCGGACGGTGTTGGGCGCTCGGCCGCGTCACCTACCACCAAGATCGTCATCATACCAAACATAGCGTGTGTTTCCGTGTGGCAATGCATCAACCACAAGCCGGGGTTGTTGGCTTGCAGGCGCACCAACACCCAACTGTGTGGAGGGACCACCACATTGTCGCGCATGGGTGGGTCCTCAAAGTTGGCCGAGGCGGCCGCCGCGTCGGCGTCAAAGACGCCCAGACCCGAGGCGAGTGACCAAAAGTAGTGACCATGAATATGCATGGGATGATAAGCATTGAAGAGACTCAATTCATTGTCTTCGGTGGGCGCATTCTGGAAGACGATATCAATTGTCTCGCCCAGCTCCAGGAACTGCAGTCGGGGTCCGATCGTTGCAGAATGAGTGAGAGACGAATTCGAGTAGGCCGACACCACGATTTCTCGCCTTTCTTCAATCGTGCGTTTCTCAAGTTCCTTATTGTCTCCAAGGAACAAAAGTGGAGTGGGTTCTGTCAAAGTTTTGTGGTGAAAGAAGTTGTCCCATGAATCCATGAATTGAAACTGTGATTCATTCACTACCGCATACGACGTGGTCTTGTAAACCCATGGATCGGCAATCACATCCTTTGGGCCTGGTAGTGTCTGATAGTCATCATTGAATTTTCCTGTTATCTCGTTTCGGTAGGCAACCAATTTGTGCTGATCCAAAAGCGTCAATGTCGGATCTGCTTTGTTGAATGCCTCGAGTTGATTGGTGACAACTTCATCTACATCTGAAATGTCACCCTCGTAGATAAATGATCCATAAATAATCTCCTTTTGTAATTTTCCAGTGAAGGACAGGATATTGGCCAGCAGTAGATACGTACCAACTTCCTGATCGGCCGTAACTAGCACATCATAACGCTCGCCCGAATAGATATCCAAGAAATCCGTTTGAGTTGGCTGCACCAGGGCTCCGTCTGCTGCAATAACCGTCATGCGGTGACCACCCGTCAAGAAGAGACGATAGCCAAATTCCACAGTGGCACAATAGATACGGAGGCGATAGGTCGATCCCTGTGTCATGACAAAACTGAAATCCTGCTGACCATTGATCAAAGAAATATAGTGCGTCAACGGCCACAAGTCGAAACCAAATTGTGAAGTGTATCGATAGATCGTGTCACTGGAGTATCGCATCCAGTCAGAAAGACCAACCACTATATCTTGCGTCACGTAATTATCCGCGTCTGCTGTATAGGGATCGTTTTCGGGGTCTTGTACAATAAAAGCGCCGAAGACGCCATCGCCCATTTGATAGGGCATGTGGGAATGGTAAAAGAATGTCCCCGCTGGTTCAGCTGTGAAGCGGTATTCAAACGAAGACAGAGGGGCGATGGCGCACTTCTCCGACGCAGAGATACGGTGTGGGGTAAGAGAGTTGACAGATAAGGCGCTTTCAACGCAACAAGGTCTAACATACTACCTACGACGGAACACTTTATGGAGCGCATACGGACGAACAACGTACCTGAGTTACTCCTGCCACACCATCCATATAAAAGGTGTCCACTTGATGCTGTCCGTGAAAATGAATCACGGTTTCGTTTGTGGCATGTTGATTCACCACCTTTACCCGCACTTGGTCGCCCCGATTCACCGTTAAGGAAGGTCCTGGATATGTAACGTTGACAAAAATACCAACACGCGTGACTGCTTCGCCAGTGATCTGGTGGACGCTGTCCACCTCCTGTGGGTGCACCACGAGGGTAAAGTCTCGTACAGTGGCAGCCTTGGCGGCACCGACGACGGAAATCGGGCAACACAAAGCCACGAGAAATAGTTTGATTACAGACCGGATGGTGGTAGTAGTAATGACAGTGGTTGTCAAAAATACCATGTCACGAAGCCTCATCATCATCGTCTTCCATTCGTTGGAATGAAAGATAAATACTTCGGCGCGTGAACGTTACGGAACACATTGTGAGGGAATCTAGCTTGAATCTTTTTTGCACATGGGATTCGTAAGCTACTATCTGTAACAGTTCATAGTTTTGGTACTCGTACTTGTACATGCATACTCCAAGGGAAGAAGAGTGATGTTGCGGTGAGTCTGCTATTCACAGTCATCTGATGAGCCTCGAACAACTCTCACAAACAAAAATAATAATAATGTGACCTATCTCGGGGATATCGGCGACCGGATCCTGACATCTTTTCCTACCATAACGAATCACCGAAAAAAGCACAGAGCATTTGCACATACCCCTAGCAGAACTATCCCATATAAAACCAGAGCAACAGCATGACAAACAATTTGCTGTTTCGCACCTTCTCGGTGCACATCCTGCCTACATTGTTGGGTTGTAGTAGCCAGTTGTATCACGCTTTTATGCCACATCTTATAATACTACGTAGTAGGAGCCTGTTTGCGATATGGCAAGTTACCTTCAATTGTTTTAGGCTATATCTGCTACTTGTTAGGATGATGATCTTGCAAGACTTTAAGCAAGTCCGCCTTCATTCCAGGGACCAGTGATGGCAAAGGTGACACCAGGAGACTGGATGTTAACAAACAACCAATCCTCGTAGAACGTGGCTCCAGCCCATTCGCGACTAGTGAAAGAACCAAGGTCCACATCGTGGAAGTTTTCACGGGTACCGGGGAAAGTGGATTCAAGAACATCCATCTCGAACATGGTCAGGACGATCTGGTTCTCAGCAAAGGTGAAGGCTTCTCCATCGGCGGTCAAACCGATCAAACGCTTGGGATTGGATCCACCATCTTCACACAAGAGACGGCCCCCGTTGGGGCTGATCGCGATGTTGTCCTAGAAATAATATATATAACTGTTAGATAGGAACAGATGTGCGAGATGTACATGGTTCGTATGCCAACTTACCGGTCCATCCATGACCTCACGGTCCTTACTTTCATATTCCATACGGATCGTTTCACGACCCGGATTGTACGACCAGATCTGACCCTCCTTAGCGATTCCACCGTCGGTTGCAACGAAGTAGATACGACCAGCAGAATACCAAGCCCCTTCCAATCGAGTGAAAAGAGCGGCTCCTTCTCCCTGCCAAAGAATTGCAGGGTGGTCAGAATCTGGACCAGCACCGGTGCCATCCAAGGGGCCACTGGGGTCGGGATTCTCGATTTTCACCCATTCGACATCGAATTCGGTACCGTCGGGGATAGATTCACAGCATCCTTCGAAGCCTTCTTCCCAGCCGTACATGTACTTGCCTGGCATATCCACAACTTTGAGGACGTAAAGATCACCGCCGTCTTGGAGAGTACTTCCAGCGGGGAAGTGGTCATTCCAGTTTCCGTCGCCCATTGACGTAGGGGGGACGTACTTGTAGAAGCCCGAAGGACGCGCGTCTTCCGTTTCGTAAACAAAACCTGTCTCAGGATCCACAGCTACAGCTTCGTGGGAGAAACGTCCGGCTTGTCGGATGGGCACGCCGTCGCTGCCACCGAAGCCAAGAACGTCGAAAAGGAAACCATGGTCAAATCCAGTCTCCTCGTCGAAAGTGCGCGTTTCCTCCGCAGCAATCCAGCTGCCCCAAGGGGTGAAGCCACCGGCGCACGGACGAATCGTCCCACCTAGGGATGACTCGGATCCCACCCACTTTTCTTCGGCAAGATCGAAGTAGAGGTTGGTGGTTCCTCCATACTGACGGGGGTTGTAGGTTCCGGCCGCCATGATCTGGGCCCCTTCTCCAAAGGACACTTCGTGGTTGCGCACAAGGGCGATGACGTCGCCGATCTTGTCAACAACGGCCATACCATCGTGATCCGTAGGAGTGGGTTCTCCATCATTCACTGTTACGGGGTGTGAGAAAGGAAAAGCAAAGTTGTTTGTACGTTATTAAGTGCTTAGCTCGAAAGGTTTACTTACTCCACTGTCCGGTCCAGCCTGTAGATAAATCAAAAAGTGGCATTTTGTGTTAGTTGGACGAAAGATACCCAATCTTGGTGGCCGCATTCATTAAAGTGATCGCACGTACCGTACGAAATGTAGCGAAATCCCTCTGGTAAATTGAGCAATTCAAGACCCGTGCTTTCATCCTTGGTAGGATAAAGCGGACCGTATCCTTGGGAAGATCCCACAGCAAAGAGAGTCGAGAGAATGGCGGCACGAAACATGTTGGCAGCAACTATTTTCAAAAACTTATGAGTTCTTGGTTATGGCTTCAACGCCGGAAAAATGAGGTTAGATTTCGGCATTCGATTCAAGAAAGATTCATAGGGGCGAATAATTCGCACGTACTTTAAGACTACTCTAAGTAATTATAAGTCAAGAAAACTTCGCCACTTTCAGTACATGAATCTGTTATCGTAGTTGAATCTCCAAATTTTTAGCTGTCACGCGTATCTTTGATCCGATCTTGAAAATCTTTTGGATAGCAGAGAACGCAACCCGGTTGGAAGTTCATCCCTCGGGGTCGGGAGATTCACAGTCAGATGTCAAATCCGACTGGCCTGCTGGTAAGACTTTGTTACTTTCGTTTCACAGTCACCATTTACAGTTAATGACAACCGACGAATCTGGGATACGATTTGGGTTGCTGAATCTTCAACACGCTACCGAGATCATTCTCCATCCCAAAATCTTTTGTCGTTGTCCAGGGACATCTCACCATCCATCCTTTTTTCCACCATGGTCTTTCTGTCGACCCCTCACATCTTTTTCTTACTGTTTATTTTTCTTGACGTAGCCCAACGAACGGAAGGGAACTTGTACCACATACCGCACGCACCACGAAAGTCGTCGTCATCATCTGAGGAGGTTCTCGACGTCAATCAAGAACTTTTCACCGTTTGTTCGTACGCCGAAGACGATCAAGTGGATGATGTTATGGAGCACGTGGACGAAGGGGCTGACATTGATTGGGTGTCACCCGAAGAAGGCATGACTTGCTTGTTTTCGGCTGTCATGAGAGGGAAACTACAGGTGGTCGAAACGATGCTGAAACTAGGGGCGAACGTTACAATCCCCCGCTCGACTGACGGCATGACGGCCATCCACGCGGCGGCACATTATGGTCGATCGCTTCATTTGCAGGCCTTTCAGAAACACGGATACCTGACGGATGTTGACCAAAGTCTTCATGGTATACCGTTGATCCATCAGGCATGTCAAGGATTTTCGGCGCACCACAAGAAAGCACTATCATTCTTGGTGGAGCATGGTGCTGATATCAACCAAAAAGATTGGCTTGGCAGGACATGTCTCGACAAAGCGAAGAACAAAAATTTGCGTTTCCACATTGAAGATCTAGGAGGAAAAGAGCGAGCACAACTGTAATCATCTGCCCTTTTCTCATCTACTTTTTTACAGTCAGTGCGTGATGAATCACTCATATCATGTTTTTAGTTACTGTTAATACAAGTTGCCCCAACTTAAAAATCGAGTTCGGGTACTAGTCTTTTATTAGAGGTAGATCATAGCCTAACGATAGTCAACTTTACAGTTAGATGTAAAGCTTTTTATTTGGGTGCGAAATTTTACATTTCTTTCTCCTACATCATAATGGAACTAATTTAATTTACCCGTAGTCTTATTGGGCGGACGTCCAAATGCAAAGAGGTTACAGTTAGTAGATAATGCTTTCTGGTGTGATGATACTTCTAGTGAAAGAAAATCCAGATGCCGTGACCTTACTGTTGAGGCCGTTTGCGGTTTGCGGCAATTGACTTGTTGACACCGTATGTTTCTAGGCATTCTGTGTTGTATTGGAAAGATTGGTAGCAGACCCCCCCCCGTCTCCAAAAAAAAAATATGGCCACGGAAA
>Ga0051981_10000912_pt1 | contig 14517 bp, 13 predicted proteins | sample CryGey13umfilter_3_FD_59644 | JGI IMG/M metagenome (GOLD analysis project Ga0051981, IMG submission 59644) | Groundwater microbial communities from aquifer in Utah, USA - Crystal Geyser 4/10/14 3 um filter | ecosystem: Environmental > Aquatic > Deep subsurface > Groundwater | place: USA: Utah... | reverse complement strand
TAATAACGCAGCGATTTGTCGTTGTCTCGTCTACCGAGCACAAAAAAAGATGGGTAATACAGGTGTGTGATCTGCACGTAGAGTGGCGCGCTGTAAAAAATACCGTTTCGACTCGTCGCGTCTTTTTAATTTTTTACTCCTCCCATCATTGTTGTAAAGATGACCCGCCGACAGAGACAAACACGGACGGTTTTGTGCGCTTTTTTGTGGGGGGGGGGGACAAAAATTGAATATTGGATAAAAAAAGATTTTTTCTTACACATTTTGTGTGGCAAAATTATGAATAATTTTCAAGAAATTTCAAATTTTCTTCAATAATTTGAAGAAATTCACCGTCTGTCCATCTGCCGACGGACTTGCACCGGATGCGTCCTGCTGCTCAATGTCAACTGCACCCAATGGAGTCGAAGGATGCATTCGTCTCGATAACAACCCCTTCTTCCAAACTGTTTGCCGCTGTCAGATACCATCTTCTCTTGTAAGCAACAAAATCATTACTATCAACAAGTCGCCAAACGTTGCACAAAATACAAACACACAAATTCACAACCCCTTGATATTCGGTATCAAGGGAGAGTTACTTTGTCAGTCCAATGTCGTCGACGGGCGAGGAGAAGAAAATTTCGCCGCCCAAGGAGACACGGTCGTCATTGTTGTATTTTCAAGAGCGAAAACGACAGTGGAGGTCATCACCACGTCGTAAAATATCTGATTTGCCACCAATTGTTGCTCCCTCACCTGTCAAGGGGCCATCACCTAGGCGCTTAGGTAGACGAAGTCGAAGAGTGGAATCGAATAATCCAACACAATTGAATTGCTCTGACACTTCAGTTTTGGATCCTGCACCGATATCTTCTCAAACTTCGTTCGCTGTTCCTTTCAAATCTCATGAACCATCTGCTTACAATGAAACGCCTGTAAATGAGCCTTCAAGTCAGGGAAGCACTCAAAACGATTCTACTGAACATTCAGGCAGTCTCGATTCCGATACAAAACAATCTGCCATCATGAGCCCACAGTCCCAACCTGTTCAAACTATTTCAATTCAAGATACTCGCACTGATATCAATACTACTCCAGGAGGAACGTTCGTGCAGAAAAATCACGGTGGCAGCTTGGCCTTTGGCAGTCATGGGACGATAGAGCCTTCGGCGTTGAGTTCTCCTCATTCGTCCGAAAAAAAGAATGGTTTTGGTTTTGGTTCACAGCCATTGAAATCAAATCCTTTTTCATTTGCTTCGTTCGGAATAGATAGTTCAAAAAAGACTCTCCCGGAATCTGTTTCCGGGGGAGGATTGGGTTCGGCAATCCAAACAACACCAACGCCTTCTTTATTTGGATTTTCGTCTTCTACTTCCGTCGCACCTGGATTTTCTTCAGTCCAAACCGGAGCTAATTCCACTCCTTTTTCGAAGTTTGGTGAGAGTGATACCTTCATCGAGCCAAAGACAACTTCGTATTCTCATCGTGATCGGTTAGTGGCTTTTTATACGAAATACAATCCTAAAAAACTCGGGTCCGTCGATACCACCCTCGAAAAATACCGAGGACGGGAAGATGAGCTATTTGCCAAACTGTCGGAAAGGTACGTAACGTATCCTAAGGCCACTGGTGATGGTCCACAGTACATTCTTAATACGACCCTAGGGTCTATTGTGGTGAAAGTGTTTTCCGATGTTGTTCCTAGGGCGGCTGCCAACTTTGGGAGTCTCTGCCTGGGACGTCCAGTACCACCGGCAAATCGTTGCAACATTAAAAGCTATGAAAATACACCTTGGCATCGGATCGTACCGGGTCAACTAATTCAGGGCGGTGATACGACGGTGGGTAACGGCACGGGTGGGCGATCAGCTTTTGACCAGCCCCTGGCGAATGACATGTGGGGACACTTCAACGACGAGATGTTCTTGGCACATGATAGAGCAGGTCTATTGAGTATGGCGAACAACGGAAAGCATCGAAACTCCAGTCAGTTTTTTATCACCTGCAAGCCTTTATCGCATTTGAATGGTAAACATGTTGTTTTCGGCGAAGTGTTAAAGGGGATGGACGTTGTAAATGCCATCTGCAGTCTTGAAATTGATGAAAAGCAATGTCCCAAAAAAGAGATTCAGATACTTGATTGCGGGATATATCAAGAAAATGGCAAGACAGAATATACTCAGGTAAGCTAGAGAACAAATGTTTCTGTGAAAACGTGTTTGCCCACAGTTCCAATAACATTCTTGGCGTGCATAGTCTGACGAATGCCGTTTCAGTAAGGTCGACCAAGACATGACGTCTCATTCCTCCGCTTGTGAAGAAAAACAGATTCAGCAGGACTCTCACGAAATAATGTTGGTATGGACGGGCATTCCTCGCCATTCCGATGGATTGGTTCCGAATGGAGCTGAACCTCCGGAGCCCGTGTTGAATCACAAGTCGCTACCACATCAAGACCAAGAATTCCAAATCACTAAAGCATCTTTCTTTGGAAACAGCAACTATACAATCGAAGTTCAAAAGAATCACATTGATTTGTTGACGACAGCTGTCATAGGAATGGTGGGCGGCAAATTAGAAATAGAACAAAGAGCGACCAGGTCAGCAGCGAGGTCTCCCAATATTGTGACAGATCAACATGATTCGGGTACAAGGGCCGAAGAGAATACCACAGTGTCTATCCTTGCTGTAGAATCCAGACTGACTACGACGGAGAACTGCAAGTGCACACAAGCTCAATATTTCCTAAGATGTTTACAGGAGTCTGTCGATCCGATACTTTTTCTGCTTTTGGTAGGAACAGGATTCATGCTTTCGCCAGTGATATACAGAGGAGAAACTCCCGTCTCCCTTCCAAGAAGAATATCTGCGTCTAAGTCGGGGGCATCTAGAACTTCATTGCAGAAAGAAGGAAAAGAAAAGAAATATGATACAATTTTGAAGAAAAGCAGTGTTCAAAGCGCAACACCCAGGGTTAATATAGGCGTCTTGACATACGCGAATAGGAGTAATAGAATAAATACAAAGAGATTTGTTTCGTCGGGATCGCAGGCTGAATTTCTGGCCATCGATCCGTTGGCTGTCCAGCTTTGCCTGGCCCTAATGAAATAAAGAGCTTTGCCTGGCCCTAATGAAATAAAGCTAGTCGTAATTTCTCATAATTCAGTAGATTGTAATGGAATCATAGACTTCATAACCTATCATTTGAAATAAAACTGTTTGTTTTTACTTTAATAGTCGGGGACGTAAACAACGTGAAAGGAATGGGGATACGCGGCCGCGGAAAGAGTCACAAATATCAGATCTTAAGCGGTAAGATGATTCACGACGACTCGCACATTTTCCGGACTTGCCGTCGGCGGATACATAAAAGATATATACTGAGTAAGATACTACCTACTCCTCGTCTGGCCCTGTCAACTTCAATAAAGAGGCCAGATCGTCCGAGAGTTCGGAGGGAACAGCCGAACTCATCAGACTATCGCTCCACGTGGCTGCACGTGTGCGATTATCGGAATACAAACCAAATCGGTCCATAATCGAGGGACCGGAACTGAAGCTATCATCACGAAATACATCATAAAGACCAGGAGTCACGCAATCTTCACGAACAACATCAAACGGGGAAGAACGACGGGAGGGATCAAGATCAAACTCGTCCGCGGTATGAGATATCGGAGGCAATGATACCGCCGATGAAGTGCGCGGGCGGTTGTGTGTTACAGGAGGGTTGGCATTCATCGAGTAGCCCAAGGAGGTTGGGGCGCCATAGGTCGGCGCCACAGGACGAGCTTGGAGACCCGGAGGACCCTGAGCATGTCCGGTCGGACCAGCAAACGATGGAAAAGGGATGGGAGCACTCACAGGATAATCCTCTTGCACATACGACAAGCCGAGGCGCGGAGAAAGAGTCGCCGCACGACGACGATTTTGGGCGAAGCCTATCGAATGATCGAAAAACGGGGAGCTCCCAGAATGGTTGTACAACGTAGGCCCGCCGCCTTGTCGCGACTGAGACATAGAGACTTCTCCTTGCGAGTCAGTGTAAGAACGAGCCCTGGTATAGTTCAAGTCAACGTGGAAATCCGCGTTTGGAAAAGCATCCGAGTTTGAAGTGCTCGCGCTTGCCGTTTCCCAAGCTTCGACATGAGGCTCTGGATTCCAACTTTCCCGGAAAGGCGGAGGAGTCGGGGAGGGTCCCGTTCGTAACTCGGATAAAATATGAGGAACTCCACGGGGTTCCGATGATCGCTTCATAAGCAAGTCATCTCCGTTGTCAGCAGCTTCGGCTTGCAAACGAGCCTTGGTCATCTCTTTGAGCTCTTGCACCGTAAGACCATGAGGAAGTTTTGACTTTTGCTTCTTCGTTACACTAGAATAATTCCCACGATATGACGAGGGAGAATCCCGAGAAGTTGGTGGGGACCATCCAGTGCTTTTTCCTGAAGCTTTTTTCTTTTGACGTCCTTCGCATTCGAAGGCAGGGGACGAACTATCCGACGCGATACCGGGGTAATTATGTGTGGAGCCACCGGCGTTGTTAAATCCAGGGACGTCATTCCCATACAAACTTGCAGGCAGACCGGCGACCGGTGATGTCGAGGCACGAGTCAAAGGCGGCTGCGTAGCTCTCGAAGGCTCTACCACGGTATAAACTTCATGCTCCACAGGGTTCGCTACGTAGCCACCTCCGAAACGGCCTTGACGTTGTTGTTCTTGCGCCAATCTCATCGCCGTTTGTTTTTTCAGGTCCTAACATGACAAAGGAATTAAACAGGATGTTAGAATGGTGAAGGAATCAACGTCGGGATCACTCAGTTTGCATCCAAATCTTCCATGTTGCAACCCCTCTCTCACTGGTGGACAAGATTGCTCTTCTCGGAGTGACGCCGTTAACAAGAGCCAAAATATGTCGTAGTGCCAATAGTGGCATAAGTAATTATGTCTGGCATTCGGGTTCGGAGATCAAGTCAATATGAAAATACCGTGAAAAGGGTTCGGGTTAACAACGGTCTTTTCGCCAAGAGCCTTCGAGTACTCCTCTCGCGTGATTCAACATCTCGATCGAAGATTACGTCGAACGAAACACTGCTCGTCTTACCTCCATTGTAATTCCTTTCTTCTTACCGGACTTGTCGGGTCTTTTTTTGTTTTTGTTGTTTGATGAGGGCTGTTGAGGAACAGCCCCCACCCGTGAAGACGGCCAATACGGCATGGTCAATTATTATTTGGCTGGTTTTTCGCCCAGAGGGCGATTTATGAGCAGCCTCTGAAGAAAAAATATCACGGACGTGTGGGCCCAAACCGACTCCTACGTATTCCTCTCGTGTCAAAGTCCTACTACGGAAGCAGATTTGTTGATTCGCGCTTTCCCGCGCGTTTTTTCCCTTGTTTACGTTTGCGGGAATCACGATCCAAATTGGATCCGTGTTTACCGATGATGATGTAAAAATGTAGGAAAAGGAGTAAAAATAAAGGGCGCAAGCGTGAATTTTTTGTTTTGTTCGCTTGTCTGTGCTTCGGGAGTTGCCACGGATGTGCGTGTCAAAATCCGCAATCGCGTGTTGACAGCTTTGTTCGTTCTCTCACCTCACAGTCAATCAGGTGTGTCTCCAACAAACAGAACGTCAAGATGTCTGCGCGCTCCTTGTTCGGCGCGTCGTCATCTGTTTCGTTTTCTTTCGCTCTGGCGGATTCATCAGCAGAATATGCGTCGTCGTTTTGCCCATTGGTGCTGTCGTTGTTGTCATCGTCGTCGTGCATTGAACACATTTACACCAATCAGACAAACCTCTGTCAATATACTTTGTAAACGGTAGACGATGATTCGAATTTCCTTGGGTGCATCCTCCTTTCAACGGACTGTGTCGCGTACATTAACAAAGCGATTGTCCGCGTTCTCGGGATGTTCTGTCTCCTTCGCGCACGATACATCAAGACATTTTCCTTCTTCTCCTTCCGATACCAAAAATCTGTATTCTTCTAGTTGTAGTAGTACCAGCAGTAGGCTACCAACCCCTCTACCTGCTGTTGCATACGACACAAATATTTGGGAAGATTCATACGAAGATGACGATGATGATAATGATGAAGCTGCCTTCACGTCAAGAAATTCCGTGCATGACTTTACCTCACCTCATTGTGGACGTCCCCCGTCTCGTGAATGGGACGCAAATATGAATACGGGTACTGCATCTGCAGGTAGTCCGTATCCACCTCCATCCGCTGGACGGAAAACGGGAGGCACGTACAACGGCAGCGGTGGAGGAGGAGGGGGCCGTCATCGATGTCCCAAGTGTGGCACGTACGTGACGTTCCGTCATACCGACTTTGAAGAAAACACATTTTATTGTGCCGCTTGTTCGGGGTGGTTTGTTGTGAGTCCTAGTGCACCCATGACTGCAACAGATCAGCCTCACCGGCATCGAGGAGAAAATCAAGAAATGGGGGGTTTCACGGACAAGTCGAAATCTCAAAACCCTGATCCTAATCTCGTGATGCAACATATTCCAGAAAAAGAACTTTCCAGAGAGAATCGTCAACATCCGCCTCATACAACTACATCAGAAAGAATTACTATCGATTCAGAAGAATTGGGTGACATATCCTCGCAAGAACCTGCAGCCTCTAATGACAGCGGTGGTGGAGACGATGTTCATTTTGTGAAGCAAATGCCTACACCACGAGAAATTATGAAAGGTTTAGATGAATATGTTATCGGACAACGGACAGTCAAGGTGGCTCTCTCGGTTGGTGTTTACAATCACTACAAGAGAATTTTGGTAGCCGAATCACAACATCAACATTCCACAAGCACATCCACAGGGCAGTCTACGGGAGAAGGTGAATCGGCTTCTTCGTTTGCTGGGCCATTTCAAGGCCCACCAGTATCAGAATTGAACCTCGGTCAGTTCGGTTCATCTAAAACGGGCGGGGATGGTGCGTATTGTGAAGCCCCTGATATAAATTCGATTGCGCACGGTAGAGGAAACTTTGCTCGCGATGTGGAAGATTGCGAAATCGATAAAAGTAACATTATGCTCCTCGGACCAACGGGAAGTGGGAAAACCCTGTTGGTCAAGACGTTGGCACGATTAATTGACGTCCCTTTGGTCATTACGGATGCCACCTGCTTGACACAGGCTGGATACGTTGGCGAAGATGTTGAATCCATTTTGTTCAAGCTTTATCTCGAAAGCGGCCAAGATATTGAGCGCTGTCAAAAGGGAATTGTTTACATCGACGAAGCTGATAAGATTCGAAAATCAGGGGGAAATGTGAGCATTAGTAGAGATGTTTCGGGCGAAGGAGTGCAACATGCTCTCCTCAAGATCGTAGAAGGTAGTGTGATAAATGTGCCCAAGGTAAGGCTTTGGACAACTGATGATAGAGGGAATGTATGGCCAAAAAAGTATCTCACTCCTTGTGTATTCTCAAAAACTATTAGGAACCTGGTCGAAAAAATCCTCGTGGCGACTTTTTGCAAATTGATACCACCAACATTTTGTTTATTTGCGGAGGAGCTTACTCTGGCCTGGAAAGAATTATCAACAAACGTATGGATGCTGCATCCATTGGATTTGGTGCGCAAATGAAGAAAAAGATTGACGACCCGAAGATCCAAGGCCGTTATTTTGAAAATGCTATTCCCAAAGATTTGGTAGAATACGGTATGATTCCAGAGTTTGTCGGCCGATTCCCTGTCATTGTATCCACGCAAGGCCTTGCCATTGACGACCTAGTCGACATTTTGACGGTTCCAAAAAATTCAATCATGAAGCAGTACCGAAGACTGTTTGCCATGGATGACGTGAACTTCCATGTGACACCTGATGGCTTGCAAGAGATTGCCAAAACAGCGTTTTCTCGTGGTACGGGTGCTCGTGGTCTCCGATCAATCACAGATTCTGTTTTGATGGAAACACAATTTGTGGTGCCTTCCCTTCCGGATGTTCATACAGTGTTTTTAGATGCGGCGGCCGTGAGAGGTGAACGTAAACCGATTCTTTTGAAGGATCCGTCCATGACCCCTGACAAATTTGAGGAACTCATGAATACAGGTGAGAACGGCGACCTAGTCGACGGCGCCGTTGTTGTCAACATTGATGAAGAACCAGAAATTGAAGAAGCTGCGTAGTTCTTTCCCCTGATTCTTTGCTACTAGTCAATTCACAATCATCTGTTGCGGTTGCACAAGCGAGATTCTCTGGAAGACTAAAACAAACAAAGAAACCAACAAACAGAACATCAAAAAATATATTACATGCGATTTTTAAATCATGTTTACTTTTGTTTTATTCGCATGGATGTTCTAATATGACCAAACTGCATTCAAGGATGTGAAACAAAAAGTTTCAGGCTTTCTCTTCTCTTATTTCCAAACATTTATTGGTGTTAGCCTTGATGGTACGTCGACAGTTGTTCCGTAGGACAAGAGCATTATTGTAAGTCTCTTGCAATTCTTTCTTCACGGCCTCATTTTGTTCCAATAGTTCTTTAATGCGTTGCATTTGCTCGTCTCGTGTCCATCCCATCCCTGGTAAACGTTCAACTTGACTGTAAACAAAACAATCAAAACATAAAATGTTAGTAGTGAGATGTCCTCCCCCTCAAAAATAGACAAATAAAAAATCATCATCTAACGGCACATGAATCATTGGTGTTCCAGATAAACACGTACTCATCAATATCTTGTGATTTCGATAATACAGTCCCAGCTAAACGGAAGACTAGATCGGTATCCTTCTGCATTTCCATTTTGGCGTGCATACGAATAAAATCTTCACGTTTTTGTATGATCGGATGATCTGGGTCGCCCTTATGCATCAGATCACGAACCTTTTCATCCCCATGCTTGTAACTGTTCCATAATTCTTCAATATCGGGTTCGTTATTATTTCCATTGTTGTTGTTGTTTTGATTAGGATTCATGCCTAAATTTCCCGATTCTGGTGCCACAGCGTCACGGAGACTCCGCAGTGATTCAAAAATGGCAAGCGATAATCCATCGATTGCATCTTGGAGTGCCGTGATGGGATCAATTTTCCGTGTCGTCATCGTGTGGCTATCGATCTTGGTCGTCGATTTGGTGGTACCGGTAGTGTCCTTTGCTGTCACCATCGTTATGATTTTATACCGTCGTAGTCGATAATAGATTAGATTTGTCACAGCAACAAACGTGAAAAATCTAAAATATGAAATTTAAGGGATGAATGAATTGCAAAGAACTGTTTCAAGGAGTGATACGAAACCAATATTAGGTTCAGGTAAAGGAAGTTCATGTGGAGACGTAATACTTTTGTCTTCAAAATTACACTACTCGTCCGGACGAAAGCTTATGTGTGTGGCTAACAACGTTGTTGGGTCGAACGAAAACTCAGCTCACATCAAAAAAACCGCCCGTCGAAGCGTGCGGGAGTATTAATACTCACATTCTCACGTTCTCAACCACGGACGCAACGAATAAAAAATGCAAAACAGCACTCACATCACAACTATTAATACCCGGTAGTGTTGTTTGCTTCACCACAGTCATAATTATTTTCCATCACCGATTTAGATGAAGGTTATCAAAACTTCACATCCCATCAAGCACTTGGGTAGAAGACAAAAGAAAAAAGGTATTACCGTGAATGATGCTTCCTGTATTAGAAGGTCATATCCGATATACTTTGCATTTCTTTTCTTCGACGATTCAAAACGGTGATGCTACCGCAACGGAGGCAATGACAACAAGACAATATGGGTCTGTCGTGGGAGTACATGTTGATGTTGGTCGTAAACGAAAGGCTGTTGAAATAACGAATGTTCCATCAAATAATACTGTATCTTGTACCAGTGTTGCTGCTGATAATAATGCACATGGCTTTCCTTCTTGGGCAGGTTGGTCATTTACACATCAGGTGGATTCGACGACGAAGGCAGCAGCAGCAGCAGCAGCAGCAACAGCAATGACAAAAACTTGTTTAGCAATACTACCAGAGGGGGCAGTCGCATTGGTATCCCGAGCCAATGAAAGAAATGTTCGCGTCAGAATTCATCGTTACAAGTATCGAAGTATAGAATGGGCATCATCGAATGAGAATCGAACATTTATTACCGCTATAGATATTCATGAAAACGGATTGTCGCTGGAACCTTTATCGTTTCTGAATCATCAAACTCTTCTACAATCATCGTCTGTCCTCACTTTGGCTCAATTGGCAAAATTAGAATATTTAGAAGTCGAAGTGTGGAACAAAAATTCTCGAAAATGTTCTATTATGGGACATGTTGAGGCCGTTTCTCCCATCATCACCGTCGACCCGAAAGATCCTTTTTGTTTGGTAGAATTGAGACAACCTACGAAACACGCAAATTACTCTCTGGTTGTTGTCCTACGGAAAGAGAGTCTTATCCGATGGCCTACTATACAACCAGGATCACATGTAACATTTTATGACACAACACGTCAAGCTTGGGGTGTCCCAAAGTGGTTAGCACCATGGCGACCACATCGAATTCCTCCTTCACGTGTACTTGTGGTAGAACGACCGACACAGATCATTCTAAGTACTACAGAAGAAGTCATGTCACCAGAGAATCCCTGCATTCATGGAAAAATTGTGGATGTACGACTGTTGCGTCTCTCTAAAAAGCATACAGCTATTCAATTTGTTCAATTGGATTCATCCGTGTACATATTTATGGCATATTTTCCCATGGATTCAACTTTACGATCGAGTCTACAAGTCGGTGCAGAAATAAAAGCTTTTTCATTGTATTGTTTGGAACAAGATAACGTTTATGAGGCTACCATTCGATCATCTATTGTCGTGACCAAGTTGTCAAGTTTTGCACTCGAAACACCAACGACCAGGGATCTCAAAGTTACGTTGCCATGCATTCCATTCTACTTTGTGCGAAAAATAAAAATCCCTTGCCTCGAATTATGGCATCGACTTCAAATTCGAAATTGGTTAGACGGTGTACTTGGTAGGGCAGAGGATGATGACGACGATGACGATGAGTGTGCATCGGATGATTTGGTCGATTCTGTTTACCGGTATTTGTATCATTCGAAAATACCACCAACTTCCACAACGCACAATCCTTATGCTAACTTCTTCGAATGTCAAGAATCAAAGCACGAAACTTCAATGGATGGTCGATCAAAATACGATATTGTTGACAGTAAAGTTGAAGACGACTCTTCCTCACCAGAGGCAGGCGATGAAAAGATGCCGAAACTTTTTACATTAGATTTTCTTCGGGAGTGGGCAATGTCACAGGTTCGTCATCGATTGGTTCAATGCCAAAAGACGACAAATCTGATATCCCCAGGTTGGATTGGATCGGTAATACTAGAACTCACAGAGATAGAGCCCCATGCCAGTGTGTACGCCGGTGGAACCATTAAGGAATCTCCGACACGCCATGAAAAGTTATCGAAGTGTGTATCATTAAAGAATGGGAAATTCTATGTCCCTGTTGCCCTGGATCAAGAAATAAGCCAACCTCCTGGGTCATTTGTGCTGGTGAAGTTGAAGTCAGTTGTTGCTTCATCCGTGTGTTTATGTCGGGCGGCGGAATCCACCGAAACATGCGGTTTAGACCTTCCGAAGTATGACTCCGGCGGATTCGAGTCTAGTGTTGGTTGTAGTCGGATTCTTGTTCTTGGGGGGATGACCTTTCTGTGCTGTGTGGTCTTTCGTGGCGACAATGCCATGCTTTTCGAACCAAAGCAGGTCTTAGTTCGGCCTACAAACCCGCAAACGAGAAATGTTTGTACACGTTTTCAGACGATTGAGGAGTGTCTCTGTCCGCCCTCGGTGGTTGAGCCTCCTGGAGATCAAGCTGTATCGAGCTTGCTAATTCGTAAATCTATCAGATTCTGCAAAGCTCGTCATGGGAAATTCAATGGGATTTGCCTGACGCTTGCGAACTTCTCGCAGAGCGATTTTGGCGTCGAGGAAGCGGTTTCGTCGATTCAGTCCATTGAAATGAGACCAGTTATTAAAATTGATAACTCAAAACGATGGACAATGAAGCAAAGCCTTGAACAAGGATTCATCCATTGCTGCAGCCCAGAGCTGATGGACACTGCCACTGTGCTGTGGAAACTGGCCGATGATACTCTACACTGCCCCATCATCATGGGGGGATGGGATGAAATAGCTACTGCAAATATCAGCGACATAGCAAGCTCTTGCGGTGTCCAAGTAGTTTTCCCTGCTGTTTCTACGGAACGCGACCTGAAGCGCGGTTACGTGCGTTTTCGCTGCTCCTTGGATGATATTCAATCGTCTTTTGTTTCGATCAGGTCTGAGAGGAACGCTGGATTCTCTGGTGGAATGTCACTATTTGACTTTGGCGGAGGCGAAAAATTCTTTCCGGGAATGCTCGATCGCAGACCTTCTCGTGTTGGACAGAGGACTTTGCCCGGCGAAGAAAATCCTTTTGGACCACTCAACAGGTGCCCTCGTGCCCCTTCTGCTGGGATTGTGGCGTCTTCGCTGGCTGCCCTTCACACGTATACGTGCCTCGATTTACAACGGATGTCACGGATCTCTTTAGCACCGTCACTTGTCCGTGAGATTCGTGGCCGCTTTCTTGGCATTTCATTCTGCGAAGTATTCCCTGAGTGTACGAAATGCTTCCACAAACTAGTACGTCTCAAGCGAACCCCAAACCAGAATGGAATGGCTACATACGATAACTCGAATAAAGCACCCGGGTACTGGCACCAACCTGTTCGTCATCGGGACACCGTGCAGCACGAAGCGATACATGTCCGTAAGACAAATGATCCACTACCACGACACCGCACATATCTGTCGTGTCGAAATGGTTGCGAACCAAAGAATTTTGCCCTTCGTTGGGAATGCAGTGGGACTCTTGACGATGGTACGGGCCAAGCCAAGCTGTATGCCGAACGTGAAGTGGCATTGACTTTACTGGGAATGGATAAACGAACTATCGATACAATCGAGGACGGCGTTTGGAATTTGGAAGGTGGTTTGATATTTTGTAGGAGTATTCCTGTTAAGCCGCTCATTCGAACATTGGTGGAGATGGCAAAGTCACTGGCCGTTTCTGAAATTAAGAATCGACGCAAAATTCACTCGTTGCAATTAGAGGAGGAGATTGTTTTACGGTACATGAATCCCGCCGGTCGGGCTGAATACCTTCTACACGAACATTGCCGAAAAAGTATGCGTCCTTTACGGCCTTTGGTCTATTATGTCCGTTGTAAACCGCTTTCGGATGAGGTACGCATGGTGAACCATACAGAATTGTCGTTGGTTACAGAATCTGAGAAACGACCCGAATGTGGACTCGTCCAAGCTGCCCCACGCAGAACAATAAGCTACGCTTTGCCCCCTTTGAAATTGAATTTAGTAGACACGGCAATACCCGAGTAGATATACATGGTATTAGCAGAATCGGAAGACGAAAGAGAAGCATCTCAACGCGAAACAATTAGTTCTAGTTGGGTCTCCTACTGTCCTGACACCGTTTTTGTTTCATTATCATCATTATTATAATCAAATCCAAGGGATTTCAATCCGTGTCACCTGAAATAGTCCTTTTAAGATTCTTATATGACGTGAACTTGATCCGACGCTTTGGTTTGATTTCCATTGATTCACCTGTATTTGGATTTCGACCCATTTTACTTTTGGACACGAATGTCGAAAATGATCCGAACTTGGCAAAGGATACACTTTTATCTTCTTTCAGAGCCTGTATTGGCGGATCCACGATTGCATCGATGTGAGTAACGCATTTCATAAATGCGATTCCTGCGAAGAAAGAATCTGATGGATCAAAGTACTTTGTCGGCATGAATTAAAATCTTACCTCCGTGATAGTATGAATGAAGGTTTCCACGACACTTTTTGTTTTAACATATGAAAGGTCGTGCTTTTCTGCTATAATTTTGACCACATCTTGTTTCTTCAAAATGTTACCCGTTCCTGTGGATTCTTCGTCTTCATCTTTGTTATTGTTGTCTGCGGCGGTAGCAGCAGTACTCGTAGTGTCGTCTTGTGTGGCTGCATCGCCCAAAGTCATCGAAGTTGTGTAACCGCGAGACATGAGAAAAGGGAGTTGCTGCTTTGGACGCACGGCGACGACAGAACGCAGACGGGTAAGACGTGATAGTATCATATTGACAGGTAAATCGTCGTAAATAGACAATCTACCGATTTCTGTTTTCTGTTCACTGTTTGCAGCGTTTTCGAATGGAGGTAAAAAATAATAACAATGTAAATGGGTTGTTGTTCATTGTTGGTCTCTGACCTTTTTTTAAACAAAAATTCTTCGGAGCGAGCGGGGAGTAGTTTTTTGCAACGCGCGTGCCAATCTTTCCGTTTAGATTCTGTTTACAGGTTAATTGACAGTGAAAGGTCTGCTGATCAACGTCATTTTTTCTGATTTTCTGTTTTCATTTTTAAAAAATATATATTTGGAGTAGTATTTTCTTATTCTTACTGGGAACAATCGGAAAACATCCTAAAATCCTAAATCCTAAAATCCTAAATTTTTTATTTA
>Ga0051981_10000911_pt1 | contig 14538 bp, 9 predicted proteins | sample CryGey13umfilter_3_FD_59644 | JGI IMG/M metagenome (GOLD analysis project Ga0051981, IMG submission 59644) | Groundwater microbial communities from aquifer in Utah, USA - Crystal Geyser 4/10/14 3 um filter | ecosystem: Environmental > Aquatic > Deep subsurface > Groundwater | place: USA: Utah... | reverse complement strand
TTATATGATGGGTTACGGCGACAAACGAAATGATTACTACGATGAAGCACATTATATTCGTATTCCACCTCACATTCTATGTACGCCTGTAGTAGCCGAGCTCCCCCGAGCGTATGGCGACAAGAGCGAAAAGGATGATGTCCTCATTGTTGCAGTTTCTTACTTTTTCGACGAGGACGAGTATGAAGGTCATCGATCGTACAAACGTTTCCATGCCACCGACAAAGGAGATGAAACAGAAGTGAAACGAGGTCAGTACGTGGCGAGTGCGATTATGAGCTATAGTTTGGGTGAATACGGCCGATGGGGCGCCCAGACGCATCTGGACTTGAGCACGGACTTTTCGGCCCCGGAAAATGCTACCATGGTCGGAGATCTAGAGATCCAGGAAGATCATACACACATGGGCGCATTTGCACTAACCACGCCCACCGTGGCGGATATCGACGGGGATGGTACCTACGAAGTTCTGCTCGGGACGAGCATGGGCTTCATTTATGCGTTCGATGCACGGCATTTGTTTACCAAGAATTTCTGGCCCGTACAAATGCCATTTGCGGTCGAGTCGCAAATTCTGGTAGAAGACGTTATTGGCGATACCAAACTGGAGCTCTTCGCTGCGGACACGGGGGGCAACGTTGTATGTCTTTCTCATGATGGCAAAGTACTCTGGAGCCGCAACGTATTGCGTTCACTCGGAGAATCCGGAAAGCTCAACAAAATGAGTCCGCTCATGCTGGGAGACGTCGATGGCGACGGATCTTTAGATGTTGTAGTTTCTGTACAAATTCGAAGCAAAGTGTACATCTTTGTTGTAAATGCCGTGACGGGCAGGGATGTTGTGAACTTCCCTTTGCTTGTAGAAATCGCCTCTGAAAACATGGACGAAAATGATTCTTCTACCACAATTCCAGCGCCACTTTTAGTGGACTTACATTCCAACCAGGAGTTTCTCTTAAAGTACATTCGTCGAAATGGAACAGCTTATCAGAAACCGCCACGCCGTGAAAAGAATGCGAACAATCCACACGGAGGCACTGCTGGCGGTTTGCATATTGTGCAGCCCTTGGGCATGGATCTGTACATTGTCGAAGGTGGTTCGGGTTGCACACAGCAACTATCCATTGGCGATAAGATTTCTGCCATGGTGCAAGTGGAAGATGTTCACGCAACTGGTCTTTTGGATCTCGTGATTGCAACCGAGTCTGGAAACACAATCACTCTCGAGTCAGGGGCACCCTACCATCCTCTTAATACTTGGGGCGGCGGAGGTTCAAGGCGAAGAGGGACACATGCTCACGGTTACAGCGCCAGTCAAGGCGTCTTTGTTCACGAAATTAGTCGTCAGTACGTTGATATCTTTGGTGTGTACGTTCCCATAACGTTTGAGATTTTCGATAATCGTCCGGGCATTGCGTCAGAGCCCGAAAAGAGGAAGTACACAGTCGAAATACTAGACGGTACTTCATCTAAGCGCGCCCTCTTGCGTGGAGAATACACCTCGACTGGCGTGTTCACCGAACGCATCTATGTTCGCTTCGGCCCTGGGTACTATAATCTCCATGTCGTCATGACGACTTCCCATGGACTGATTTACGAAGACTCGTTCGCCATTGCTTACAATGTTCATTTTTTGAACGGGTTTGGGGTACTTATATGGCTTCCCCTTTGTGTCGCTTGTATTACGATCGTTTTATGTGGTGCGAAACGCACCGATTGGAACGAAGAATACCATGAGGACGAAGCCCGCGAGGTTGCTTCGAATATGGGTATTCTTGGCAGAACCCTCCCAACTTAGATTGTCTCTTTGCTGCACTGCAATAGTTTTTCAAGAGTAGAGGAGTTGTAGTGGACCGGAAACAGACACAGATTTTAAAGAAAATTCACAGATGTGATCCAGATGGAATCACAGAGCCTAGTCCTAGTCGTCGAGGAAAATAACATGGAGCAACCGATCATATGCCTCTTTCAATCTTCTTTTACGCTGAATCAAAGCTTGACGCGTTACATGCACAATTGTCATTGCTTGGGACAGGAATTGTTGGGGAGAGAAGCAGTAGTGTACGCTCGTCATTGTAAACAGCACAAACGAAAGGCTAGCATTGGCACTCCAGCGTACGCAAAACTTAATGGCTGACAAGATAGTATGCGTTCTCGTGCACTTCAACAGTAGTTGTTTCTTGTTTGAATAATGACAATGAAGATGGTCCTGCACGTGAGAAGTAGTCGTTTCCTGTTCGGGAACTGACAATAAAGATAGGTTTACATGTACTTTTTACTGTTGTTCTGGTGCGGGTGCCGACTGACTTGTTTTCGGTAATTTCGGTAACATGATATGCCATATACCGCACTGGCTGAATATTGTTCCTCCAAGGTTTCATTCATGCATGATTTGATTCTAGCTTTCGTTCGCTACTGGACCCATTGTATTGCTTGTGAGTGGCTCAGTACGTGCTTTGACTTCCGGGACAGTTTCCATCTCAACTTCAGACGGTTGATCATTTTCCAGGACCGATTCGACTTTGATTGATGAAAACGCACGCTTGTTGAAAACGAGCGAAGCCATCAGTCCAACAAATCCCAGCATGAGGAAAATCCCCATGCAGAGAATAAGAGTAAATGCGTAGTAGAAGACCCGCAGCGAGAAACTACTCTGAAATCGTGAATAGTACTGTGTGCAATACGCAAACATCCACAGAGCGGCTCCCCCGCCATTGGCAAAGGACTGCCACCACCAACGGTGACGTCCACGGATCAACTTCACAAAGTGACAGATAACGCTTGTCTCGGCTGTAATGATCAAAAGCACCATACATACCGAAGAAAGCGAAAGAGGAGCGTAATAAACCTCCTGGATCCAAAGGGAATCCATTACCTTATTGAATTCGTACGCACATGAGGCAAAAGGAAGGATGCCGGACAAGACCATCAACGGGATCGCGTAAGGATCTCTTTCATCAAAAGATCGGGAGGAAAACACAGATTCTCTTACAGGAAAATGAATTCCACCGCGTGCGTAACCGACAGAAGCCCCAAGAAACGCCGATGGAACCAAAATGGTAGCCCATAGCAAGAACAAGACAAACATCGTCCCAATCGGAACTGCTGCACAGCTCCAAAGACCATACAGGGCGGCAAAATCCATGGATAATAATAGCAGTAGACTCCAACAGGGAAACCCACCTGCCGTCAATAATGTAGTCAAACGGGGAGATTCTCCATGAAATGTTGTGTAAAAGCGAGCCGAAGTGTAGCCGCCAACAAATCCAAATCCAGCGTACAAGTAAATAGGAAGCCTGACTATCTCTCCTCTACGTGCCGGATTCATAAAGCCCAAGCAATACATGAAACAGGCGGAGAGAAGCGTAGCGAGCAACTGTGCACCGGTACCACAGCATGCTGCAAGTAGCATGGGTGCAGTGGATGGAGGTCGAAAGACATTTTTGTAGAGAACTGCCCACAAGTACTGTCCAGCCGAGGCCCCTTCGAGCTCTTCTTCATCTTCCTCCGGAGCACCTGCGCGACCAACTGTGGTTGCATAACTCACCAGGTCACGACGTAGCTTGCGGCACATAAGTAGTGCCACCACAATCGATAAAAACAAGGTGCCGACGAGTCGACTTGTCGTGGCGAAAAAACTCGGCATATCACTTTTGGATAACTTCAAATATGCGTCCCATCGATTGCCCCAAGTGATGCGTGGTTCTTCTCTCCAAATGACATCGTACGTAAAGAGAACCTTTCCCGACGCAAGCTGCATGTTTGTATTCAACAACATTTCGTGAGACGTGTGATTGTAATAGCCGTATTGCTCGGCGTGATCACGATTACATGATTGAATGGGATTTCGAATCTTCACGATATCCGAGTGTGGGCCGTTATGTGAACGCCATATGTCGTCGATTTCGTACCGAATGGAAAAGGGTTGAACAAAAAATTGCACAATTCGGTATATATCATCTTCCCTATTTGGTACAGCGTGATATACGACTTCAATGTTGACATGATTGTACACGTAGGCCTTTCCATCATCTCCGACGAGACCAATCGGAAATCCCTTCCCAAAGGCAGTCGAAGCCGAGGCAAAATCTTCCGATCTGAGCCCCGCGGGTAAATTATCGACAATCCAATTGTGATGATAATTCAAATGCACAAGTTTAACGAATTTGTTGGATTCATGGCTTGGTTCCTCACGTCGCCCCAAATTTGAAACACAGACCTGTTGACAATACACGTCGTGTTGGAATTCTAGAAAGTAGAGAGAATTCGAAATGCGATCACCTGACAACATTTCTCCAACATTCTGAAAGTCGCGTTTGATACTTCCTCCTCGTGGATAACAGAAAGACAAAGAGTAGTAATCCAATGGAAACGGATAAAGTTGGGAAGTCATCTTATTGACTTTCAGCTTTACTCTAAGACGGGGCGGTGAGATGTTAGGGAGAACGTGTCAGATTTTTTTTATTTTTTATTTTTTCCCCCACAACCGAAATTTGCATTATCTCATTCATTCATTATCTAGCTACACATGACATTCATTCACTCACTCGGATCCTTTGATAAAGTCCATGGGTTTCACGCCGGGTATAATGGCCACGACTTCATGGGGCAGCCAAGCTACAGCGACGGAGAAGATCCAGGTCAGGAGCGACCGTAGACGAAGCTGGATTGTCAATGACATCCTACAGAGGAATGAGATAAATCTAATCTACGATGGAAATGGAATGATTCGTTAATCGTTGCGGGACGTGCAAACGGACATGACCGTCACCGAAGGAACAATCATGTATTTGTTTGTGCAGCCATTGGTAAAACAGTAAAGAAGATTCTTCTAGCAGTTAGGATGGTAGATGGTAGGAGTAATAAAGTAACGAACGAACGAACGAACGAATTCGGAAGCAAGAATCTAAATCTTTTAATTGTGAACTACCGTAGGTACTCGTATGCGGTATTTTTTGATGGTGCTCATTACTTACGGTCTCACAGAATCACGATTTCTCGGCAAATAACAGGACTCACAGTCAAACGCGCACCCCACACCGTGCATCCGTTATCACAAAGAAAGTCGAAGGGGGGTGATGGAGGCCATACTACAACAACCGCCCCGTCAGTGCCCCTCGAACCGCTTTGGCACAGAGTCTATCAAACCCTCTCTAATGTGGATACGATGGTCATTTTGAAATAAGCCCAATAGGTCTGCTGATTCGCTGCAGACATGAACGATTCTAGGTACGTGGTACCTTTTCTACTAACGTGTAACGTAAAAATTAATGGTGTGTGGTAACTGTTAGGAGGTCATCTTGGCTATTGGGCCGATTAGATTTCCCCCACCTTCTTGGTTTCCCCCCTCTTGAAGTGGGGAAAATGATTTGTTGAATACTTACTGTTTGTTAACAACATCGAAAAACAACAACGAACAACAACAACAACAACGGACAACACTCTTTTGACGGGCAAAACCGGTCGACGACGATACAATACCAAAGCCATAATTGATCATGACGGACAACCAACAAGAACGTCGAGGACGTCTATGGGCTGGGTGTCTACTATGCTTCATCGCTGGTATGGTATCATGGGAAACGTTCGAGGTGAAGTCCAACAGCAGCATCCTGACGACCACCTCCACACACATCCGATCGATCAAGAAGAATACCACCTCGCCTGTTGCTTCGAACAGACCACACGTCGACGGAGTGAACTGGAATAATATTTCATGTCCAGGGAACACACGACCGTGGCATAATTGTGATCTGACAGACCTTTCTTATGGTCATCCCGTCATACTGATCTCGTTTGGCCGTTCCGGTAGCACCGTTACGTGGGATACCATGACGTCCCTGGCAAGCCCCGCACGCGGTCAGAAGGCGGCCGAATCAACGGGACGGAATATCGAAACGTCATTGAAACCCTTGGAGGAAATGGATCCCGCCGAACATGGCAAATGTTGGATGCAACGGATCCTTTGTGATCATCAACAAGCGAATCGTGCATTGACCAAAAAGGGGGAGGGGAAATCCAAGCTCTTTGGTACCAAGTGGAAACCATTCTTGGTGGCCTTTAATCATACCAAATCGAGGGAAGCATTGGAGTGGATCGCTGCCACACCTTACATCAAGGTGGTGTACAGTGAACGGAATCCATTGGACATCACCATCAGTCGCTACAAGCACATTGCCTTTCAAGTTCCGTCTCATTGCTTCAACGAAGGATGCAGACAACAACACGAATCACACGACAAGGATTTGATTTTACCATTCGACTACATGTGGGAGAGCATGACCAATTTAACGGAAGAATCGGATGCCGTCAAGAACATTTTGGATGGGTTCGGTATCGAACGTGTCGAAGTGTCATATGAGCGACTGTACTATGCCCACCACGCGGAAGAATGGATGAAGATCTTCCGTCACTTGGATGTCGGTCCGCGTTTCAACTTGACCAAACGCGATGTACTATCCAAGATAAAACACGTTGAAACACACCCCATGTCACGTGAAGATGCCATCAGCAATTACGGTGCCGTGAAAGCGGCGTTGAATGGAACAGAATTTGCCATATATCTGGCACCCGTGTCGGAATGGGCCGAACAAGAAGTTTGAATGCTGCCTTTTCCACCCCTTTTTTTTAATGTCACAACTACTGGAAGCTAATCGTGAACAAATCGTATACAAATTACCACGGAATATGATCCAAGTCTAAATGATCAAAAGTGGCTGGAGTGCGTTGCCGTTTCCTAGGAAGTTTCGTCTTGCAGACAGAACATACAAAACATACAACACCCTTGAGCAATAGCAACTGTCGTTAGTCTGCTTGCTGGAAAAGCCCTCTGAATGTTGAATTGACAAAGACAAAGGTCTTGCCTGTTCTACATGTACTCCTACTTACAGGTAGAAGTAGCTATTCTAGCCAGTAGCGCCGCATTGACTGTCACTGTCGCTGTCATCTCCCGAATGACAAGAATCGAAGCACGCATGATTTGGTCGCATTTACATTACAACAAATGGCATACCCCGCGATTGAGACTTTTTCCGCTTTTTCGTCTCGCAGTTCACCTGTCAAGGACGTATTCGGTTTTGTGCGCTTATTCTATTTTGTCAAAAAAGAAGATTTTGTTTTATTTGTCGAAAAACATGGTTAATGTTTTTAGCCAATCAATAATACCGTATTCTTTATAAATTTATCTCGAATTTTGAGTTAAAAATTTATTTTTCGTCAAAATTAAGAATAAGCGCACAAAACCGGATACGTCTCAGACAACCAGACATCCTTCTTACAGTCACACCACACCCGTTTAAAGTTACTTCCGAATATCGAAACCGAAAGAACTGGTCAAAAAAAAAATGTTCCCTAACCTTTCAGCCTAGGTTCTTCCTTTTTTCTCTGTATGATACAGCTCCGACAAATATTCGTACCGAACATCGTTTTGTACTCGTAGCAAATATGTCACCAAGATCTGATGAAACGTCCTCTGAAGCGTTGTCCTCTTTTCTGGAGGATCCGACGATTCCATGGGCCATTGACATGGACGGCACTCTGATTCGAGAAGATGTGACTTCGGTTGCCAGGGATATATCCATCGCTTCTCCCCGTCATTGGTTCACTTGCATTATCGCGCACATTCTGTACTTTTCCTACTGGTTCCGTATTACAGCCTACCGCATCTTGGAGAGATTCGTACCGGTGGATCCTTCCAAACTCACCTACAACCAGCCTCTGCTCGCCTACATTCGTTCGCACCGTCGTAATGGTGGATTTGTCATACTCGCAACGGCATCTCATGTTCACGTTGCTCGGACGGTGGTCAACCACGTCGAAACATCCATGACGACGACGAAGGAAAAGTGTAGCGGTGCAAAGAATCCATCGTCATCATTTCTATTTGACGATGTTATTGGAAGTCATCCTCCGCATGTTTGGGATGCCTGTGGTAAGGTCAAGGCAACGTTGATTCATGCACGCTTCCCAGATGGATTTGTGTATGCTGGAAATTCGTCCGAGGATTTATCAATCTGGGAACACCCATCTTGTCGGGCAATGATACTCGTCAATTGCCCAAACGAAGTGTTGAAGAAAGCCAAATCAATCAACAAACCCTATATTATTTTGGATTGAATAAATGACATACGCTGGATAATTGGTAATAGGGAATGGATACTTGATGGATTGGCATGTTGTGACACTGAACAGATGTAGGTCTGTGTATTCACTCCGAAAGATTTGATGTGGCATCAGACTCAACCATGGCATCAGACTCAATGTTCGAAATATTAACATGATCAACAATGTGTGTGATGTGTTTTTGTCTTCTTTTCCTGCTCTGATGTTATTGCAGTTCCAGAGAAAGGAGTACTTCATCGTAATATTTTGAACAGAACGGACTCTGGAATCTATAGAAATTTTAAACTATGACGATTTGCCCTACAGCATGCAAACATCAAAGCAATATAAAAAAAATTCGTTCATCCATCCGTGACAACAAGATCGTCCAGCAAAGAAAAGTCTGGGAGAGGTTGTTTCGTTGCGACGCCCCCACGAACCACCACACGATCCATCTGTGGGCGTGCCAAGAGTTCCGAAATCCGACGAGCCGATGGGAAGAGAACAAAGTCGGCTACCTTGTCTCGTACTAGGAGATCACCTGTAGATTCGCACAGTCCCATGGCTTGTGCGGCAGCGTCTGTGATCAGATCCGCCCAATGTCCAGCCGTCGGAACCGTATCCAAGTGCCCCAATTGCAAGACCAGTGCCCACACTCCCAACATATCGTAGTCTCCGTACGGGTACCAATGATCCCGCACATTGTCCGAGGCGGCGGCCACCGTTACCCCGGCCGCGTGCAGTTCTTGCACCAACGTCAGGCCGCGCCATTGCGGCGTCCGCGGCGTGTCGGCGGGGACGGGCGATGATTGCGGACGCGTGGAACCCCGTCGATCCTGTAAATTCAAATTCGTGGTCGGATTGGCCACGACACAGACCTGCAACTTTGTCAGATCTTGGCACACCTGTGCCTGTCGTTCGGGGGATTGCAGGGAGAGGGCACAGCAATGACCCAACACGACGCGACCTCGGTAACCAACTTGCCGGGCCTTGGTCAATGATTCCACTAGGCACAGTACAGCGCAACAATCGGGATCATTGGATTCATCCATGTGCAAATCCACATCCAAATCAAGGATTTTCGCATGCGTGAACAAGGCATCCATGGCGGCTACGGTCTGAACGTGATCGGACGGTAAGGGGTTCCCCACGTATGCACCGAGCACGACATTCTGGCATTGTGCGGCCCGGTGAGCATGTGGCTTGGCGACGGCAGCATCCAACCACAGGGGCAACCACAAATTGGCCACACCTTGCAAGATGAGCCTGCGACGGTACTTTTGTTGCAAATCTTGAAAGGCACGGTACACGGACTCGCGCACCTTGTGGTCGTCCGATTCGCAACCATCCAAATGTGTGCGCATCGCTCGCGTCCCGTAATGCAAGGCACACTGAATGGCAAATTCCATACGTCGGTGCACATCTCTGTAGTTTTTCCAATTCTGTTGTTCGGTAGCTTCCACATGCAAGGCCTCGGAAAAGGTTCCCAACTTGTTAACCGCACGGGGGACGTTTTGTGTCTTCATGAGATGTGTGTGAGCATCCACAAAACAAGGCAACAAGATACATCCACGACCATCCAGTACCAACGTCCAGCCAGTGGAGGGATTTTCCAGACCCCGCCCCCGTGTTTCTTTCGCTACGTACGCTATTCGACCCGAACGGATCTCCACGTGACATCGCACCAAACCTTCGTGATCCACCACCACGACCGAATCTGGGTCGTGGTCGGACGAGGGAGGAGGAGAAGCAGCAGCAGCAGTAGCAGAAGAAGAAGGGGAGAGGTTGGCGATGGGGATTTTGACATTCAAAATCCAGTATCGTTGGATCCCCAAACGAGCGAACCACGTGAGCCGTGCACGTAAACGTCGTTGTTGTTTCGAACACGAAGACGACGACGACGAGGATGACGACGAAGAGGCGACCACCGCTGTCACCACGAGTGCACAAGCGGTTAATGTCGAAAGTCGGACGACCGAAGAAGAATCACTGAAAGCCATTTGTACTATTAAAAAACTTTCGGAGGCGTTAACAGAGTAATACTACAATATCATCATCGTCGTGAAACTCATTTTGTCTAGAGTATCTACGCACTTTTTACCTTCTCTCGTGTTGGTAGGGGGTCTGATGTGTCGATGCGAAGACAAAGTGCCGGTTGGTTTCACAGAAGAAGAAAAGAAAACATCAAAAATTGGATGAGAACTCGAATATAATAAAATATATGTGTAATCATTCCCGAAATACGATTTCCAACCCTACTGTGGAAAGTCAAAACAATAGATTGAATGGAGTTGGTCGAAGATCTTTTGATAAACACTCAAAATGAGGTGACGTCCTTGTGTGAAATGCAACAGCACGTTGGTGCATGCATGGTTGTTGTTGTTGTTGTTGTTGTTATTGTTGGTGGTGTGCGTGTTGTGTCATTAGAAGCACTCGGCATGGAAACGATCCTCTAATCGGACAATCCGATCCATCAGTGCCTGCGCGTCCTCTTCCGTCATGCCGCCACCATCAGCGTTCTTGACCGCTTCTTCCATGGACTTTTGGATAGTTTCGGGGATACCAAGGGCCGGGCCACAGTAATACACATGGACCTTGTTGTCTTTGGGTTCCTTGATTCCTTCCACGAGGAGAGCCCTGGCCATGTCCTTGGGTTGCTCGCTGATCAGGTCGGATATGAAGTAGAGTTTCCCGCCCCTTCTTTCGACGTGGTCGTGGGAGAATGCGGGATGGACGGCCGTCAGAACGCCCCTCTCGATCCACGTACGGAACTCTTCGCGGAGGTAGTAGTCCTTGTCTTCGTGGCGGAAACCAACGTACAGCGTGGCGGGACCGAGTTCCCTGCCCCCCTCGCGCAAGCGGAGTCGGTGCTGCATGAAACCACGGAACGGCGCCACGCCCGTACCCAATCCAAACATAACGAGCGGTGTGGTCGTGTCCGATGGGGGTTGGAGGATACCGGTGCGCACCTGGATGGCAACTTTATCACCGATATCGGCGCCAAACAGAAACTGCGTCGTCAATCCGTTTCTTGCATTGTCGTTCGGGTCGGTCCATTCGTTCAGGACGACGAGCAGATCCAATTTGTCTCGACGGTAGAGAGGGGACGATGCAATAGAATACAGACGTGGACAAATGACTGGAACCATGGACAGAAGATACTCGAATGGGGGTAGGGCAGTGTTACCGAATTCCCAAAGAACGTCGGCGTACGTGTGCGTGGCCGTGTACTTTTCAAAGTTGGCTTGACTGGCTTTCTCCATCTCTGATTGTGTGCGCAATCGTGCCGCATAGGGCGCCACCCCCTCGCCAATTTTCTTGGCACTTGGACTGCGTTCAAACAGGGCGCGTAGCCTGTTGCGAGATTCGAGAGTCCTGGCAAACAAAAAGAGCTGCTTCAAAAAACTCCTGGACGGACGTCCGCACAGGTCCAAATACTGAGTCAACAACTCTCTCGCGGTCAGTACAGGGGCAAAGGGACAATCACTATGACAATCCACGGGCTCAACTGTAAGTAGATCGGAACCTTTCACACTCGTCGAATAAAGCAAAAGGATCTTGTCGACAACCCTCTCTGGATTTCGCGGGAGTATGGCTAGATGGTCGCCAACATCGTACTGTACCCCAGTATCCTGAAGATCGAAAGTAAATATTGCAGCGGGTCGTTCGTAACCCTGTGCCACTTGGCTCACAGCAGCTTCCAACTTGACGAAATGATAGTCCGGAGGTAGCGGACGGAAATGCGAGGGGTGCGTACCGGGCGCCAAGGCGACCTTGAAAAGGGGTTCAGGCGGATCGAGCAACGACGCACCCCCGCCTTCTTTACCAAAGAGCTTCGGAAGCAATGTTTCCAGCCATTTATACATCTCGCTACGATAAGACTCAGAATGTTGGTCGTCACCCAAACCGACTTGAATCATGCGGGTACCGCCAACCTCTTCCAATTTTTTGTCGAGGCGCTGTGAGAAAGGAATATGAGAAGAGACAGATTCGTGTCATTCTTATTTGGAGAAAGCAAGTAGACGCGATATGAGAAAGTGCTTACCTTGGCAGCGCGATTGAATTGGTCTCCGACCGCATAACTCGACGAACCGAGCCCAAAGACACCAAATCGGAAATCGTCAAACTTGCCATCCTTGCAAGACTCGAGATATTCCCAAAGCCGTTCCATGGTCTCGGGGAATTCTCCTTCGCCAAACGTACTGGTGACAAATACAGATCCCAACGATTCTTCGACGTGTTCCATCAGCTTGTCTGGGTGCATGCTGTTGCCAGCAACCAGAGACACCTGGGGTACTGGAGATATTTTGGAGCGACCAATGAACTGCTGAAGCTCAAGCTTAATTTCCTTGGCAGCCTGTGCAGCTGTTCCGCTCTGAGTTCCGAATACCACATAGATCGTGTTACGGCTGTCGCCATTTTCCACGGGTGTGGCAGGAACAGCAGCTTTGAGGGCAATGGGAGGCCTACGCGCTCGCGGGAAGTAGTGTGTGTGGAGTAAATTGTGCGATACGGAAGAAAGGGGTGTTTTCAAAAGGTCCTTGTAGAGTTTCTGCACGGCCTTGTTTTCGTGTGACTTACGGATAACCATCCGCTCGTCCATGCTGTAAATACTGTTCATGCGCTTCGACAGAATCTGTTCGTCCCGACTCTGAGGAAGTCCCCCTCCGCCGATGCATCCACCTCTGTAGCAATCGCAACAGTCACACAAGTACTTTGTGTAAGCGATATTGAAAAATTAGCGCGGACACAAGCGCACAGGACTTACGGACACGCCATGACCTCGATAAAGTGGTAATCCTTTTTGTGCTCCTCAACGGTGGCCAAGAATTCTCGGACATTTCTTGTCGAATGACACACGGCAACATTCAAAGAGGCCTTTCCCAATACAACAGTCGATTCCTTGATACCGGTCAAACCCCTGACGGACTCATAGTTAACATCCACAAGGCTTTCGTGACTTATTACATCCGCTGCAGTACGCAACGCAGCTTCCATGACACCCCCGGTGGCACCAAAGAGAATGGCGGCTCCCGTTGATTCTCCAAAGGGATTGTCATATACCAGTTCGGGAATATTTTGGAAGGATTTGTAGTCATCTAAACGTGCCACTTGACGCAATTCAAACAAGCGAGCCAACTCGCGAACCGTGAGCACGGCATCTGTTTCTGGCTTACCGTTTGCCATAAGAAACTGTGCTCGTGCAATCTCATCCTTCTTGGCAGTGCATGGCATGGCAGCCACCACAAATAGCTTGGATTGCTCCACTGCTTTGTCGTCGCCATTTCTGCCATGCTGCGAGAGGATGTTGATTTGACGAGGCCACCAATGATGACGAATAATACTTGAAAGCATTCCTAAGGGTGATCTACAGGTCGAAAGATGTGGAATCAATTCGGGGTAAGATTGCTCCACCAGATTGATCCAGCCTGGGCAACAAGAAGTAAACATTGGGAGTGGCTTGGCCTTCTTCTGTTCTTCGGTACCGTTTTTAGCAATGTCAAGACGTTGGAGCAACTCGTTGGCTTCTTCCATAATAGTGAGATCGGCGCTCAAATTGGTATCGAAGACAAATCGAAAGCCTGACGCTTTCGCAGCTCCAACGAGTTGCCCTTCTGAAACGTCGCCAGGTCTGCCACCAAACATTTCGGCGATGGTAACCCGCACGGACGGGGCCGTCTGGAGGACAACGACCTTTTCGGGGTCTAGGAGAGCTTGCATAACTCTTGGGATATGGTCCACTTCCTTTATTGCTCCTGTAGGACAGAAGACGGTACATTGTCCACAAGAAATGCACTCGGTTTCTGACAATGGGCGACCCGCCCGAGTAGTCATACAAGGCGGAGGATGGGCTAGGCCCACCATGGGAGGGTTACTTGTTGGCAAAGGGGCTTCCAAGATCTTCATTCCTTGTAATTGATCGCAAGCTCTAACGCATCGCGAACAACCAATACAGAGAGAAGGGTCAAATGTGATGCTATTCGAAGATGTGTCAGTTGTTTGCTGAGTAATGTAATTGGCTAGCTCTTCAATCTCGAGTAAACCACAGGGAGCAAATTCGTGATTTTTCTGGAATCGCTCCGTTTCATGGACCAACGACGCTCGAAGATTTCTTTGCAAGGCCGCGTTGGCCAATCCATTTAAATGTGTTCCGTGGACGTGTACCTTCATGGGCGAACCATCATCCGTAGCCCGACAAACGGTCGAGCAGGCCAATTGTGTCGGGGTCGGCCCATTCTCGACCGAAACGACGCATAGGCCACACTTTCCGGCAGGCGTCAGGCGAGGGTGGTGGCATAGGGTCGGGATGTATACTCCAGCTTGGGTAGCTGCTTCTGTTACCTTTGTACCAGTTACAACTTCGACAGTTACCACAGACCCGTCGTTGTCGTCATGAAACTCGACTTTGACGAGCGGCTTTTCCATGGTTGGGTTCAT
>Ga0051981_10000909_pt1 | contig 14547 bp, 9 predicted proteins | sample CryGey13umfilter_3_FD_59644 | JGI IMG/M metagenome (GOLD analysis project Ga0051981, IMG submission 59644) | Groundwater microbial communities from aquifer in Utah, USA - Crystal Geyser 4/10/14 3 um filter | ecosystem: Environmental > Aquatic > Deep subsurface > Groundwater | place: USA: Utah... | reverse complement strand
AGGGAAGCCTGTTCAGTTTCATTACACGTCTTCTGAAAGCAATGGCATTTTTCAAAGTCCTTGGATTTGGCACATTCAAGTGGATAATCTAATGGCGGGTCCCAAGCTCTATTGGTACAAGATTGTGGTCCCTGATGAAAAGGGTCATCAGATGACATCCTCCGATGTGTACCACTTTTATACACCTCCAGTACGGTATCGTCCCACATCCTTGGCACTTATAGGTGATTTGGGTCAAACGGAAAACAGCACCAAGACAATGGAACATGTGATGCGTGCTGCATCGCGTAAAACGCGTTACAATCCGTACCCTGTCACACAAGTATTGATCGCGGGGGATCTATCCTATGCCGACTCGGAACCAGATCGGTGGACGTCCTGGTTTGCCATTATGGAACCTCTCCTCCGTACCATACCCCTACACGTCGCTGCGGGGAACCATGAAATTGAATGCGATAATGTGACTCGAAATCTTTTTGTGCCCTACGAGAATTATTTCCGCGTACCAAATCGAATCGCAGATGCCGATATTTTACCGATTACCGATGATTATCGCAAAACGCTATGGCACGGAGAATGTTCCACTCCCAGTCAATTCCAAAGTCATTACAACTACGGGAATGCGTTTTACTCGTACGAGCACGGATTGGCCAAGATAATTGTACTTAGCTCGTACAGCAACAGTACCAAGGATTCCGTACAGTACAATTGGTTAGCCGATGAGTTGGACAACTACGATCGATCGGCGAACCCTTGGTTGATTGTATCCTTCCATGCTCCTTTTTACACGAGTTTTCTCGGTCACGTAGATGAAGTCGAGTCAGTATCAATGAGAGAAGCCGTGGAAGATCTGTTTCTAGAATACGGAGTGAACATGGTGGTGAATGGGCACGATCACGCCTACATGCGCACCCACCCCATGTACCAAGGAAAGGTGGATCCCGCTGGTAAGGCACCCATTTATCTCACCCTTGGCGCTGCGGGGAACCGCGAACAACACTCCAAGGGGTATCGCAATGGAACGCAAGAGGAATGGGTGGTCAAGCGTGACATATGCGACTACGGATACGGTCATCTCTTTCTGGCCAATGCTACTCACGCTAGGCTCAATTGGGTACGGGACGGTGTCTCGGACATGGGCGTCGTAGACCACGTGTGGTTAAAAAATCCTCACATTGAGCAACGCCCTCACTAGATTTTTCCACTTTATTAGTTATACGTTTTGATAAATACTTCTATCAATGGATACAAAACATCTATCAGCTAGAAAGCCTCAGTTCGTCGCTTCTTTTTCTTGGGACTGTCTGGCTTCTCTTTGCTGCGACGCAGGCGACTTCGCATTACTTTCACAGCTTGGAGTGGAGTCATACCATCAGATAAGAAGGAAAAGTATTCATCTCTGTAGTTGTCCTTGATATCTTCGCTACGAAGATCGTAACGAATTGCACCGATCAGTTGTTGACGTGTCCACGGGGTCTCTTTCCATTTCAAAGAATTGAATTGAAACTATCAATGATCAATATACAAGGATGGTCGTGTACCGGCCTGGTCTTCCAATACTGCAGCCAGCAACAAACCGAGAGCAGACCGCCGTCGGGTGTTTTGGCGACTCGTGCCAACTATGGCGATTGTTATTAACAGGAGTAACTATTAATACACGTGGGCTAAATTTGTGCGACTAACAGGCAGCAAACCCATTAGTAGCTATTTTACACAAGAGACACTCCTGAAATGCAACATACAAAAACTCCATCGGATCTTTACCATGAAGTAGTAGTTCCACTAGAAAAAAATATGATTCTACTGGAGACAAAGTGCGACACAATTCCTTGAGTACTCCGCATACACGTCAGGAATTCATTTCAATCTCATCCTGAAATTGTGTTTGTTGTGCTAGAGGACATTCACAACCAAGAAACGAAACTTGATGATTCATTCATACTTACAAAATGAATTTTCACTTTTGTCAATATATGAAATAGTTTGTTAAAAAATCGGGTTGTTTAAGAGGTCTATCTAATAGAGTCCCTCTTGTGCTCCCATTGTTGTTTTCGTTGTCCAAGAAGAAGTGATCCAGACAGAGCTCGACTAATTAGTATTGAAGCGGTGACGGTTCATTTCCAGACGTCGTCGGTCATCCATTGCTTGTTGCTGTTTCTGCAACTGTCTCATCTTTTCACGGATCGCTGTACATTGTGGGATGGGGCATCTATTGTCCCTGCACTTTTGCGCATGAATACGTAGCAAAGTCCAAATACGTTTGCAAATACGGCAGCCACCCTGCACCTTGATTTTACAAGATCGGGCATGTTGTAAATACTGCTTCATCTTCGCGCAGTTCGTAGAAGTACATGTATTCGACTGGCATCTTGAGGCATGTTCTATCAGCTGGATGTGGAGCATCAAGTTGCGTTGACGCTGTTCCCTTTCCTGGTCAGAAAGTCCGCGTTCTTGTTGGCTCGACTCGGATTCCACAGCCATGGGTTGCAGCGTGTGAGTGCACTTGCCACGGTCCACTTTTGGGTCGTTGTAGCAATCTTGGCACAAATCGTAGTCCGTACAAGTGTTACAATGATAACGCTTCCCGCTGAGAATTTCTCGGCTACAAATGACACACTGTTGTACGAACTTGGGGGCATCACGATTATGCAAATGCCACAGTAGCATCAAAGACGTGTGCTTTGCTCTTCTCAATTCGTCAAATTGGTAGTGGTTTCCTCGACAGAGATTCAAGAACGCCTGACGATTGTTGAGAAACTCGCAATCAAGGTCTTCGTCATCGTCATTGATGATCTTCTTTCCGTCAACTGAATCTGAAGCGGGGGGCAGATCACGGACGTTCCCAACCACATCGCGTTTGCTACCAGCAAGGTTCTCATCGTCTTTGGTGGCGGCGTATTCGAGTCGTGCCTTCTCGATCTCCTCCGGAACTTCCAGATCCTCTTTCTTGGCGCCAGACCAGTTCAGAAAAGCAACAAGGAAACTGTCTTTCATGGGAAGAATGGTTTCTCCAAGCTTTACCATTACCTGGTCTCTGTCCAAATCCTTAAAATTCTTTGCTCCGTCGTATACACCACTGGCGATCAAAGCTTCTTCGTCAACCCCTGTTGATCGGGTACCAGTGCCACCCTTGTTCTTCGTTTGCCCCTTGTTCTTCTTCTTTTTGCCTCCTCCTCCTCCTTTCTTTCCGCCACCTTCTTCGAGAAGCTTAATAATATTCTCAGCTTCGCCAGGAAAGTAGTCTCCTTCGAAGTAAGGAACGGCAGTGGCGTCGATCTTGTCGTCCGCAAAGTACAGATCGTACATGTTCGTCAACTTTCCAACAATATTCCTCTTCTGAGCTTCGACAAGCATGTCAACGTACCACTGTCGAAGACGGGCGTCTCGGGGTGTCTTCTGGTCCTCTGGCTTCGCATAAAAAATGTAGTCGTCACCTTTTAGAGGTGGACACGCCCAAATATGGGCTGTGGAATAACCTTTCCGCCGCACGTAATCCAAGTAAGCGATCAAAATTTCATGGTAAACAAAAGTTCGCATTCTTCGCGGTCTCATGAAGTGCACACTGTCTAAATAGGAAATGTAAACAGTTCTGGCATTTGGCGCAGGGTTTTTCTCGTTGTGCTCGTAGACGTATAGAGCAAAAAGAATCACGTCCACACCATCGAGTTCTTGGAAGACGACTAAGCACTTGCAACGAAATTCAAACTCTTCAGGGTATTTCTTGTGCTCGTATCGTTTCTTCATCAGGTCTCGAACTTCGTGTTTTCTGTCCATCGAGGTTACCTGACGGATTATGATAGGGCCACCGCTTTCAACTTGTCGTGTTGCCTCCTCAAGCGGAATGTTCTATAAAAGGGAATGAATGAGTGATGTGACTTGTGTTTTGAAAATATGAACTTGCGACACTTACCTCAATTGTTGCCTTTTCCTGTGCGAGTTCACGCTTTCGTCTGGTAATCTTTTTCGAAATGGAATGTTCGAGCCACTCAGAGAGTGATGTACGAGGCAAGTCAGCAGCGCCCGGGGGTCTGGGTTTTGGTACCGAAGACATGGCCTTCCTTTTGTCGTACAAACATGCTGGGCAACAATATTCACTTGTATTTTCTTTGTTCTGACGAGTGTTGAATAGACCACAGATCTGGTGCACCCATCGTTGGCAGGTATCGCACTGGACCCAACTCTCTTCGTGCACCTCATCATTCTTTTTCTTTGTCAGATCGGTCTTCATGATGGTCATATCAACTAGCTCAATGGGAATTTTCTCGTTCAACTCATTGTAACAGGAGCTGCACCAAAAGTACTGATTGTTTCCTCCAATGTAAAAATGACTGTTTCGCCGGATACGCTGACTCTGACAATTCATACCGTTACAGAAGTATACGGGGGGCTCGAAAGTTAATTTTTCGCAGCCGCACAATGTGCACGCTCTGTCGTTTTGGCGGCGTTCTTTATCCTCTGCATCCAACTTAGCGCACATTTTCCTGAAATCTGCCGTAAATTTATCTTTTAGTTCTTTCGCCATGTCATAAACTACTGATCCGTCCTCGTTGTACAGCATCGCATTGTCGAAAGTGAGGTGCACGTCAGAACTAAAATCGTCGATGGAATGGTATTGTCCCGCGTCTAATTTCTTTTGGATCGTGCCAAGATCCATGGGCTTCTTGACGATCTCGAAATAATCAGGAAGACCCAGTTCCACAGGATCTACGGGACAATTGAATACCCAAGCGTGTTGGTGCGTTTGCATCCCCTTCAGAACTTCAGAACACTTCTCTTTCAATTTCTGTGGCGGAAGTTGTGCTTTCCGCTCTAAAGCCTTCAAATGAATTTGAAGCTGTTGAACAGAAAAACTTTCGAGAAGAGAGTAGTCGCTCGATCCCTTCTCTTTTCCTTTCTTCCCAATCGGCCCTGTTGATGATATAGCTGCTACAGGTTTCTTTTCGACGGATGATGGGGGTACCACTGCAGATACCGAGGCCTGTCGAGGAGAAGCCAAAGGAGCTGAGGAAGGCGCAGATGGAGAGGGGACGGTCGGACCCATTGCCGTGGGGCTCGATTGTTCGACCTTTGGCTTCTTTTGAGCTCTTACAAGAGGAGGTGAAGATTCCCTCGGTTGACTCGTTGTGCTACTCGTGAGTTGGATCGTGGTCTGATCATTCATAGAGGTGTCGAAGGACTGTGTGCCATTCTGGTTTGCGGATGAATCTCCAGGGAGGGATTGTAACTTCTCATTTTTTTGGCTGTTGCGAATTGTCTCTCTCACGGGCCCACATGCAGGACATCTTGCATCTTTGCAGCGACGATAATGACTCAACACGTACCGGCTACTCAAGCAATGTTGAACAGTGCACTGCGGGTCACGACAGCGCGCAATATGCTCCCACAATTTCTTCATACTGGCGCAATGAGGGGTAACAGGACACGATCCAGCCTTGTGCTGACATCTAGAAGCATGGCGCAACAAAAGGAGGCGCTGCTGCTTGTGACGAATCTTTTGCCACTCGCTGTCATTCCTATTCCCGCTGCTATTCGAGGTAGGAACGCTAACATTGTTTCCAATACTATTGTTGCCTGTGGTGCTGTTGGGCCTTGGTGGAGGTGGGGCATGTTGAATTGGTGGTTGCGGTGGTTCTTGACGCACATTTGGGGTGGGGACTGTTCGGCCTCGCGTATCTTGCCTGTCAGCGCCGTACAAAGGCTGAACCTGAGGGGACGGTGCAGCGTTATTAGATCTGTACTGCGGCACATTCGGCGGATAACCAGAGTTCATCGGACCAGTCGGTGGGGGAGGCATGTTTTGAGGTGGCATGTTTGGCCGGTTTGGTGGGGCGTTTGGATAAGGACTTCCAACATTCGAATTCGGTGGTGGCTGGTTATAGCTGTTGCCTTGGTTGTAGCTGCTTTGTGACGTATCCATCATCCCCATCCCATTGTTCGAAGACATCATCCCCCTCGAGTTTTGGCTCGAATCCATAGAGTGCATCGAATTCATCATAGTACTTTGGCCCCGTCCGTTGTGTCCTTGCTGAGGCACCATTTGAGTGGGATTCGAACCTGTCGCCCGAGACCGCCGAACAGTCTCACGAACAGGCCCGCATATTGGGCAACCCGCATCCTTGCATTTTCTGTAATGCGAAAGGATCGCCCGCGAAGAGAAACAATGCGCAACTCGACACGAGTTATCTCGGCATCCTTCCATGTGGCGCCACAAACGTTTCATATCCGAGCAATGTGGTGTAACGGAACATCTACCATCGTCGGCTGAACATTTCGCCGAATGATGCAATAACAATAGACGTTGTTGTTTATGTCTAACTCGAATCTTCCATTCAGGATCGTTGCGGTTGATATTGTTCGATCCTCCCATCGCAGGGCCGGGGGGAGCACCGCTACCGACTCCACCCCGATTGTCCTGCGGCAGCATTTGCCGGTTATCAGGTCGACTGTTATTGCTGAAATTCATGGCATCCTGCTGCGGTCTTTGATTCGACGCCATTGGATTTATCTGCTTCATATCCACCATGCGACCGCCAGCGGGGTTACCCGAAGAGCCACCAAAAGGAGAAATATGGCCACCGAGTCCTTGTGAATCGGGTCGTCTTCCCATTTGGCCACGACTGTCGAATTCTCTCGAGGACGACGGCTGCGGATCATTTTGAGTTCGTGCTTTCCGTGAGACTTCTTCCGCAATGTGCTGCAGACGTTGCTTCAAGGTAGACATGTCCATATATTCCTCAAATGACCGTGCTTTCCGATATAACGAGACTTCCAACTGCTTTGCCATTTGAGGTAGTTTACTCATGGACTCCGGAGACCCGCCTTTGTCCTTCTTCAACAGTTTAACACTAAAAAAATTAAAGGCTGTGAGAAACCTGCCTAGAGAGAAAAATCCCCCAATGCCTATCAAATGTGAAATACTTACATGTGCTGAATCATTTCCCTTCGATGCACAGTGTCCTTGTCAGACTGCCAATTACCCCCCGAGTTCATTCCACCGCCTCCGGAGCTGTTTTGACCCATGTAATGTTGCTGCCGGTTGTGACTGTTGTTAGAACTTGTATTTCTCATCGCTTCGTGGGGCGGCGGCGGCATCTGCATTCCATGAGATGGCTGCCTATTCATGGAAGTGTTATGCTGCATTTGTTGCTGCTGTGGCGGTGGTGCTTGGTGCTGCTGTTGTTGCTGGTGCATATGATGCGGCGGCATTCCCCCAGGTTGTTGATGAGGTGAGTGCAACGGTGCATGCGAGGAAAATTGATTTCCACCGTGCATCCCCCCAAATGAGGCTTGCCGACTACCAGCTGGTGATTGTGGCGGCATTCCATACGGAGGCATTCCCATTTGCGGATTTCTTGGATGGTATTGAGGGTGAGAATTCATTGGTGGTGCATGGTGCGGCTGCATTTGATGTGGTTGTCCGGGAGGCGCCAATGAGGGGGGACGCGCGAGCGGTGGCTGGGCAACCGCGGGGTTACCATTCTGCGGTCCGCCCGGACCATCAAAGGGAGGAGCCATCATCTTGACTAACAGATGATCTGTGACAGGGTACTATATTTTCAGTTCCAACGAAATTTGGCCTGCAAGGAAGAAACGGATGCGAAGGAATGTCAGAGATACCTGAAGAACGGGAGCGTTGCGGCTGCGGGTCAGCGTGCTGGGGTCATTCGCTGCAACTCAGGTAGAAGATCAACAAGAATTTTACACTATCCATGAAAAGTGTTCGAGATGATGCATCATGCGTCATCATGTACTATTTCTGTCATATCAAAATAAAACGATAAACAAAAAAACACAATATCGACAAATTATCATTCGCTGGTAATATGTAGGAAAACGTGGATGATATGTCTGGAGGTTTGGTGGCAGCACGTCGTCTCTCGCGAGGGGCCGCCACCATGATGAAGCGTTGGAGGCCGTCATGAACGGTACTAACAACTATCGACGAAAATCCTCCACTAATCCCTTCGTATACAACCTAATGAATGCGACCATGAAGGAAAATCTGCTTCGAAGAACTTACTTTTCAAAGAATACGATCGATGATTCCACACACTGCCACTGTGAGACCAATTCTGCGGAATTGTTGCTTCGGTACGCATTTTTATACGACACCAAACAGGTTTTCAAAAAGCCCGTCCGGGTTTCCTGGAGTTCGTGAGTTCGTACGACGGACAGACACCAATGCTATTCACGCAGATAACCACTTTCTCTGTCTCCCAAATCTTTGATCCCGTCCTTTAAAACATCAAAAGTGATGATATGATAGTGTATTTAATTAGAAGGTAACAAGAGAAGTCTTTTTCTTTGAAACTTTCTTTGAAAGGATCATTCGACATCATGGCAATTTAGGTCTCCAAGTGACGTCGTGAACGATGGCTACATGGATCGGCTTCATTGATTCGGCACATTGTCCTTCGACGCGGAAGTGGTGCGAATACAGCACTTCGCGTAAAAAATTCTAGCAGGATACGTCGTCGAATGTATTAAAAACAATGAACTTTTCGGTGTCGATATTATTATTCCAAAGAATGAGTAGCGATGCTGTGTAGTACTTTTGAAAATGCACATATAAATAAGACGAATATCTAAAGTCGGCATCAGTTCTAAATTTGTGAGGGTTTACAAAGTCCCCTAGACAATCCATTTGGACCAAGATGACAAGAAGGTAGCATCCCTATGCCGAAAAGGTGTTGTGCAAGAGAATGGCGGCTTTTGGGCAACGGTAGCCCACTGCCAGATTTAACTCTACAAATAGCTCGTAAGAAAATGCATAGGGCCGTCATTCGGTCGCTAAAAATACCCTACCAGATTCTTAGTACCGGTCTACCGGGTGCAAACCATGATGATAGAGCACCATTTTTATCGAAATATCAGAAGGAAAAATAAGAAGAATCTCTGGAAAACCAGCCGTTCCCATACAAGCACGCGACTCTAGGCTGATTATCTATGTTTATTTATTATAATGACGATCACGACCAATGCAGACACAGAAGGCGAAGTGCGGTAGACTCGAGTTGATGCTGTGTGCCATGTACTATCATACATCGGCGTTTGTGTCTAATGGGAGACGGTCGTGTTTGCACCGAACCGAATGAAGCATACGTAATCGAACGAGCAAGTATAACTCTAGTTTGATCAGGCGAGACGAGGTTCCGCAACCCGACCAACAAATAATACCAGGTTTACAACAATAAGCTTCGAGGTGTGCATTGTAGTGTTGCTCCTAAACTACCTCTTGCCTTATGAAGCTGTGTAGTAGATTATCAACTATGGATGTTTTCCAGATTTCGAGCTAACCCCCGCCCTGCCGTTTCCTACCTCCTTTTGTCCCCTCGAAAGGACAACGTAACGATAAGAAGCACCCTGACATCGTCATTGAATTGGTCTCCATCGTTGGATAGAAGTAAAGAATACGACATGCGATTGTGTGCACTAGACAAAAAGCTCTTCTATTTAATCGTGTACGATATGACGAGAGTTCTCGAGCTTGATCTGATAAACAAACCACTCCAAACTAACCGAGTAAGAGTACACCATATCAGAGTAGTTACTCCTATAAAATCTCTTCACTTGGTGTCAAGCTAGGCTCTTCCTTTACAGTTATATAGTTGCATTATGGCATGATACATTACTCCCATCACACCATGATGATGTTGCAGCATCAAGCTGGGATCCAAAAGATGATTATTTGTGAGTGCGTTTACAATTAGGGTAACGCTTACGTCCAACCTAAAGAATTACCGTAGCTGAAGGTTGACCAATGACTTTTTGGATGACGTGGGTGATAAGGCGTAGGGCGACGAAGAATATTACCAACGTTCTTCGCTTGTGGTCAGCTGGATTTCAGGGTCATTATTATTGTCATGTCACAATAGATTCGTATTCGTGAATTAAATCACAGACCGGGACTCCTATCACCGAAAAATGAGGGTCAACACGGCCTCACGTGAGCCCACGTGTGAAAAAAGATCATGCATCTGATGTGAAAACCTACGTGCACGACGCCGCACAAAAAATCGAGTTCGGCAACACAACGACCGTGGCCACACACCACACACCACACACCATAGAACACCACCCCGACGATCGAAATGATCAACGAAAGGGTTGTCTGAAAGGAAAGCCCGATTCGGTCACCCCACATCGCGCTCACTGCACTTTGCACATCAACACGGAGAAGTAAATACCTTCATGCGCGTAGTGGCTATGACACTCTTTTCTTTGGCTTTGGTGACATCTCGACGTGCCTTGGCGGGGGCTGCTACTGAGGGTAGCAAGCGCCGAAACACAGGTACATGGGTCTCCGCGTTTGCAACTCTTGTCAGTAAGAAATTGGGCGAAAATAATACTGCATCTGGAGACAAGCTGACAACACGGTTGCAACCAACGTTTCTTCGATATACAATACCTCGATCCATGTCAAATGCGTCGGATGATTCAGGAAACTATGATTTCGATTATCTTGTAATCGGGGGCGGATCGGGCGGTATCGCGTCGGCACGTCGTGCTGCAGGCTACGGTGCCAAGGTGGCCATCGTAGAAAGTGGAGGTCGTATGGGAGGAACCTGCGTCAACGTAGGTTGTGTGCCGAAAAAGGTCATGTGGAACGCGGCACACGTTGCGGAAAGTATCCACGATATGCATCACTACGGATTCTCGGGCGGAGAAGGTATTCACTTCGATTGGAACTTAGTAAAGACAAACCGTGACAATTATATCGTACGTCTCAACGGAATCTATGAACGCAACTTGGAGAATTCGGGTGTGAAAAGGATAATGGGCCTGGGATCCTTCGTGGGCCCTCACGAGGTTGCCGTAGCCCCCACGGAAGGAGGGGATCCAACAACATACAAGGCAAAGCACATTTTGATTGCGACGGGTGGTTTCCCTGCCGTCCCTGATGGACCTGGTATTAAGGAGCATTGCATTACCAGTGATGGTTTCTTTCAACTTGAACATCTTCCACAAAAAGTCGTCGTGGTGGGCGCAGGATACATCGCGGTGGAGTTAGCTGGAGTGCTAAAAGCACTGGGTGCAGAAACAAAGCTCGTTGTACGGAAGGAAAAGGCTATGCGTGCCTTAGATGATTACATTTCGGATACACTTGATGAAGAAATGATCCGCCGAGGGATCGAGATCTACCGCAATACAAATGGTGTTGAAAGAATAGAATCTGATGATGGGAAGTGGAAGACAGTGCACCTCAAAAATGGAGATAAAATTGAGGGAGTAGATGTAGTAATAATGGCTCCTGGACGCCTTCCCAATGTGGCCAAGCTTGAGCTAGGAAATGCAGGCGTGGAGACTCGTGATGGGGGGTATATCAAGTCTAACGAGTATTCCGAAACAAATATAAAAGGGATTTATGCACTTGGTGATGTTTGCGGTAAAGTCGAGCTCACCCCCATGGCCATTGCCGCTGGGCGTCGCTTGTCAGATCGACTTTTCGGTGGTCCGGAATGGAAAGACACCAAGGTTTCGTACGACCTTGTCCCAACGGTTATCTTTTCACATCCAACAATCGGAACGATTGGACTCACCGAGAAGGAAGCCGTGGCAAAATATAGAGAGGACAATGTCAAGATTTACAAATCAAACTTCACCAATTTGTACTATGGTCCGTGGCAAGTCGAACCCGAAGGCAAGCCTAAGACTGCCATGAAGCTTGTATGCGCCCGGCGCGGAGGAACTTGTTGTCGGTTTGCACGTGATCGGAATGGGCGCCGATGAGATGCTGCAAGGCTTTGGGGTCGCTTTAAAGATGGGAGCGACCAAAGCCGATTTTGACTCTTGCGTATCCCTGCATCCAACGGCTGCCGAAGAATTTGTAACCATGTTTCCTTGGGGCATGTCACCACAAAAGTCCGGCGCTGTCCAATCGCCACTAAATGGAGCCCCAGCCCCAGAACCAAATCTCCCCGTTAGAGCTTGATAATATCGTAGAGAGTCCCCCTAGCAAGAAACCTTGTGTCTATTTAGAAAATAGGAGAAATTATATGGTTATCAAATAGATGCACCATTCTTTGACATACAGATCGTGGGGTTTCAACCCAGAGTATAAATAGTGCCTACAGTCGTTGCAACCATTCCCCATACAAGCATGACGACATCAAGGAAAAGAACGCCATTCGGAGTTTTTTTTTCGTCTTCGAGCATCAATGCAATCCGTATGTGAAGAATTGGGGGGACGCAAAAACTGACAAAGCCGACGCAGGCGCAGCCAACAAATGCGAGGACTTGCACGAACGTAGGCAGCAGTACAGCAACACATACGCTCACTAAACAAACCCCACAACGAACCAGAACTTTATTGTCGTGAAACTTTCCTTCGAGAAGCTCGCCAGTCGGTACAATAAGAAGTGGCGCCGTCAGTACAACTACAACAGCCATGGCAAGACGTGTTATTGTCGGTAGCCACCCTGACACCGGAAGCTCATGTAAGATTTCTCCTGTGACATTGGGGTACAAAATCGAAAGTCCGACTCCAAGGACAATGTAAAAAAGAGCGACGCAACCAAGCGCTCCAGCAGTGGTTGGAATGATTAAGCTTGGTTCTTTCATCGACTCCTGGAAGTTGTAGGTGAGGGGAACAACTAGTGCAAGTCAATGAAAGCATGAGAGAGAATAGGAATGCGTGCTCCACAGTGATTCTAGTTGGCCATTTACCTCCAAATCCAAATACGCAAACTCCAAAGAAATGCGAGAGACCGATAGCAGAGGCAGGCCAAATAGGAAGCGAAACGGTGGGTGTTTGTAGAAAGCTGTAGAGACCGTAACCTGCTATAACGATAAATGCGCCAGCGAGGACCAACAAACCGGTCCCACTTATCCCAGACAAATGCCCCATATCAGGAACAAGCGATAGTATAGCCATGAGTGAAGCAATCACAAGAGCGTCACCCAAAGGGCCAATCGTCAGTGGTGTGTCTGATAAGAAAGATATCACTGCTGAAAGATATGATATCACAATACCCAGCAAAAGAATTGTCATCAAAATATCCATAACTTCCAGTCCAGCGGGTCCGAAAGCAAAGAATGCGACTTTGCCAAGCGTTGATGTAGATTCCTTTGGAAACTTCATTCTTCTTGGCTTGGACGATTCCATTTCTCCTGTAGCAGCCACTCTACTTTGAATCTCCTCACCCTCCTCTTCGTCCACACGAATTGCTTCAACCAGGTACGTGCGACACCGAACAAGTCGTTCGACGGCATAAACATTCCATAATCCCAAAAAGAGCAAACCAATTCCAAACACAAAAATTCCTCCTGATTGAGCAGCATACGGGAGGGCCAAACAACCAGTACCACAACAAGTTTTACATAAGTTTAGAATGGTCTCTATGACCGTGGCTTGTCCCTTTCCATCATCCTTGTTCTTCTCCGTGGGTTTGACGACCAGGGGACTTGTTTCCGTGTTGGGATTTTGTAAAAGACTCATCACCACACAGCTACCGACCGTGAGATCCTGAACAAATGAAAAACTGGTGCGAATTATAGAATAATACAGTTCCAGTCAATTTGTTGTCAAACCATGGTGGTGTCAGATTATTGGGACTTGGCACGGTCGAGGAAGAAGACGAGAGAGCATAGAGCAGAGTGTGAGCACTCTCTCGGAGGACAACTTCGTCCTGCTTTTGCGAGACCATTAAGTCTATAGTTAAAGCACCAATCCACTGTTGCATTTTTTTCTTCCTTTCCTGCCGACCGACCTGCTCAGGACCACATAGCCAATTTGAAGATAGGGATCTCGAATTGGAATGCTTGCTTTGGAATGATGAGAAAGTGTTTGTTTTCTTTCCTCGCAATACACACACACACACACACACACACACACACACACATCATCCCATGACACAATGAGCAATCCCACATGGGCCCGAAACCTGATGCAATATGCAATCTTTCGAAAATCCTCTTTAGCATGAAACCAACACTAAAACATGAAGATACGATGCTCTTTTATGGAACCATAACTTATCCACAGATACGGACAAGATTTAAGTTGAGCCAAAGGGTGGGATAGCTGCTTCTTCTGCTGTGGCTAGCGTCAACAGTTGTATTTATTCGTAACGCAAAATAGGTAATTGTACGGATAATGAGCAAATATCGAAGTATGTTTCAAACTTTTCATTGAAATTTGTAGATGATCACCTTTCCCTACTACGGCAATCTATTCTAAAGAGATTTCTTAGGTTTACGCGAATGATCTGTCGCGACTTTCTCGAATACACGTTTTTCTCATTTTTCTTTCTCCCTCTCTCTCTCTCTTCATTTTAGATGAATATGCTTAGGCACAGCAGCTGCAGGTCCGCAGTTTGTGCCACATACGAACGGCCTTGTACTTAATCAAAGCAGGATATCCTCCCTCTGCGTACACTTTCTTTTCAACGGCTTTTTCGGCGGCGTCGCTAAAGTAACCCATTCTCTTAATTTTCCCTGATTGTGAAAAGAAGTTGAAGTAAGTCGTAGGCCAATCAAGAGCAATGACTGCGATTTGAAAAGTGTGGATAAGCTAGATGGCATGAAAGTCATGAATGTTTATCGGGG
>Ga0051981_10000905_pt1 | contig 14592 bp, 19 predicted proteins | sample CryGey13umfilter_3_FD_59644 | JGI IMG/M metagenome (GOLD analysis project Ga0051981, IMG submission 59644) | Groundwater microbial communities from aquifer in Utah, USA - Crystal Geyser 4/10/14 3 um filter | ecosystem: Environmental > Aquatic > Deep subsurface > Groundwater | place: USA: Utah... | reverse complement strand
TTGACTTTTGAAACGACACCAAACATCATGCTTGCTACTCCTAACTCTTGCATGGTAGTGTAACACACTACCTACCAATAGAATACCGTAATACTATTGTGCTAGGATGACGAGGGTAACATTAACGTTAAGTACGATAAGGTTGCCAATCCTGGTAGGAGTAACTATATAGGCCAGCGAGAGATAATGACACGAGTCGGAGTTTTCTGATTTTGACAAGTGTCCCGAAAAGAAAACATGGTACCTATCTGTAACTAAAATATAAAAAGCGATGTTTCTGATGAAATCATAAGGAAAGGCGCATTTGAAGCGTATGTGTCTGTGCACGCGCACAAAAAGAAGCTGCCTTGCATGCCGCTTTATTCAAACTTGTGACAACTTTGGTATTTCTTCAAGCATGAAGTTGAATTGAAGATGCTCCCAGTTCTTCTCGTGATTTCGATAGGCACAGGCTTCAACACTTGCGATATGGACGCGAAAGCTCCAATCAACCGTAAACGCCGGAAAGGGTGATGGAACGAACCACACGCACGCACGCACAAAGAAGGCGGAACTCCTCAACTTTGCCATGGATTGTTGCCTTGCCTCCATTGACGGATACGAAACAGCAACGGCAATTGTCCTCCGGTTGGATGTGAATGCAAAATCCGGAAACTGCCAGCCTTGGAATACCATGCGACCGTTACATAAATGATTCCCATGACAAGACCACCCAAATGTCCCGCGTGATCGACGGGACTTCCCCGCTGCGTAATACCCACCAGATCCGAGATCACGAACAACAGCACCGCCGAAGGCAGAGGAATGATCAATCCCGGACGCAGGGGATTGGGCGTCACCTTATCGAGTGGAAAAAGTGCGGCAGAAACAGCCGCCAAAGCCATGACGCTTCCGCTGGCACCAAGTGACGATCTGTCTGCTGTAGCGAGTCGCTCTTCGATGTCACGGGGTATGGGCGCACCGTTACTGTGAAGATACTCGTAATTTCGTTCGATCCATGTGATTTCGTCTTGACTGAGCGGAGGTGCCGTTCGTCCCGTGAGGTAATTGTGCACCAGATGCGTGCCCGAACATGCTAGAGCACCCGCCATGTACAGTCCGTAAAAGGCTCTCGTTCCGATGACTCGATAGGTGGGGAAGCCGAACATCCACAAGGCGAACATATTCCCCGCAAAATGTATAAAATCTTGATGACTAACCGATGCCGTAGCAAGTGTCCAGATCCGTCCTTCCAATGTGTTAGTTATGTTCGTTGTGAAGTGCTTCGTCATCCATTCTTGCCGTTCCTTGTTCTGAATCGTATCGGTTTTCGTCTCATCGTCAAATCCATCCGGATTCCATAAATTCAAGACTAGGATGTTCAGCGTCGAAAGACCCAATAGCCCAATCCAGGCTTCTCGTCCGGCGAATTGCGGCTGCAGGATGGTGCTGTTGTGACGCTTATAAAAATTCTCAGGAAAGGGACCGCGATCAAGGAAGGAATTGGGATCCCAACGAGTCCCTTCCACTAATCTGCGCTCTCCTTTTTTATTGTTTGTGGAGGGGAGTTTCTTCGATTTGGGGATCGGCGACGGCGGAATTCTGCCGGGTAATGCTAGGAGTGACCGCCTCTGTTGTTGTCGATAGGGTAGGTGCTGCAACAACAGATCCCGTCGTCGTCGTCGTCGTCCAGGTATTTCACACGCCCTCCATTGGAACGATCGGAGGGAAATCGTATACAACACAGGTCGAGACGACAGTGAGAATGATCCGAGACGAGAGGGTATCATGGCTGTAGGTGCGGTGCGATCTATACAAAAACAAGGTTTTCAAAACAAGTTTCGTTTTGGATTCCAAAGTAGGGTCGTGGATGTGTCTTGGAAGAAAACAACGTTGTATTACATGAGGACAAAAGATTTTCTTTTACTGTTGGATATTGACAGTGACAGCGAGAGTTCCTCGACACTCTCTGTCCACAGTCAACGATGTCGAAGAAAAAAAAAAAGGTAGACACAGAGGTTGCCCATGAACTATTTGAGACTAAAAGTAAGTACAATTTATTTGTGTTTCAAGAATTTTCTTTTCTTCTTACCAATTTTGATAGAAAAAAATTTCATTTCACGATGAGATTAATGATCTTAGGTACTCCTACTTCTGAATAAAAGAAAAAATCATTTTACTGTTAATGTACTTTCAGTTCACTTTCCTTTCCACATTCTACACTCCTCTTCCTATTATACTTTCAGTCGTTGTCAGTCAGTTCCCTCTTCCAAACGTCTCTACCGAGTGCATTGCGGTGACGGTATTAAATATTCAAGAGTTGTTAGAAAGAAAAAAAAAGTGTGTACTCCTACACTTGCATGATAATACAACGAATTAAAATTTAAGGAGAAGAGAGAGAGAGAGGGAAAGCGAACCTGCTCTTACGCAAAAGTGGGTTGGGATTTGGTGGTGCGTTTCCGCAGTGTCGCATCCCAGGGGAGTCCGACAGATAGGCTCTGTTGCGCCATGCGCATCTCTGTTTCGGGGTCCAAGGGGGTGGGGAATTCTGTGCTAAGCATACGCTGACTTGATGTCCAAGCTTCTTGAATGTAATGAAGTACACTGGGTCAGAAGAGCGAGAACATGTGAGTCAATGGTAAAACGCATAAGAGGATTCTATACTTCGATGGTCTGAATGAACAAAGCGGAAACGCACCTCAGATCTTCCAAATCGTCTCCGTACGGATCAAGTAAACGCTGTCCGAGTAATCGGAGACCAACGACGAAGATTGATTGGACCAACACAATCAAACCCGAGAGGAAATCTGTTGACCAATGAAGTTCGTCTCCGACACCGGCACTGTATGCCGTTGAAATGGCAAATATGGGGCAGTAAATTGCCGTAAGCAAACTCACTGGAAAGTCGAGTATAATGCAATGGTAAGGAATGTCGAACTGTTTTGTGTGCATTTGCGTGTACTTAAAGCCAGTAGAGCCGCGATTTGGTTCTTACAAAAGTGAATATAATAGAAATGGATGGGTTGGTCGTGATAATCGTAAATAGATTCCATCGCTGCGCGAAATTGGAGGACTTTATCACGCATCTCTCCAGCGAAACGACCTTCGATAAGGTCTTGCTTTTGTGCCGTAATGATTTCTTCCAATGCCCAAGTTGTTAGTTCTCGAAAGGCGTCACTGCCGCTGTTCATATCCAGTAGTTCGATACGACGCACTTCCTGTTCCGTTAGGAATTTGTGCGAAGGATTCAGGCTGTCGAAAACATTCTTTTTCGTGTATGTATCCGAGAGACCAATATAGCCGACCAGATGGGCGGCATTGATGTATCGTATCAAACGCATCGCGTGAGCCTGTGGCAGGCCCGTCGTGGCCAGGCCCGATAGATCATAAATCCGCCTGACACACTCCATGGAACATTTGTACTGCTCAAAGAAACGAGCGTTGCTCTGATTACAGAACAGCACCAAAAAGAAAGAGAGGAAGCCACCCACAACATCAACGTTTGAATTTCCAAGAGCTCGAATGTATTCGGGGAGTCCATTCATGTGTGCTTGCATACGAATTACACCGTAGATTGCCAAACAGCCCCACACAAGGTAATCCCGTGATAAGACTCTTAGGCACGTTCCTTCCCAACATTGCAACATCCGCCAAAACGGCTTGTCTACGCGTCGGAGGATTTCTCTTCTCCGAGTTTCGATCAGTTTGATATCTTCCCAGCTGTAATCCAATTTGCGTCGTTGCACCTTGTGCAACTCCCCCCATTCTTCCCAATCGGATGTTCGGCTGTCCATTTCTTCGTCCATCAGCTCTTACGCAACGGTGTTTAAAAAACAAATCAATTTAAAAAAAAAAAGAAGGTCTTGCTGCGTTCCAATCAGCAGTTAACAAGGACGAGAAGAATTTCTTTTGTTACGCCTCCTCACCATGGTCGCACCAAAGCGACGTGCGAGCTTTGACCTCGTGTCGGCTGGGTCTCGCCGAAAATCAAAAAAAAAAACGATTGACATCGGATGTCGAAAGAGTACTTTTTGGATGATAATTATCAACAATGCTGCCTGCCAAGGCAGGCGATTTCCGCGACAATTTAAAAAAAAAACGCCCGCACCTCTCGGGGCAAAATATAACTGCGACCGGTGACGGTCCACGCTGTTCGCTCGTTTCGGGAACACTCCTCCCCACGTTCCCAACAAATCAAAGATTTTGGTTGACAGTGAGTGTAGGATTGTGTCCAATCGGACAGGTCTCTGGAATCTGGAACGAACCAATACAGAAAGTAAAAGAATAATAATTATGACCATTGGTTCCCTCGCCCTGGGGCGAAATGGAAGACTATATAAGAATATTACAAACCGGTCCTCCGATTTCGGTCTGTGGTTCCGGATCAAGAATATTTCCCATCGCCAACTATTAGTCGGCCTCTTTTTTATCGCAGTCCTGTCGCAAATACTGTCTTGGCGTCGGCTCTTCTTGTTTTCGGCTCCACGGGGGATCCCTCCAGTGTACGATGATATGACCAAGCCGCTCGTTTCCTTTATCATTCCATCTACACTGAAACGTGACACATTGAAACGCACCATCGAGAGTCTCCAAAGGCAAAGTGTACCTCATTGGGAAGCTATCGTTGGCGTGGACATGAGAACGTCACCCTATTCGTCCACCGAAGATTTCAACAGAGAGGCCCAAAAATACAATGACGACCCCAGGGTTCGAATTATCCCTATCACTACCGAGTCGGACGACCGCGGAGATAGTCCAGCTCGCAATGGAGCCGGAGGTGTCCGCAACGTCATGATGCAAGAGCATGCCCGAGCAGATTGGGTGGCCTTTTGTGACGACGACGACACACTCAGTCCGTATTACATTGACTATTTGCAACAAGGGTTGCAACAATTAAAATTACAGCAGCAACAACAACAACAACGGGAAAAGCGGTCTTCGACCGTTGATATCCTGATTTTTCGCATGAAACTTAATGGGCTCGAAAAAGAATGGTTTCAAGGAATTTTACCACCCCTTGAACATGGACCAGTGTCAAGTTTACTCACGGTCGGGATCAGTTTTGCTGTACGGCGTGCGGTGGTGAGCAATCATACAGAAGAAACAACAATGCCCAAAAACAATAACGAACTACCAATGCTCCAATTTGAGCCAGGAAAGGCGGAAGACTTTTACTTTTTGTTAAAGGCACAAAAATTGGGGGCCCGTATCGGACAGACATGTTGTGTTGGTTATCATGTGCGGTCGGCTCCTCCCTTGGATGTAAGGCACAAAGCATCTTGTCGGTGGGACAAGGGATACATCGTCGAGAAAGGTTTTAGGAATTCTAGAGTCCTGGGGCCCGACCTCTTCAACGAAACACAGGTGGTGCCATGCCCGACGTAGCTGCCAGAAATAACGTCGAAGGTCGCTAGTAATCATCCGAGACCACGACTTGGGTTTGCATAGTCTACTCAGTGCATTTACTTCGCTTTGTATTCGACGCTGTCGGGGAATGTCATACCGTACATTTTTCTGAAACCACTTTCATAATCATAGCTCTCGTTGAACCCCATGACTGATCGACGTCGAATAATATTTTTTGTAAACGTTGATGAGAAGCGTCCGATGAATAGTTTCGAATGGAGGCAGATTTCGGAATCAATCAACGATCCGAAGATGACGGGTCGATCGCGGAAACGCCTTTCCAGGGCAGGTCGTTCGAAAACCTGGACGCGGCCGTCCCACATCCCACGCAGGACGGCGCGATTCAGGGCGACCAAATTCTCCCGACGCTCCGCCTCGCATGCTTCTGCGGAAGGCTTGGGATTGGATGGCATGTTGGTGGGATCTTCCAGCAAGGGTCGATTGATGGCAAAATAAACGCGATCGAAGGGTGGATCGGGCCCCAACGATCTTTCAATATGGATCAGGGTTTGGGTCAAATTGCGTACTTTGAGAGGGAAACCGTGACAGAGATAGTCCTGTTCAAAACGCAGATGAATCGCGGCAAAATTTCCATCTCGGACGCTGCGATAGATTGCCGCCTGGACTGTCGGTGCCGGTCGCAGTGCACCTTGAAGAATGAGCCTGTCTACAGGATGAAGTTCGGTTCGATTTCCTGTACTCATCGAGCGCATATAGCCGGCGTTGTACGTTCGAAAACCCAATTCAGCAGACTTTAAATAAAAGGGATGATTGTAGGACGCTTGGTTCGGCACCATGGTATTGTTCTTCACAATGTACTGAAAATGCTGTGTCTCGTTGTAAGAAACAATGCGTGGAAGCTGAGGGAAGTATGAGTTCCAATGATCCACATCGAAAAGCCTATCAAAACGAATAATCTTGTCGGTCCCAAGGTAGTCAACGAATATGAGTGAAGGTAAAATAATTTGGAAGCTGCTTTTGTTTACTGTAACCATATGTTCGGCCAGCAGCATGATGGCACCTGAAAAGGCCATTTGTTGATTGAAAAACCCTTGTCCCAATTTTGTAAATCTCGCGAAGGCAAACGAAGGGAGGTTTGGATCGCTGGGATATACTATCGGGATATTATAGAATATGGACGACATGGTTAAAAGATCATCAACTTCTTTTTGATACGAGAATTTCGAAGGAATCGATAACTGAAGGATGAGAGGCGCAAAGACCGCCAAAAAGCAGACACTGACAAGCGAAAGCGAAAAAGCGCTCCGTCGTTGCACCATCGTCCTTTCATGTGCCGTAATAGAGGACAAATCTGTTGCCTCTTTGTGTCACCTCTTGATCAATGCTCTCGTTTCAACGAGAGAAGAGAGGCCAACTCCGTCAAACAGCGGAGAGAGCTAACCGTTGTTCGTTGTCGGTATCACTGCGGAGTGCGGCGTATTGACGTTACAATACACAGTATCCTGAAAGGAAACGGTTGAGTCGTGAATCCAGAAACGACTTAACGATTCGTTCATTCAGGAATCGGTTCAGGGTTTGGGAGTCACCGAGCCGGCAACCATTTTATTGTTTCTATTGCGTGCATCAACATGCAACGAACTTCGCTGGTGAGAACCCTTTCAGCCTCTAGAAGTTTGTACCGTCATGCAACTTATGTAACAGCAAAGCCAGCAACAACGTTTTGGTGCGGCCGGGTTGTGATTGATGGCAAAGTGATGCAGGGATCCATCGATGTCAAACAGGGTATCATCACTGGACTTCGTCCAGGCGAATCCTATCGAGATGCCAAGTTTCGCGCTGGGATGGATCGACTACAGGACCTGGGTGAATCCTACTGTTTGATGCCTGGTCTGATTGATGTTCACACCCATATTAGTGAGCTAGGGAGGGATTGGGAAGGGTTCACCACGGCGACACGGGCCGCCGCAGCGGGAGGGGTCACAACAATCATGAGTATGCCACTCAACTCCCTTCCCCCAACTGTTAATGCTGAAGCACTCTATCTAGAGCAAGATGCTGCTAAAGAGTCTTATTTTTTTGTTGATGTGGGACTGTGGGGAGGGATTTTGCCCGAGTCATTTAACGATTTACCACGTCTCTTGGATTCGCCGTACATTTTCGGTATCAAGGCCTTCTTGGCGCCCCTCCCCCCTTCGGCTGGCTACGCCGCTGTTACGCCTACACAGCTACGGGCAGTTGCAGAAGAGTGCGGGTCCCGAAATTTGCCCGTCTTGGTTCATTCCGAGTTGATGACGACGTCGCAACAGGATGAACAAACGGAGCTGGCATATGCCAACGGATCTGTCGAATCGTTCCGGACTCACATGGATTCCCGACGGGTGATCTGGGAACAAGATGCAGTCAAAGTCGTTTGCGATATTGTGAAAGATGGAGTTTGTAATATGCACGTTGTGCACCTGTCGGATGCTGGCTGCTTGAAAATCATCAAGCGAACAAAAGAAGGTCGTACCGACAAACGATTGACCGTCGAAACTTGTCCCCATTACTTACTTTTTGCTATGGACGAATTACCTGACGGCGAAACGACATACAAGTGTTTCCCGCCCATCCGTGAGGCTCAAAATCGTGAGAAGCTATGGCAAGATGGTATCAAGTCGGGATTGATCGACATGGTTGCTTCAGATCACAGTCCGTGCGAACCACACATGCGTCAGGGTCCTTTACGTGAGGTTTGGGGCGGATTAACCGGTTTACAATATCAATTACAAGCCACCTGGACGGCGGCGAGCGAGCGGGGTTATTCTATTGCAGATCTTTCGCGTTGGTGGAGTCAACAACCCGCTTCCCTCGTACCCTCGCTTTCTTCTCGTAAGGGAGCTTTCAAGTTGGGTCATCAGGCCGACTTGTTGTGGTGGGATCCGGATCATACTGGAGCACCAGCAGAATATTCGCAAGAACATCACCGTTGGAAAGGGGATTGTGTCTATACCGATCTGAGCTTACGGGGGCGTGTTTTGGGAACTTGGTTATCTGGTGTACGTGTTTACGATGGCTGGGATGACGCACATCTAGAGGCACCGGGGGGATTACTCCAACGCCAGTAGAGACGAATTATTTTTGCCCGAGATTCGAGCAAGTAGACGATGGGAAATCGGCTTTCTATTTTTGGTTTGTGGTCAAGTCCGCCACCCGGGCTCCTGCAAGAATCAGACTCTGCCGCGGAGTATGTAGCAATATTCTTGCCGTTTTGCGCAGTTGGAAAAGAAATTACAAAAATCACCCTCGGACTGGTCAGGTCATGATCTATTATTTTTATAGAAATTACACTCGTAACAATGATTCTTGTACTTCTAGAGCAGAGGTTGTACAAATTCGTTTTGATTCAGTTAGGTGGCCGTTGCCATCTCTTGCAATTTACTGTTACTATCGACGGTGGTTCTTCCGATTCATGGCAGTATGAGATTTGGAATTGATTTTGCTCACTATCTTCTCATTACTCACACAAGAACCGAAAATGACCAAAAACCATTGACGGTGAGGAAGAGAATGAAGACGCACCGCGCGGTTGCTAGGATTCATTTGCCAACAATCTTGCAGCGAGGCCTCCATAGTTATCCTGTTTGATATCTGCAACCATGAATGCTGGATCAACACCTTCCAACGCTAACGAAAGTTATTGTACTTTCACCTTAGCCCCTGATGTGACTGTAGGAGGTCTCCCTTCGCAAGAGGAAATTGCCAAGGACCTCGAGTCTACGGATACCAATGTACGTTGAAAATGACCCTTGCCTTGCGGGGCCTCCGAGGAGTTGTCCGCAAAGTTGTCTGGAATGTTTACAATCAATGTAACGATGTATTTGTCTCTAATATTTTTTTATATTCTAGGTGAAAAAACATGCCTTGAAGGCTGCCATTATGGCTATGCTTTCGGGTGAGTCGATGCCCCGCATTTTAATGCAAGTCATTCGCTTCTGTATCAACTCGGAAGATAAGCAATTGAAGAAGCTTTGTATGCTATACTGGGAAGTCGTTCCCAAGTATCAGGAGCCTACTCCAGAGCAAATCTTGGCCGCTGCTGCCGGTGGACCCCAGGTTGTGCGCAAAATGTTGCCCGAAATGTTGTTGGTGTGCAATGCGCTGCTACAGGACTTGAATCATCCAAACGAATATGTTCGAGGTTCCATGTTGCGATTCTTGTGTAAAATCAAAGATGAAGAAATTCTTGGACCTCTCATTCCTGCCATCAAGGCTTGTTTGCAACATCGTCACCCCTATGTTCGTAAGAACGCGGCCTTGACGGTCTTTCATGCTCACCGCATGTTTGGAGAAACTCTCATTCCAGATGGACCTGAACTTATGCTGAATTTTATTGAAGCGGAAACCGACACGGCGGCACGTCGTAATGCCTTTCTAATGCTCTTCAAGGAAGCAGAAGAGTTGGCCTTCCAGTTCTTGGCGAAACACATGGATCAAGTCGGAAAATATGGCGATGGATTTAGCCTGCTTGTATTGGAATTGACTCGTCAAGTCTGCCGTCGTGATCCAACACAAAAGTCGCGTTTTGTTCGTGTCTTATTCAGTATGCTGGGGTCGGCTTCCGCGGCTGTCTCGTACGAGGCCGCTTGGACACTCACCAGCTTGTCTTCGGCCCCCACTGCAATTCGAGCGGCCGCGCTCACTTACACCAACCTTTTGAATGGACAAAACGACAATAACGTTAAGCTCATTGTGCTCGAACGATTGGAAAATTTGAAGGGGAAACATCATAAGATTGTACAAGAACTTCTCATGGACATACTACGAGCCCTTTCCAGCCCCAATCCCGATATTTGCCGTAAGGTGCTTAGCGTCTCAATGGATGTGGTTTCCGGCAAGAATGTCGGCGAAGTTTTTGCTGTCTTGAAGCGTGAAGTCTCCAAGACCCTCACGGGCGATGACGAAGCTAAATCAAGCACGGCTTACCGGAACTTGCTTATCAAGACCATTCATGGGTGTGCTGTGCGTTTCCCTGCCGTTGCAGAATCTGTTGTGCACACTTTGATGGAATTGGTTGGCACCGATTCAGGACTCCAAGTGATTTTGTTTGTCCGTGCGATCATGGAACAATACCCGTCTCTACGCTCACCCCTCTTGTCGAAGCTCGTGTCGAGTCTGGATGAAATGACGTCCAACCAAGTACTGTGCGTTAGTTTGTGGATCTTGGGTGAATACTCGGAGACCGCGGACGCCATCGAAGGGTCCTACGAAGCCATTGTGGAACAGGCCGGTCAACCTCCATTTTTGATTCAACCCAAAGACAAGGAGGCCGCCGAAAAGGAGGCTGCTGCTGCCGCTGCTGCTGCTCCCAAGATGGTAACCAAGAACGTGGTCTTATCCGATGGTACCTACGCGACGCAGACTGTTTACAGTGAACCTCAAAAGCCTTCTATGAATGACAGCACTCCTTCCTTGCGAAAGCTACTCATTGGTGGTGATGTCTTCCTTGGCGAGACACTCGCCGTGGCGCTCACCAAGCTTTGTCTTCGAGGTGAAACCCTGGGCGTATCGAATGTCAAAACCATGGTCGCACAAAGCGTTGTGATTATGTGTGGTGTCGTCAAAATGGCGGAAGTTACTGTTGCCGCCCAGCGCTCCAGCTTGGCAGACTGTCAGGAACGTTTGACTTTATGTGTTCGAACCTTGTTGGACCCCGCCGCCCGCTCTTTGGTCTCCAAATCCTTCCTCGAAGATGGCCGCGCTCGTTTCGCTCAGTTCCTGAAGATCCTAAAGGAAAAGGAGCTGAAAGAAGTCAAAAAGGCAGCCGCTGCTAAGTCGGAAACAATCACGACTCAGGCCGACGATTTGATTCATTTCCGTCAATTGAAATCTGCCAATGATGTCGTGGACTTGGATGATGACTCTGATCTTGCTCGTGCAACGGGTTACAATAGTAGTTCGCTGCTTAGTTCAGAATTGAACCATGTCTACCAATTGTCCGGTTTTGCGGATCCTGTTTATTCGGAAGCCCTCGTGACCGTTCATGATTACGACATTGTTTTGGAAATTTTGGTCATCAACCGCACGCCAAACACCTTGGCAAATCTGACAGTCGAATTGAGTACACTCGGGGACATGAAGCTTGTCGAACGACCTCAGTCGACCACATTAGGTGAGTCTGAAATTCTACATCGCTTTTTTGATGGATATTGTACGAAACTTACGCCTTTTTTTTAATTAAAAACAGGGCCCTTGGAACAGATCACCATTCGCGCTTCGATAAAGGTTTCCTCAACGGAGACTGGGCATATTTTCGGCACCATTGTTTACGACGATGCCACTACGCGCGAAAAGGTGTATGTTAACCTCAACGACATCCACATGGACATTATGGATTATATTCGCCCCGCCACGTGCACGGACGAAGCTTTCCGTGCCATGTGGGCTGAGTTTGAATGGGAAAACAAGGTTGCGATTAGCACAAGCATTGTCAGTTTGATTGACTTTTTGACTCATATTGTTACGTCTACCAACATGCGTTGTTTGACGCCCCATGACAAAACCGAAAAGGGAAGCTTTCTGGCAGCCAATTTGTACGCGAGAAGGTAAGTAATCGATAATTTTTCGGGCTGTACAAAAATTAAAGCTTGGAAAGAAACTCTCATCATCGTCTTGTTTTTCTTGCAGCGTGTTTGGCGAAGATGCTTTAGTGAATGTCTCAGTGGAAAAGAAGGATGATAATGATGGCAAGTTGGCTGGTTACATTCGTATCCGTTCCAAGACTCAAGGTATTGCATTAAGTTTGGGCGACCGTATCACTTCCGTGCAAAGGGCCCTTCCGGAGACTTCCGCCTAAATGTAAGAAGCAGGATCGAGTGGCTGTTCGTGAACGACTAACAGTAAGCACGGTATAAATAATAAAAGAAGTCTTCTGCCGAGCAAAAGCTACCACTTATGGACGAATATTGTTACCGATTGAGTCTTTTGGCTGACCGCCTAGTGATATGCTTCACGTATCTCGAGACGTTGTTTCGTCTTCAAGTAAGAGTGGAAGTGGAATATTTGTTTGGTCGGCTTCACCCATCCATAAGCGCAACACCAAGCTCAAGGCTCGGATGAAATTCTATCAGATCCGCCTGCATCTATCGCAGTCAATAGGTGTGTGACTGAACATTTCTCTAAACGTGCGAGGATAAGAAAGCTAAGCTGATATACTTTGCGAGGGGCCTTCTTCTGTTTCGCTGGATCGCCGTGGAAGGCAAATGTGACACTGCGACAACAGCGTGCTTCCATCCTCTTCGCCCTCAACTTTCCACATGGGCGCTTCCCTCGTTTATCTCTCTGTAATTCCATTTTTCTAACGATTTCTTCGGCCTTGGGTACGATTTAACAACCCGACGATGGCAGATTTTCTTGTAAGGCGCAAATGGATTGTCGACAGGTATCGGGCTTAGGATGCGCCCCAAAGCAAGATGGTTCATGAAGAGAAGGGAAGATTGTTTTGATTTCGGGACAATGTTTGAGTAGAGTCTCTCTCTCATCCCATGCAAGATTTGCAAAAGTACCAGCAGCAACATACGGTACACGATTCAATACTTTGTTGTCCGAAGAAATTTGTTGGACTCCTCCAAACGCCAGTGTTTGATCCGGTGTGGCAATACGAAACTTTCCGTCCGAGTGTTCGTCATTGTACCGTTTCATTGTTTGAAGTACCCAAAGATGCTCCGTCGATGTTTGCCAGCTCTGATCATCGTCGCCACCCGCATATTCCAACAGACGTATCATGGACGTACGATTTCGATACGAGTGCGAACTACCGTCCCCTCCCTGACCGCCGTAATGCCGCCATGGCGAACCCATGTAATCCAAATAATTTGATGATGGTGTTGATAATGTCCAGTCCCATACATCCCATATGGTATTCGTAGCCCTACGACGATCTTCGTCCGTTGTATCATGATCGAATAAAACATGATTGCCACAAAAGACACCATTTCCGGAAAATATCAAGATCCGCTCAGCCTGTATTTCTCTCCAAAACCAAGTACTGTGCATGACACCCTTGGGTTTCGTAGGTCGTTTTGTCAATGATTCTGGTAGCCATGTTACATAGATAGGCCTCCCGAGAAATCGTCCGCGAAATTGTGTCGTCGACCCTGACGCCATCTTATCTGTCGTCGTCGTCGTCGTCGTCGTCTGGTTGCTGTCAACATGGTTACCTAACAATCGTCGCAATCCAGGATGCCAATGAAGTACTTTAGCATCACTGTAAAACCAGGAAGGGTTGATAAATATTTGTAATCCCCATCCTGGTGGCAAATTAATGACAGCATTGTGTAACATGTGTGTCGTCCGTAGATGGAACCATTGTGGCGATCGAAAGAGGACGGTCACGCCTACGCCTGGGAGTGCATTGGTCGTGGTTTCCTCAGAATTAAGATCCTCGTCAAACGAACCATACTTGGGAATGGATACACGGTTCGTAGGGACACGCGCTGGCGGTGATTGTGCGATACAGGGGACGACTGAGGAGGCGACGACTCCCCCTTGAGGTCCGGGATGGGGATTCGCTGCGGTCGCGTCTTGTGCTCGTTGATGAGTTAGTTGTGAGAGAAGAAGAAACGTCAACAGGATCCACTGCACCACGATAATTCCCAGTAGGAAAGACCTAGAACAGAATATTGGTGCGACAGGGAGCCTGGAAACCGCCATGGTCGAAGAATCGAAAATAAAAGGAAGCAACCATGAGAGTTGATCAAAGCGGGAAAGGAAATGTTTCTGTGATTCTTCTGTGAGACAACAGATACGCTCACGTATCCAAAGCAAAGCCACCGACCAAAACAAAAACAACAAACGATATGCCAAAGAAATAACCCATAATAACGGGATACCATGGTATCGAAGGCGCGAAAAAGTAAAACTATGTGGAGACATCGAATATGTAAAACGTCTTTTTCATACCATGTTACAGTACGATGCAATACATCAGAGTAAATATTACGATGGCAATACAGATAGGAATATCATCATCGTTGATGTTTTTATTGTACACAGGCAAGTTGTAGGTTAGATCTGTAATAAAATATTTCCTTTCTTTCTTGTAGTATCCTGTCAAATCAGAAATTAGTATTCGCATGATCCATGGCACAATATAGAGGTAACATTTCTATGTTCCATGGTGTGTTGTATGCATGATATGTTCGGGATGTTCACCAGGGACGTATCCGGTTTTGTGCGCTTATTCTTGATTTTGACGAAAAATAAAATTTT
>Ga0051981_10000896_pt1 | contig 14678 bp, 10 predicted proteins | sample CryGey13umfilter_3_FD_59644 | JGI IMG/M metagenome (GOLD analysis project Ga0051981, IMG submission 59644) | Groundwater microbial communities from aquifer in Utah, USA - Crystal Geyser 4/10/14 3 um filter | ecosystem: Environmental > Aquatic > Deep subsurface > Groundwater | place: USA: Utah... | reverse complement strand
TTTTTTTTTTTTTTTTGGGCGCACCGATTTTTGGCAACAACGAATTGTCAGGAATGGGAATTATGCTCATTTTCCACACATGATGCAGCAATTCACACGTTGCTTTTCTTTCTGGCAGATATTTGGTCGCACCTTGTACGATCCGTACTTGATGATGTTCATACAGCGTTCTGGGGCTGCCGAAATGGGATTCAATAAGGGCATGTTGGATATCTTGAAGGACGTGTTCCGTGTTTCCATCGTGTACAATGATACCCATGTCGACGACAGTACGCTACTGATCAAACCATTGTATGATTATGGTATGAAAGAATCCATGCAACAAGGCATTGTGTTTCAAAATAAAGATCATGCAGCTATTTTCAGAGATCAAGTACAGCAATACTATCATATACGACCCGAAGGATGTCGCGTAAACAAAACAGAACCAGTCATTGCCATTCTGAATCGTCGACCTCAATCTCAGCGCACTATTCTAAATGTGGATCGATTACAACGATATTTGCAAAAGCTTACGAATCATCAAGTACCAATTGTTTATTTCGAAGACAAAACGTTCCTGGAACAAATTACTTTCATGTCACAAGTGGATATATTAGTATCTCCACATGGTGCACAATTAACCAGCTTGAATTTTATTCCCCCCTGTGGGGGTGTCTTTGAAATATTACCACCAGGATATTATTTACCACATTTCTTTGGACCGTTGGCCGCTACATCGGGATTACGACACGGCTTTGTATATACAGGCGAAAATGTCAAGGAGGAATGGTATAAAGGCAATCTAGTGGATCGTAAGAAACGATTCCGGGCTCGTGATCTGGATGTATGTGTGCCATTATCCACCTCGTTGGACATTATTGGTAAAATGGTCGACAAATGGAAATTATGTTGTCAAGACAAGATTATGACAGAGTTCCCATAAAGCTGAACACAATCGGTATTGCGGTGAATTCACTTTCTTCAGACATCGGCAGTAAACGATATTTTTTGGTCGAATGACTGGTATTCGGTGCGATTTCTAAGTTTACTCATGCACTGCATTTTGATATGGTGCCAGATTCTTGTGATCATAAACCGTTTGTGGGTGTACAAATGGTATGGGATCATTCCTGTGAGAAACTTATTTTGATTGTGACAACACCGAAGAGCAACGACCAACTCGTTCGTCATTCAAGAGAAAAGGCGCAAAGAAAAGAACAATGATTGTTCAGAACTTATACCAGTGGTAGTTCAGCTCCGATCAGGGAGAGCATCAATCAAGAGGCACCGTAGCAAGAAGCAGAGGGTGTCCGGAACGTATCTGTACAAAAGGAGCTTGGAATCTGGCATCCTCCTACAGGATGTGCATTGGCTTTCGAGAGAGCGATGACAGCTGCCAACACGCTTCACTATCACCGTTCGTTTCATCACGTTTCATACGGTAAACAAGACGTTGCATTAGCTTGGTGTTGTTTGAGGAAACACGTTTGAAACATGATGCCGATCGAAATAATAAATTGTTCTCGCACCTTCTTTTGGTCCTCGAGATCCGAGACCCATTCGAGAGTGTCAACAAAATAATCAAACGTGTTTTCCCCGGGTATCCAAGCTCCGTGTGTACATTTCATATCATAGTTTATTTTCTTTTTCCTCGTTGACGTCAGCATTTCCCATCGGCATCGGTACTTTTCTCCATATAGTGGTACAAAACAGACGGCTTGTCACCAGTGAAAATCGATGAGGAAGGTTCACTCGTGTCACTTCGGAAAGCCTTCATTTAATTTTATGAAGCAATCGGCTTGCCGTCTTTTGACGACGATACCCCAAGAATCCTGCTCATCTTACACACAGACACAGTGCTGAATACCGAAGAGAAGAGGCTCACCATGGCCGACCGCCGGCCCAACAACCGAGACGAGCCCGAGCCACAAAACCGACGCCGTCGCCGCGGCGAACAGGAGCCCCCATTCCAAGGAGACGTGCAGCAGCAGCAACAGCAACAACAACAGCGAGAGTTACCCATCCCCGTGCCTCCTGGAGCTGACTTGTCCTATTCTGACTTGTTGCTCTCCGAGACAATGGATCCAGTCCATGAAGTCTTTGATCCTCATTTGATTCCAGCGGTATGGGAGCCCCGACATACCATCCTTTGGGATCACAACGGGCAAGCCTTGGAAGACCCCGACGACCCAGGTGGGCCTCCTCCCATTGCGTTGGTGGAAGCTTCGGTGAATCCGGATCATGCGTATGCCTTTTTGTCCACCCGAAGGCCTATTGAGTTAAATCATGCTCCCGGTTGGGGCCAAGTTCGCTTTGCTGTTGTGTATCCTCATCACCAAGGCGATCCACCCAATGTCTTTCGAGCTCCTGATCCACGCTTGGGGGAACCCAACTACGTTGCGATTAAAATCTTAAACAAGAACGTGGTGGACCGTGAATTGGAGCGAGGTGGACGAGAAAATCCCTACAAGGAAATTTGTCGATACCAAGAATTGGGTGACAATGTGCATGTGATCCGTTGTGAAGCCATGGAGGACAACGAACGCCTGTACATAATTACACCACGTTGTCGTTCCTTTGTAGATGTCGTTTTCGGGCAGCAACAAGCTGGACTTGCACCCGCCATGGTACACGCCTATGTCTTACAATTACTAAAAAATTTGGTCTACCTCGAGCAACACGACATTCACCACCGTGATCTGAGTCCCGATAATCTCTTTCTATTACCCAATGGACAGTTGGTCTTGGTGGATTTTGCCATGTCCCTGCGCATTCCTCGTAACCCCAAAACGGGTCATCGAGCACTCATCCGTGATCAGGGAAACTTTGGAACACCTGCCTGGATGGCGCCGGAAATTTTGTTGCGCTTGCCCTTTGATGGCGTGGGTGCAGATCTGTGGTGTGTTACACACATTTTGTACAATTTGATGGTGAAAGACATATTATTTCACCGTGCGTGGCATGCTGATTGGAGTTATCGCTTCTTTGTTTTGGCTGGTGGGTTGACAAATGAAGGTATGAATGAGCAAGCCATTGAAGTGTTGCAAGAAATACAACAGCATGGCGATGCACGAGTCCAAAACGATATAGTCAACCGTGCACAATGGCACTTGGCTTTCCCACCCGTGGTCCGTACCTTGTTTCGTCATTTGTTCCAGAATGCACCTCACGAACGTTGGACGTTGGGACAAGTCTTGCGTTCAGAGTACGTGGTAAACGGGCCGGAATGATGAATGAAAAAACTTTTGTGATCTGAGTTTACGTCCTGACTCTTGAACTTTCACGCCCTTGTTGCCGCATCTATTTCGCGGTGCAACCCGATACCAATAGCAGAAAACATATTTCCTCGCAGAAGCAACAGCAACAATAAAAAATGTACGCGCCGTGTCCTTGTTATGTGATTCCCTTTCCTCCAAGTCTTCTACGATGAATATCCCTTTTATATATTTTCGTCCCTTCCAATATCCCTTATCCCTTACATTCTTTGTTGAAAGCATAACCGTCCCCCCGTCTTCTAGACGCTCTAGAAAAACAAACTAAAAATTTTAAAATCTATTCAAATACTGTAAGCATCATTTTGATAAGTTCTTGGGATTCGCTCCATGGCCCTGGAGTTTATTCCATTCTCCCCAAGTTGATAAAAATTACATTTACTGTTATTAGGCATGTCGGCAGCATCATAGTTTTGTTAATAGTTATTCTACACTCAGCAAATACCAATACTAATGTGAGGCGTGATGATATTTTCAAGTCACCGATCGCGTGGTTCAATACCTACGTTCGGCATCAAAATATGTATATTGACTCGTTGGAACATAGCACCACTCGGAACTACAAGTATATACCAAATGATCCCAGAACAATGTTTGAACTCAACTCATGATTATCCTCCTAAATAATTACTATTGGTCATTTAACACCCAATTCCACAGCAAGTGAGATCGACCCCCTCATCCGTCTCAATCACTATCAATTCATTCCTTTGTTCCTTTTCCCCAGCATTATGATTCTGGTGTTGCTTCTTAGTCGCTACAGACGAATCCGTGTGCTTGCTCTGATACGACTTGGATCCCCGTGTTGATTTTTTGAGAACTTCGGCTCGTGTCTTATTACGCAAGAAAAATAAGCCATGGGACGATTTTGTTTCCGCAGATTCAACAGGCTTCGTACTCTCTACAATGGTTCCACTACTCTTGTTGAAGCAAAAGAATTTACGCCATTTGGCTTGAGAATTGGTTTCAATAGGTTTGGCAGCTTCGACATCTTTTTCTTGTACTTCTGCATCATTGTTTCCTCCAATGAAGCTAAACCAACGTATTTTGGAACCACTTTCTGATTGTACAGAAGACGAACGATAGCGCCCCATCTCGGGAGCCTCTTCTACTGGAGGAGTTTCATCGATGTTGGTCACTTTACCACGACGACCGAAACAACCCGCTTTCGCAGCCTTTTCTTCCTCTACCTTGAATCCGTCTTTGTCCCCAGTAGTAGCTGCTGGCGTCTGTTCTTCTGGAGTATCATTTCCCGTTCGCCGACGGCGGCGGCGCGCTACGCAAACGCAACAACAATACAAAAGGACCAGCAACAATAGGGCCAAACCACCCAGGAAGGATCCCATACCTGTACCTGAATCAATCGGATCGGGAATATTGGTCAAAATGGAAGCCTCGTGCGCGGGCTGATCGTTACACGCTACTGAGGCCACGGGGCCAGCCAGGTCAGCATCCATAGCGCAATTCTTGTCATATCTTTCTACCAGGAGGACTGATTGACTGACGAAGCACGAAGCATCGTGACTTTCATCGATCTGCCATTTCAACTCATAATTGCAAGTACAAGTCGAATTTTCTTGAACTTGAAGAGATGGCGGTTGTATTCCTTGATTGTTCTTATCACCATTGTCACCATCATCGCCGTCTTTCACGATATCGTACACGACTGTTTCTCCCCCGTGATCACCTTTCGTCGTGGTCCATTTGCGACACGTGACGATTTGACAGTCATTCACTACAATGAACCCCTTGGCACTATCGGTACCCCATGTGTGGCGTTCCCCAACATGTGTCGAGTTACACGGATCGTGATAATGGTCGCCCCCGTGAATAAGGATTCCATCTGTGCCAGTATAGGGAGACTCGTCGCGAGACACCTCTACCAAATGATAACCCGGTACGACGGCAAGCTCCGAGGCTGAAACAACCGATGTCAATAGGAATACGAAGACAGCGATTTGGGACAACAAACGCCTCGTATTTCTTCTTATTTTTGTTGCGGATCGTTTTGAAATCCGAATACCGTATTGTGATGGTTTTCCATATTCATTTTACATTCTCTTACTGTTAGAGCAAAAGATGGCCGAATCTCTATTCCGTCGGAAGTTGATGCCGCAGAGCTCTCGTCCCGCCTCATTTTTCAAGTCACGGATCGCCTATTAGTTATGTCCGTCGTCTGATGAAATTCGGTTGAAGCGTCGGTTCACGTCCGTTCGATTTTTCGGGTGCATATCGGATAGTCTGTCTGACGAGGTCGCTCTAGCTACTATGTTCCGAGCCTAACGCTTAACCTCGTGACGCAAAAGGACCTCACACAGCATTTGCCATCTCATGAGAATGTTGTCGACGACGGATGGACAACGCGGCGAGAATAAAGAAGAGAGGTTGCGACGAGATTCGAAAACTTCGGGCGTCTTACTCTAAATACTCAGATTCCGAAATATTGGATAGAATTCCTAAGACATCAATGGTACCACACAAATTTTGTTTTACTACAATCAAAATACATGTCGGATTTTTACCAAATTCGCAAAGCTTTGCAGCAAGCGGAAATAGGACAAGTCAAATTACTGATTCTGCACTAAACTCTGTTGTCATTACAAATGATTAGCTGTATTAAGATGTATTTTCTATCACAATACGTTTACATTTCCATGGTTGCTGTCGATCTACTGCCAGAAACAGTCAGAGGCCAACGATTTACGCGACGATCCACTTCTTGTTTCCACCATGAACGTCCCTTTTGATTCATTACCCCGGCAATTCCGTATCCCGGCAAGAAACGCATCATGCGAGCCACGGTGACGGACATGACGTTCTTGGAAAAGTTTTGGAGTTTCGTTGCCAGTGTATCATTGGCCGAAGAATTGTATATTGTCAATCCTGCCAGATGCAAGGGCCCTGCTATGGTCTGTGCCAAGACAGGGGTCCCCATTTGAGATACGGTCGCACTCGTATCGTGTGACCATCCCGTGAGTTCTTGTAAACGAGGAGTCACGTAGGCTGGTAAGACAAATCCACTGCCGATACCAAATGCATCTCGGCTCAACCACGCAACATAACTAAGAGCTGGTACAGGACGTGGTGTTTGTCCGAACATACGAGCATAAGCACGGTCTTTGATGAGAGAGGCTGTCGAGTTGGCGGCCGTTGTGGCGGCCACCAAAACCGTACCGTTTGAAGTGGATTTCGCTGATGTTTTTGCTTCAACCTTGGTATCTGTGTAGCCTTGTTTTCTATCTTCCAATAGCGTTGACTGTTCATTCCAAGTTTTGATCATATTTGCTGTTGTGTAGGTGGCAATATATGTCAAGGACATCCATCCAAATGTGGGCGATCGATAATATGCTGATGGGTTGGCCAAGATGCTCATCGCAGTTTGCTTCATACTGTGAAGCATGACATTTCGTGAACCTGCCGCAGATTGTTCCACAATTGCCTTGTCAACTGCGGAAAGGGCTGGTGCCACGGCTACTGTAACGGACAATGCCATGACAATGTCTCCGATCCACAACGCGGCTAACGAGGGGCTGGAGAGTAACTCATAGTAAGACTGGGACGATGACGATGATGAATCTTTCCCCGAAAGTTGCGTCAATTGACGATTACGTATCCTATGGAATGCTTCGTTCATTTCAGTTTGTTTTCGCCCTTTCCACACAGGATCTGGCGTCTGATGTGATGAATCGTGCCATTGATACATTTCTGTCATTGGTCTTTGAGGTCAAATGGTAAAACAATGTGAGCAAAACAGCATTGACGTACAACAATAATCGTATCAGTCTATCTTCCGATCATTATCTCATGGTGACCCTTCAGTCTTACCTTTCTGAATTAACTGTAAGAAGGCCGTCAGTCAATAATTTTGTGAGAGGGCCTCGTTGTTGTTGTTCCGACGGAACGCAATAACGTAAAAGCGGAAACGACCGGAGTTTTTGTTTCTTCTTTCATTGACGTGGTAGGTGGGATCTTTGTGCACGTGTCTTTTGACTACTCCTCAAACATTTTTAATATACACATTAGAGTATGGAACGATGAAGTGTACTCATACTTTCTGAGCACCAAAATTGAAAAGGAGAGAAACTGCAAATCCGACATTCTTCCATCTTTCAGTCTCATACACGAAGTACCATGAGAGTTTCCTTTTTTACGAATTTGTTTGAGTCATGTGACACGATTCATTTATCACGAATGAAACACTTTGCGCTGATTGGTCCGTCCGGCCTCGCATCGATGCAATTTCACTTTTTGGGACTGGATCGGCCAATGAACCGTGAGCAGCATTCGTTTTTTTTTGAGGATGTGCAATTTCATAAAATCAACATTTATGCGACCATTTTCGGACATAGTTTCATTTTCGTATTTCCCCCAGCAAACTAGCCCCTTAAAATTGAAACTTAAAATTGAAATTATCATAATTTGCTTCAGAGGTTTTCCCAATCTAGGAATCCTTGAGGGATGATTTGTGTAGCTCGAGCTCCAAACTAACAGCAAGCGGAAATATCGCCCTAGGTCTAAGGTATCCCAAGATTCATCCATCTTGATACGAAGGCGAAGAATCGTCGCTTTGTATAGGTTTCAAAACATACGACCCCGGACCTTCGATGGTGGTTCCTTTATTATTTGGAAGCGCTTTTTCCGATTCAACGTCCGACAAGAGTTCGTACAAAACTTTAGAGCTGTAGTGTCGGTTTCGTTTTACGTATCCAAGAAATGAAAAGATCGATCCAAACAACAGGAAGAAGACAAGGAAAGCAAGAAAAGTGACTGTCGCACGACGAACATCCATCGCAGTGTTGTCACCACCATCGTGTGCCAAACAAGTCGGTCCTGTCCATCCATTACGACAACGACAGATCAAGTCGCCCCCACGCGTGACAGCACATATTCCGTGACCACAGTCGTCGTCTGCCACACACAACGCTCCACCTTTGGTTACAGGACGTAGCGGCTGTCTCTGCCCGTGTGTCATATATCGTTCTTTGTGCGCTTCAATAAAGTCCGCCGTCGGTCGCGATGGCGGAGAACAACCCAGCGTATGTCGAGGATTGTGTGCAGATTGATAGACGTGCACGTAATCAATCAAAAAGTGTACTGGTAGGGATTCGCAAAATCCTTCGGGGAGAGCACAGCGACACTTGGGATTAAAACAGCTCCAACACTTGTGTTTGCAATTTAAAAACCAGGCGTCTGGGAAGGACCAATCTTTTGACACAGCCAGATTCATCAAGAGTGACATGGGTTCGCTCGGTATTTCCGTCTGCGAAACGCGTTGTAATTCTTCTCCCTCAATGCCCGCCATGAGATTTCCATCAATGTACCAGTGAATGTACCCCCCAGATCCATCAACCAGTGGTGGTTCCCATTCGATACGAAACAGGTGTTGCCGAGTCCAAAAACTATCGTCCAACCAATAGTTGATCGAAACAGTATCCGTCTGGAATTCGTAGTCGAGCTCCCCATCGTTCAATCGATGTTCTACATGGACACCGTAAAAGTATTCATTCAAAGTCGCCCCTTCACCCAGGACTGGTTGATACCAAGTTTTCTGCGCGTTGAACCCGGAGAAATGAGACTACTGGACAACACTGAAATATGCCGATGACGACCAATCCAATACGACACGTGGACTTACATTTGGTTCAACCCCAAGTTTGGGTCGATCTTGGTCCAATCCTGGTGCTACTTGTAGAGAAGCACTCAACATACTAGCATTAATTTGCGAAATGTACATGACCTCGAGCAAGTCAACCTCAGGAGCTCCCCGTCCAAGAACTGCTACAGTATCAGTATCAGCATCAGTATCGGTATATGGATGGCAAGCATTGATTTCTTGGCTCACGCGATTACGATCGTCACATAGGTGACCTGCCGAGAAGGGCCACATGCGTTCGGTCGAATTCACAAACGTTGCCCGTCCAAGATTTCCCATCATCCACAACGCCGGCCAAAGACCTCCGGTGTATGGATTTCCAGGCAACTGGGCCGAAAATTCGACAATTCCTCCCGTAAAACAAAATTTGTTCCAACTTTGAACCATTGCTGATCGGGCTTCTTTGGTAACATTGTTGTCGAGTGGGAAAACTTGGGGCATTAAATCCAGAGTAATATCTAACTTGCCGTTTCGGGTACGGGCATTGTTGTGACTGTAGTAATGCAATGGATTGTTCGTCACGTCATTCTTGTCTAGCGCCGTCCATCGTGGATCATCCCCATCCCGAAAGGTACGGCCATCTTGCGCAAACTCGTCCGAAAAGACGAGACGGTATATGTTGTCTTGCTTGTTGTTATCCATCGTGTGGCTTTGTGTCGTGCGTGCGTACGATGGTGTCTCGGGATCAATCCACACCCCAACGACACTGCTCATCGACGCTCCTAGGACCACATAATAGATTGTTAGGATATATGAGATTTTAGCAGTATCATTCATCTTTAGGTTGTGAAAATACAGGAATGTAAACTCCGTTGAACTCTTTCTCTGATTTAAAATGGCATGCATGTATTCGACCTGTCGTCTCTTCTAAATTTGTTCGACAGAGTTCGCGAAATGGTGAATGGATGGGGTGGTGTTTTCCTCTTGCTTTCTGTCGCCGACGACGAAGCAGCAGCCATACCAAAGTGCCGTTTTCCCAATAGAACATGGGCATCATGCCACACGGGGGAAATCAGAACAAGGTGATGATCATTTGGGAGGGTTCTTTTCTGCCTTTTTTTTTTGATTATTTAAACTCTCGCCGGCGTTCACACATATCTCGCCGGCGTTCACACGTCCATACTGTGATTCACAGTCAGTCCGTTTCGTTTTTGCAGCAGTTAGGGAGATGGGAGATCCAAGATCCAAGAAGGTGATTCTCTTTTTCCGTAAAAGATGTTCGCATCAATCAACAACCGGAACGAGAATCCATCATCCATCATCTATTATGAGCCATCATCCATCACGACGGTAAGCGCGAACGCAAAAGATATCCATGCATTCATCGTATCCGATCCGAAGCAAACCCAGAACATCAAGCTGTCGTAGTAATAGTTCGATTTGATTGCATACTTACTGATTCTCTTATCCATATTATTATTTATTATTCTACTACGAAAGATGAAGTATCCCCTTCTGTTGACGATCGTTGCCACCGTCCATTCCTTTGTGCTACGTCCCTTCCTTCGACCTGGAACGTCCCTCCACGTTGCTGATAATGCCAAGGTAGTCTTCATCACAGGAGGTTCGCAAGGTGGGTGAGTGGTGACCTGTATATTGTTTGTTTCTTACATCACAGTCTTTCATCTGTAGAAAGAGCAAGTCCCGAGAGAGAGGAAACACAGCTAAATGTGTTGTAGAACAACTAGCTCGTATATCTGGCAGGATAGGTGAATTCTCATCAGTGGTTTCGTGCGTGATGTGTATACAAATCTGAACTAAGGATCTGACATAAAAGCATTCTTCCCTTCTTTCTCGTCTGCGCATTACTCTGTGATCTGTTTCCTCATATAAATTACAAATCATTTTCCGAAACGTGTAATTTCGACATTTTTCGTCGAACCGAACGACTCTCGCATGTCGGTATTGTAATTGTCTATCATCAAATCACATCACTCGTACACTCTTGGTTGACAAACATATCTTATTACTCTCCTTATGTGCGACTACATGTGCTCGATTTGTAACGACGTCGAAATCCTGCACAACGCTCGCGGAAAATCTCCCATTATTAGGTCTCGGACAAGCCATGGCCTACGACATTGCCAAGGATGGACAAAAGTTGATCATTAATTACATCGACCTTCCAGGAATGAAGGAACAAGCCGACGAAACTTGCGAGGAAATCAAGAAGCTCGGAGGTGACGCCATTGCCATCGCGGGGGACGTGACGAAAGCCGAAGACTGCACGGATATGATGAAGGCTGCCTTTGAACATTTCGGTCAAGTCGACGTCTTGATTAATAATGCAGGGATCACCAAGGATAATTTAATGTTACGAATGAAGCCTGATCAGTGGGCGGCAGTCTTGGCGGTCAATCTCAGCGGAGTCTTCTTTTGCAGCCAAGCCTACTTCAAAACAGCTATCAAGAAAAAGCAACACGGCGGTCGGGTAATCAATATCGCAAGTGTATCAGGCATGTTAGGTAACCCCGGACAGGCCAACTATTCGTCGACCAAGGGAGGTGTAATTTCGCTGACACGCACATGTGCCCGTGAATTTGCCTACAAGAACTTCAAATGCAATGCCATTTGCCCCGGTTTTATTGAAACCGCCATGACGGCCAAGATGGATCCAGCCATCCTGGAAAAGACGAAGGACATGATCCCTCTAGGTCGCCTGGGGAAGCCCAGTGAAGTGGCCGCCATGGCTAAATTTTTGGCCTTGAATGAAGGGGCCGATTACATTACCGGGCATTGCTTTGTCGTGGATGGTGGCGTTGCCACTGGGTGCACGTAATCTCAACCATACGGAAAAAGGCTTTCTTCAAACAGGAGGCGATCGTTAAATATATTGTTTACAGTTAGACACATGTACGAATCAGTGATTTATTTACTTAAATTCGCTCTCTGAAGCAGACTTGGGAGTGTGAGAGTGCGCGCTGGTAAGCGTTCTTCGCACTGCTAGGCGCTAGATGAGACATGCGCAATCTCACACTTGGGAGGAGTGTGTGAGAGATTGCGCGCTGGTAAAGCGTTCTCACTGTTATTAGCACACAGCTAGATTTTTTCCTCTGCAACAGTCGGCCTTCTCACTCCTCATATATATCCTCAGACGATTTTGTATTCAAATGGATTCATTTTTTATCTATGAATCCAATAATTGACCTTAACTGGAAATTCTTTTTTTTTTCCTATTGTTGTGGGGCGGGCTAGTAGCAGATGGATGAGCTCTCTGAAAAACGCACTTGCAGTTCGTGAAATTCACGAACTCTTACTAACTTGTCACATGCATGGATGGAATTGGCATGCATTCAAACATCGTCACGGCATTTTTTTATAATCTTTCAATGTCATATTCGTTTTGTTTGTGGATCGTCGGCAACCACTCCCCACACCAACACGCCCCTTTTCGTGAAATTAAGATTTCTCCTAATTCATGTCCACGTAGTTAGCACGTTTTCTTTGAGTTCGAGAACTATTCACGACACGCATTTTTCGAGATCATTGGTTATGTTTATCAAAAATTTCTATCTTACTCTCAAGTCTCGAGTTTTATAAAATACTTTGATAATGTAGATCGAAGAAACCGTCTCGCAGAAAGCTGAAAATTTAGCTAACCACCGATCGATCATCACGCAGCTATTAAATTAATTGTTATAACACAAATTTTGTATCATGCCGATGTACGAAAACAATTTATACTGTTCGATGGTTTTCTGTTGACAAGATTGAATGATGTCCAAATTGCTGGTAAAAAGCATTAAACTTTAAAAGCAAATTGCAACACTCACCTACAGATGGATTATTTTGTCTTACGTGCGCATTAGTATCGGATCATCAGTCAAGAAGGCTCAAAGAATCACAAAGATGCTGGCAATAGCACGAATAGCATGAATAGCACGAACAGCACGAATTGCTCATTTTGATTGTTTGTAATTGATGAAAAATGAAAATGAACAATTTTTCATTTCACAATTTGCATTTGATGTCAAGACGTATTAGTAAACACTTGCGAAAAATTATTGTTTTGTGACTTTCATATTTGAATGCGGAGCAGAACAAAATAGTTTTGTTGGAATACGTAAAATATAATTTGCGAAAATCGAAGTACTTGCGAAGTCAACAAATAAAAATTCGATCAGTACATCTTTCGTTACTGTGCATGGATCAAATATCGATTTTTAGGTGTCTGCTACAAATATTTCATAATTGTATTGAACAGTTCTACTTCCCGGGTACAAATCAGTAAATTAAACTCATTTGTCAACATTAGGAAGGTTTGGTTTAGTCCGTTGATGACAAATAACAAGTAATAATATGGTTTGTATGTAAAAACAATAAAGGCTCAAGAAGAATAATCTATTTTTGTCGATTGTCGTTAACTAAATTTTTTATTCAAACAGGAGTAAGTTCATCTAATTACAAGGACCGTCCCATCTCATACATGTACAATATGCCTACCTTTTTGGTGAAGAAAAAAGTATTTCTCATTTTTTATTATTCATACAAGATAGACTTAGCCTAAAGCACTCAAAATGAATAGAAAGGCAATCAAAAGTCGGATCAATTGTATAGATGGTCTTCGCTAGCACGGTCGGAAGAAAAAATATGATACAAAAATACGGCACGAATATTTTTCTAAAGTTAATAAAGAAGAAAGTATTTCCATGTGATCATAAGACGATACTCGATAATTAAAGGACTATGCTTAAAAAGAATTTTTCGTCGAAATTAGATTTCAATTCTATTTCCCTTGATTGGAGGGAGGTGGTTAATGCAGATTCAAGCATTATATGACATGACCAAAAGAATCTAATGTACAATTGAACAAACGATCTACTACATCTTTTACATAGAGCGGTCTGGAGACGAAAGCAGCATAGCGAAATTCATCAAATATTGCTAGATTGACTGATGGATTGGCATACACTTAATTCTCATTGGTAATAGGTTTGAGAATCTCTTCACGGCTTTAAGATCATCAAACCATATATTTCAACAAAAGACTTCCATTTCAAACGAATACCAGTGTCGAAAATTACCTAAGCAGCGTGACCATGTTTGTACAATCCAAACTTTATTTCAAATAATAGTATTTCCAAGGATACTCAATGATTACATTTGACTTTTCATTAGCACCTAGAAGAAATAATAATGCAATGTTTATTTCCTAATATGTTTTAATGAGACGTTTTAAATTATATTGAATTAGCATGAAGGACCCGTTCTTTTTAAGTTCGCATTAAAAGAGCATCGTTTAATTGAGAAAACTTGTTGTGGTATTGTTTTGGAAAAAACTATTTATCCTTGAAATACATTATACAAAACTATTCAAAAACTAAAAAGTTCAATTCTAGCAAATTTTTCGTAATAGTTTGAATTTTGTTTATATGATCTAGAATGAATTCTGAAATTGGACATGACTGTTTATTTTTATTTCGATTTCTTATTTCGATTTTTCTAAAATTGTATTAGGAAATCGGAAACAAGACAATTGTATTACCCAGCAAAAAACATAATCTTCTGGGAATCCAACAGAATGTCATCTTTCGATGTTCAGTTTTCTCAAATTTAGCATCGTAGATACTTATTCATATTTGTATGAAGTGATAAAAGAATGGATATTAAAAACCACTTTTTGTTTTTCGAGTAGTGTTAATGAATTCTTGAAAAGATTATTACCGCACTGATGCCGATATAATTCAATCTATTCTCAGATTTGTTGATAGAACTTCATAATTTTTTCATGTAAATTTCTAAGATGATTCTTCCTTCACGTATATGCCAAT
>Ga0051981_10000893_pt1 | contig 14736 bp, 16 predicted proteins | sample CryGey13umfilter_3_FD_59644 | JGI IMG/M metagenome (GOLD analysis project Ga0051981, IMG submission 59644) | Groundwater microbial communities from aquifer in Utah, USA - Crystal Geyser 4/10/14 3 um filter | ecosystem: Environmental > Aquatic > Deep subsurface > Groundwater | place: USA: Utah... | reverse complement strand
AATTCCTAGCCTAATGTATTGTTTAATCATGTAGGAAGCTGGTACAATGGTTGAAATAACGCTAGAAAAGTGTGCAAGATATGGTGTCCACCACTGTTACAAAAATCGATTAGTACTTAAATTACTGGTCGGCTTCCGCATCTCTTTTTCGATGGAGTACTAGAGATCAATCTTACAGTTAACAACAAAGGTCGTTCTGTTCGACTGCTCGGCAACCCGTATCAAAAGCCGACCACCACATTACACTGGTACCATACCACCATAACGGAAACGCCACAAACAACAACATTAACAATAATGCCAATCTATCCTGTTTTTCTCATGACAGATTCCGCAGCAAATCGAAGGATGACTACTTCTATCGATGAGCATCGTCATCATAATCATCATCATCCGCTACTGCAAGTGCTCTGCATTTTCTTTTACGTGGCATCCTGGGTAGCCAACGCAGAAGCGCTCCAGGGAATATGCAATGGTACCTTTTGGGGTACCCACGGCCAAGCGTACAATAAACCAGGCTTTTTGACCTGGTTAGACTACAACCTGATGATTTTGGGATTTGTCTTGGTGTGGCCTTGGATCCGTCGAAATTATGGAACCCTCCCAGAGTATGTCCATGTCTGGACGGGGACTTGGTCCCTGACCCATATGGTTTTGGCCTGTACAGGACTGTCGTGGCTACTAACCATTACCCACATTTTCTACGTCGTGGGACTTCAGAACATTTTCGTGGCTTCTCTAAACGCGGCCTATCAAGTGCAGGCCATCTGTACTCTGGTGCTTTCGGTATGGGTCTTTGGGGGTGCCTTTACCAATACCCAAATGATCGGAATCTCTACATCCATTATCGGAGTGATATCGATTGTTCTTCCGCCACTTTGGTTGGACGATACTGATAATAACCAAGAGAGCAGTACGACATCCGCAGCGGTGATTGGAATTTTTTCCACCATCCTTTCGGCAGCTCTTTGGGGGTGCTATCAGGTGGCCTGGAGGGGACTACAGGAAAGTAAACTTCCGAAACGAATGCCGCAGATGACCAAAACAGAAGAGCTCGTTGATACGATTTTTACCCTAGCTGTGATTGGGGTAGCCAACCTGCTGGTGGGGTGGAGCATCTTGCCCATTCTCGACTGGATTGGGTTTGAAACATTTGAATTACCACCAGTTTCCTCGTCAGGGGCACTGACTATCAATGCTGTGATCGAATACCTATTCAATGTACTGATTGCCATTGCAATTCATGTTACCTCGCCTCTTGCCACAAGTTTGACAGCCCCCTTGACCATACCACTGTCTTGGGTTTCGGATCTATTTCTGTATCAGATACCTCTCTCGTCGGCTACAGGTGGCGGTTTGGGTTGGACGGGAGCAATATTGATTATGTTTGGGCTGTACTTGCTCGAATTAAAGTCAGATGACGATAATGTGATGCAGTGCAATCGGAGAGAATCATCGACTATTAGCAATGTGCTACTGTCCGGAGAGAATGAGAATAACGATGACAACGACAACTATGTTATCGTAGCGGAAGACAGTCGTCTTGTTCTCGCATGATGACTTGATACGACTTATTCGACAACTGAATTAACTATGATCCATTTTGGTCCCAGTGGCCAAGTGTTCACAGTCACAGTGTGTAGGGGGCACGTAATCCAAATACGTCTGCCAATAAGGCCTACAAGAAGCCACGCGATGAATGCCAAGAAAGTATTACTCCAAATCGAGGAGTGGTTATTCGTCTTTCTACTTACTGTAGCAGCACCTTCCACGAAGCTCAGGAAAATATCTACACATGGAGCTTCTCTATGGCATTTTAAACGTCGGTACGCCTCGTATGTGCCTGCATCGACGGAACAGTCTAAATCGATTATAATCAATGCTGCCGAATTCATAATGTCGTACCGTTCGCTCTGCTAGATTGAGCACTGACAGTGCCTGTATGTGCAGCACTGGAAGAAAGGAGAGAAATAGTGGCGGAACGATAATTCTCTTATAGGAGGTAGGTAGCGTACCAGAGATACCACACATATGAAAGCTATCTCATTTCTCTTCTTGTTCTACATCTCTTGGCTTGAATGTGGACAGTTCCTGCAGCTCTCCAGAACTTGCAGCCGCAACAAGAACCGAAGTTAACATGAGTGGGATGATGAACACCAATGCGGGGATACCAGAAGAAGATATCAAAGGTGCAAATTCGCATGCCAGACAGCCAACAAGGTAACCCGCCATCGACACTGGAAAGAGCCTGACACGTCTATCATCATTTGCCTTGACGTCGTCAAAGCGTCGTACAAATGTAGCCAGTAGGGACGGGAAAACCGCATCTCCCAAACCCAGTGCCCCGCCCATACTTTTCCCAACCTTTGTGACCAACAATCCCGGTTGAAAATCGCCGGATGTTAACTTTTGAATGGCAACAGAGCCCATCGCAGATCCTGGAGCGGTATGTGATGCTGCGACGTCGACCGTACTGCTAACAATGAAGACATCAGATGCTCCCGCGGCCGGGATCAGAAGGACAGAAGTGGCATCGTATAGAGTCAACAGGGTCAGCGCACCAACGATTGCCAGAAATTGATCCAGTTGAATCGCACGCGCCACCAAAACCGCCAACGCCATGTTCACAAAGTTTTGTGCTGTCCAAAGTTTTGTCAAGCACGCGAGTGCCGTGATTCCCACCGCGATGCCCCATTCCATAATCGCCGAACTTGATAGTTTGACTTCATCGGCCAAGCGTCGAATCTCCGCCCGAGCAAATAAGGTCAACAATCCAATGTTCCAAACTTGACTGATCAATGGAAGAAGGGTTGAAAGAAGATTCTGCACCTCTGAACTCGTCCTGTTATCGCCGATTGAAGGAGGTACTGACCAAAAGGGTAGCAAAAATACCGAAAGAGCCAGCAGAAATGACACAAGGAGAGGAAGTAAGATCGCTTGCGTTTCTGTCGAAACTTCATCCAAAGATTCTTCAAAACCGGCATCTGCCAAAGATTGAATCATGGAAGGCTTTTCATATTCTTTTACAATTGTTTCAGACGACGTTTCCAACGGGGGTCGGTACAGCAACTCTTCCGTCAACGCAATCATACGTCGACCCAGCTGAGACGAATCGTTTCTTCCTCGTGTTGCCGCGAGGCCAACAATGGTTGCCGCCATGAGGTAGAGGTAGACTCGATTTGATATGAATAAAGTAGCTATAATAGTCATCTGTTCTGTAGAGTTGGGAGGGACACGGCGTGCGAGTTGGAGCAGCACTGGGAAAATGAGGCTCGCCACAGGAAAGGCTAGCATGGCGATCGAAAGGACTCTCGGAGGCTGAATACCATCCTTGGTAGACTTGTCGTCGTCGCCGCCGCCGCCGTCATCGTTTATACGTGCACGCAACGTAGGCAAAGTTACCTGCCCCGTAGACGAAACCGCCGCTATCCTTCTTGTGCTTGACTGTCTGTTGCTCTTTCCAAGGGCCTTGTTGTTACACAAAGTCAGCGATGGCAGATTGAATTGATATGGTGGGAAGGCTCTACAACACGAAACTAGGAGTAGCAATAGACTCACTAGTACAAGAAATGGTGCCATTACCACTGACTTCATGACACAGAAAGTGAAAGACGACAAAGGGCTGTCAGTTCCTTAATGAGTTAGAGAGGATGTTATTACCTCCTGTACTGTAATTGTGTTAATATGCCAAGAGTTTGAATCCGTTGCCTTGTGTCTCGCATGATTGTCGCGGTTTCATTGATTGACAGATGTTGTCATTGTGCGTGAGAAAATCTCACGGCAGCAAATGCAGCCTATGAGAAAACCGGCAGATGCTTCTCACAGTGGTAACATTTTAACAGTAAATGATACTCCTACACGGAGTATTTACTTCTCTAAAAGTAGAAGCAGTGTGCGGCGAAAAAGGTACGAGCATCACTCCTGTGACAAGAATTCAGACTAACATGAGGGGAATTTCACATCACAAATTTTCCATTTTTAAAAGCTTATGTATGATAAAACACCAGGCACAACACCGGCAAGCTAGTAAAGGGCAGGGTGTGGCGAATTTCTGCCACGTACAGACGGCACAACAACCTCGCCCGCCCCACATTTTACATTCCATCCATCAAATTTACATTAGCCGAACAAATAACTCCGAATATTTGTCTCGTACTAGTTTCGCGAAAGATATAGCAAAGACAATTCCATATATTTGTGTCTTTTCATTTTCAGATCCCCCCTTCTGTCCCAAAGAATTTACCATGGATCATTTGCCTTTGTTTTTGCAAAGTTTTGCGGGCCTTTTGTTGTAATGTCAAATCGCGTAAAAATCCACAAAAGGCTTTTTTACCATTCGATAAAACTACTTCCTGTACACTGAGTTCGACGTCGAATTCTGATCCGTCCCTTCGTTTGGCCGACACTTTTCGTTTGCGTCCTATGATGTGCCTTTCCCCGGTGGTAAGGTAGTGCTTCATGTAGTCGGCGTGGTGCTTATCGTGGCCGCCACCACAAATCATGGAAACATTACTCCCCAAAAATTCCTGCCGTGTATAACCAAACATGTGGCTGTAGAATACACATCAAAAAAGGTTTCGAACATGGTGTTAGCGAGATCTTCGAAAATTACTGTCGGAGCGAAAGTACCATATTCTTACCAGGCTGCATCGTTGACAATCCGAATGATTCCTTCTCCGTCAATTTCCATCATGCTATCCAATGATGCATTGATCATACCCTGTTGCAAGTCGTGTTGCTCCTGTATTGCAGCCTGATGCTGTTTAATAATTCTCAGATCCTTGAAGAAACCGCAAAAGAGACGCTGTCCGGTGGAAGAGTCGGTAATTTCCTGAACACCCAATTCACAAGGAATTTCAACGCCATCCTTTCGCTTGGCTAGTACTTCACGTTTGGTTCCAATAATTTTATGAATCCCGGTTTCGAGGTATTTCTTGATGTATCCGTCATGTTTGTCGGCGTGTCCACCTCCACAAATCATCGAAAGATTGTGACCGACGAGTTCCCCTTCGGTATATCCTAACAATTCCGTGGCAGCCTCATTGGCAGTAATTATAGTTCCACGGCAATCCGCCGTCAAAACTGGATCAAAGGCATGATCTACAATTTCTCGTACCCTTTCATGCTTGGAACAAATGTACGCGGTATGGTACGTCATGCCACATCCACAAGTACATTGAGAAGGAGAAACCCAGTGAATAGAACGACGAGTTCGCGTGATTTTCCCACTTGTCATAACAATTCGAGCGTGTTCCACTTTTCTCCAGTCTTGGCCCTCTGGTTCGTCGATACACAAGAAGTCGAGTACGTGAGGGTGATCAGGTTTCGTGTACAGAAAATGTTCGGCAGCACCATTCTTGTGCAACACAACCCCGTCATCCCGGATCAAAACCGCTCTTTCGGATGCCCCGTCCAAGATGCGAGAAATTACTTTGGCAGTCTCACACAAAGACATGATGATTATTCGACTGGTGTGGGAGCTATGTTGTTTTGTACGAGAGAATTCTCGAGTGTGTCGGGGATCCTTTGTTCGGGTTGATGTGTGTCTTCTGTCTTCTCTACCTTCCGTTCCGCGTGGATTTCTTGTAACAGAGTAACCGTAAAGACACACAAAAAGAAAATAGGAGTAATGAAAACTCACAGTCATGTTCAGCGGGAATGACTTTGAATCCAAGTCCCGTTCTACAAAATTTAGGGTTCACGTTCAGGCGACAAGAGCCAGAACTTGAAAACGACCGAAGACAAATGTACCGGTAATAACACACGGTAAAGAACAGCGCTAGCTCGGGTGGTTGGAGCGCCCTACTTCCCGTTACTCCAATCAACCATGAAGATGATCCTTCCACATAGAGAGCGTCTATACTTTCAATCTTTACATAACAATAATGTCGTAACTATTGTTTACAGGAAAAGTCATGCATGTATTCTCGTTGCGATCTTCTCGCTCTTGTCGACAGGGCTTGTCCATTCGTTGTTTTCAACTGGCTCCGACGTTGGGTTGAAATCGAAATAAACGGTCATCTGAAAGCCATCTAGAAGAGACAATTAAAGGCTAATAAAATGATCCACAAAGGAGCTATTGGGGTCAATCGCCAACTTCTATTTTTATCTGGAAAAGTAAGTACCCACTCCTATCGAAATCATAGCGATTTTATTTTGTACCTATGTTGCTTCCGTGGACTGGAGCCTTACTTGGGGTTCGGGTTAAGACTTCGGATTTCCAAAAATGCGCGCCGGCTATGCCAAAACGAGCCAGACAACTTGCGCAAAGACAGAAATTCATAGGTGTGTATAAATAAATGTAAACAATCCAAATGCTGAATTTGAAAAGAAGCTCGTCATCCAATCGTCTTGCAAAGTGAGGCATCGACAAAACGGACTCGTGAAGCGGGACAAAACAGAACTCTACATGCTTTCTTTACTGTTATTATTTTTATTATTATTATCATTTACAGTTACTTTGACATTGTCAATCAGCCATAGAGAACGTACTTGTTGGCAAAGGCAAACCACAGAAGGACGATGAAGATGCGTAGTTTACGCCGCAAAAAGAAGGGCCACGAAGATGGAGGAGGAATTCTTGTTACTACCGACAATTCCTCTTCCCTGGTCTCCTCGCAAAAAGGATTCCGCCGGCGAATCCCCCCACATGTTGTCGTGTCGTCCCCTTTAAGATATCTCCAACATCATAATAGGACTAGGAACATTAGTATTTCGAGGGACGTGAGTACCCTCACCACGGATGAAGAGACGTCGGAGACGGAGCAAGCCTTTGTTACCCCAGAGAAAATGCACCCTTCCTCGTTACAGTTAACGTCTCCGTACGGCTCCTCTTCGATGATGACGTTGGAAGAACAGGGCCTGATAGATTGCATTTCAGATTGGATTGACTCTTTGGGTGATTTATTCACATGTCCTGAAATGGAACGGTTTGTACAATCCAGCGGGCATTTGATGTTGTCCGCCGGAGGTGTGGCTGTGAAAACAGCATTTCTTCCGGTAACGTTGCCTTTGCATGTGGCAAATCAAACAACGAGGTTCGTTGTTGGACAATGTATGATTCCTATCTTGGGGGTAAGACGTCTTTTACTACACAGTGGACAGTCGGTTCGAGAGGACGAATACAACACTGATCGGGACGGAAGAAATCGACATAATCCTATCGTGACGGTGGCACAAGGGGTCTGGGGTCTGCCGGGACACGCACTTGGATTGGCGAATCATGTCAAAGATGAAGTGGGAGGTATTGTCCTTCGAACATTGGCTCCGGCCTTGCACGGAACGATACAACACTCTTGTCGACCAGGAGAATGCACATCCGAAGCCCACAACGAAGCAAATGTTCTGGAACGCTTGCGCTTGGATTTTCCACAGGAAGCGGAGAGAATTAAACAGCCAACAAAACTTAGCGAATTTCTCTTACGAGTGGACGATTTGCGGGTTGTGGATGATGAAAACAGGCTTCTTCACTACGTGGATCTCGGTTCATTGGACGATCCTACTGTCTCTCAAGTACTGGATCGATATGTCTACCTTGGGATCTCGTTGTTGGCGAACCACCCCACGGTTCGCCTCTGCAACGAAGCTCATGTCGTTGAAAGAGAACATGAAATTGATTGGAGGCCCGAAAGTAATTCGCCAAAACTCTTGCGCCGCTTGGCCAAATTGGATGTTTTGGGACGCTTGGAGGTCCTTCGAAAGGAAACATTGGTGTGGTCGGGGCGTTTCAAGCACGATATTCCAGCTAACTATGATCGGCAATCACGTTTTTATCTTGCTCGCGGTGTTCTTGACATGAGTCCGCGGGCTCTTCTCGACTTGCTTTGGGATAATGGACGCACTAATGACTACAATAAATATTCCTCGGGACGCACTACACTAGCCGGCAATGATTTGGAATTCTTGCAGGGCGAAGACAAGGTTGGTACCAAAGTGGTTCTTAGCGAAACAAGAGTCCCGCTAACTTCAATTACAGTGAAAGTAAATTGCCTGATGCATGCCCGGGCTTTGGAGGACGGAACTGGGTACGTGATTGTCAGTCGTTCGTGTTCTGCTGGCCCTCAGGGCATTCACAACAGTCCCTTGGACAGCGTGTCACGTCCCAGAAATGAAATTCATTGGGGCGTGAATATTCTACGACGCGTACCCAATCGCCTCGATCTTGTAGACCTGACGAGTCACAGTCAAGTTGGTACCGCGGGAGTTCCCCATTTTTTGGCCGCCAAGATTGCTCTCATGGGTGTTGAAGCATTCTTCGAAAATGCTCGCAAGTTGGCGAGTCCCGGATCGCTGTCTATCGGTCATAAGCACTCTTAACTTGTAACTACTTTTTATAGATAATCCTTTAAACGCGTTTCCTTCTTCATGTGACCGCACGCTGTTCTACTATCACAAATTTATTGAGAATGACTTTAACTGTAAACGATGGTAATTTATCTTATACGACGAAATAAGAAACTAGAGTTCAGGGCCCATGTCCATCGCACCGACGTCCGTCAGGAAATTGACAATATCGTGCTCATCATCGTGGATCTGTTTGGCCCACCAGAGGGGAGTTCCGCCCTCACCCGCGGTTCCAGTGCGGGCGTTCACTTCTGCACCTTGTTCGATCAGGTATTTGACAACCTCCACGTGTCCACCGCGAACAGCCTCGTGAAGAGGCGTCCAGCCATTTTGGTCCTTATGGTGGATCACGTTTTTGTCGTTATGAATGTGGGATTTGAGCTCATCCAAATGCCCTTGCTGAGCGGCAAAGTGGGCACCCGTCGAACCAGTGGCAAAGCTGGGGTTTCGTCCGCTGACTTTCTTGTATCCGCCTGGATGCTGCTGGCGGTAGTGCTGTTCCTCGGGCGTGCCAGGGATGATGTAGGGAGGAAGGCCATCATGATCGTGCTCATGGCCGCTGATGCTCTTTTCCAAAGACTCCTTGAACTTGACTTCATGGTGGTCTTCACCAACAGTGATACCAGCATGACGCAGCGAGTGACCCGTTGGTTCAAAGTGTCTACATTGCAAAAGAAAATAGATGAGAAACTCAAACATCCACAAAACCATGTTTCGTCATTAAGACATGGACTTACACGAAAATATTGGCCATGAACCGACCCTTGAGAGGATAAGGGCGGCCGTGAATAATAGAGTGACTTTCGTACAAAACCTGAGGTTATACCAAAGGGAGATGAGAAAAATATATTAACTCGTTTCTGATGCACAACGTTTATGAGACTTACCATATCACCGGGCTCCATGGTCACATTGTACGCCTTGCCATCGTGTCCAATAACTTCCAGCTGCAAAAAAAGTTAAATAATACAGGGTATCATCGAGTGAGCAAAATGTCTCGACGGTACCCAAAACCCCGTCATCTATCCACCGGTGGATCTTTGCTTGGGTAGTTGTTGTTTGGAATCACTAATTCACTATCACTCACCGGCCAAGGTTCATCCAAATCTTGTGCCACATTGATGATTGCCGAAGACACAAGAGGGAGACGATCCACATGGGGTGACAATACAGCTCCTGTGGTGTACACTCGAATACCGTAAAGGGAGCACTGGGTTAACAACTGCTCAGTCCACGTGGAGATGGTGTCTTCCGCTTCGTCCCAGATGGCCTGTTTCAAATTTGATCCGCCACCACGGAGACTAGTGTCTTCTACCGAAACCATGTACGTAGGAGAAGCCCAGTTGTTAGTGTATGTGTTTCCCTGTCCCCATTGTTCCGGTTTCCGGTTGTCCTTGTTTTTCTTCCAGAATACTTCAATTAATTTCCAAAGTTCATCTGGAGCACGAATTTTCTTGAACCCCATCGTCGTATAATTCTGTATGATGGAAAGACTACTGATGAGACAATTATTTATGCTCGAAATGATGCAACTTCTTTCATTTGTGGGAACCGTGAACCGTCTGTCCCCCCATACTGAAGACGACATCGTTTACTGTTCTGCAGCATGAAGCATGTTGGTGCAATCCTAGTCGCAATATCAACGAAGGCAATCGCAAGAGTCCATCATCTCCCACTGGATCTTCCACGCGTCATACACCTACCTGCATACTTTGGGGTTGTCGAAGGGACATTTCGATGCGGTCGGCTTCGGTGGAAATGCACCGTTGACCACCCTTCTTGCCGAAATGCTCGACACACCCATTCAGAAAATCATTGTAAAACGACTGACGATCACCGAGGGGTTGAATCGGCATATCCTTGTATTGTTCTGGAGTCGGAATGGAAGGATCGAGATTGTGTGGTAGCCACGCATAATTGTCGGATGTGGTGGCATGATGCATGGGAAACGACACGTCCACACCGAACTCCACCTCTTGCGCGGAAACTACAGCTGTCGCCGTCAAAGAAGCGAGCGCCAGTAGAGCCTTCATTAGCTGAGACATTAACATTATATACTTCAGAGAAAAAACTTGATGAGCGCAACAAACGAAAGATTAAACCAAAACAGAGGTTGAATAATAGGAGTAGATAGATCACTGTCACTCGACGACGACGTTGGCAGTCAAGATATGGAAGGCTCTCGCGTGATACACGGCGGGGTTCTTGGGTGAAAAATGAAAAATGTCGTACGAGCATTGCTGGCTCGACAATTTTGTACAATTTGGTACACGAGTCAACGGATCTATGCGTTGGATCAAGAGCCGACGAAAAATGATGGAGTAGTATGGGTACTTACTGTCACTACTCGAAGTAAATGTAAATGATGTCCACGACTTGGAGTTGGGCATTTCCCATCGCTGTGTTTTATGACGTACTTCTAGTGACCAATTGAGTCCTTAGTTGAAATTGATATTTCCTCGTGTACAATCTCACGCTCACGTTCACACATTCTTGGGATTCTTCGTTTTTTTTTTACATATTTACATTACAAAGGCGCCTGTTTTCAAAACCATAATGGGACATTCTGTCTTCTGTCTTTCCATATTGTATTTCGGTGGCAGTAACCGAGAAGCATCACATTCAAGATATAGTATTACTACCGATGAGAGGATCAAACTTGTTTCCACATTTTTTCGTTTTATTAATATGTTGCGCCGTGAGTGGCGGAGAACAAGAAGAATCGGTCGAATACGGTGTCGATGTGGTACGTCTGCTTCTTTCGTTCATAAGGTTCGATCGCGGGTTCGCTTTCTTCGCTTTCTTTTCCCGTACCGCTCTTACCTTCACACTACCATACAAGCAATGATACTGACGATTTCTTTGTCCAGTCCTTTCCTATGCACCATGCACGAGTTTCGGAAAATTACCCTTGGTTGTCGCATAATGTTGATCCTGTCAATAATCCGGTGCCAGTGGAATACAAGGACGTGCCGATCCAACCATTGGGGGATCGACAAGCCCTCTACGAGCATTTCATACAAGGGTGCATCAATTATCACGGAGAAAAGGGTAGGCGTTGTCTACGAGGTGAAAGAGATCGGATCGATATGTCAAATACACAGCCACAGAGTATGGTGAATTACACCAAGAATGGCTTTGCGAAACTCCGTGCGCCAGACTCGGTCTTCCTACCGCTGAAGGAGTTCTGGGAAAAGAATCGCGATCGTGGGACGCCTGAAGTATGGGCGGCAGGAAGGGTACACGTCAATTATTGGGAAAATTCAACCATTATGGTGTCTGTAGAAGATACGAATCTCGTGGGCGCAGGTTCGAAGCTCAAGAAACAAATCTGGCGGGCAGCACGTGAAACCATCTCCGAATGGACAGGGCAACAACTCATCGAGTGCTCGTTGTACGGTATTAGAATATATCAAGAGGGTGCAATTTTGTCAACTCATGTGGATCGATTACCCTTGGTTGCTTCTGCAATCATCAACGTCGACCAGGACGTCGACGAGCCTTGGCCAGTGAGTGGTTCAGTAAATTGATGAAACTGACATTGAACAAAGACAAATGGACATGAATTGCTGCCCTTAGAAAATTCTCCTCATTTCCAACTCGCCTACTTTCATTTTAAATTTAACAGCTGGAAGTGATAGGACATGACGGCAAGGCTCATAATGTTACTATGATACCAGGAGACATGGTGCTGTACGAAAGCCATTCGATTCTGCATGGTAGGCCGTTTCCACTCAAAGGTCGTTTCATGGCAAATATATTTGTGTAAGTGTGTTTGATGCTATCCTTCTCTTCACAAAGTAAAACGAAACCCTTGAGCGATTCACGAGCTTAGCTTACTTTTCTTCCTTTCGCCGCGCAGCCACTTTGAGGCAATCGGACCAGTAGATGGACAGGTGCTGTGGACAGGAGACTTACCCCCGTATATAATCAAAGGCTCGCCAGGAGAAGGCATATGGCGAAAAGAAAATCCAGGTGGGCACAAATTGGCAAAGACAGACCTATCCCGAGGCTCTACCCTGGCTCATCATCACGCCAGTAATCGTGAATATCATGAACTGCGACGAGTTTTGGACAAACATGCGCATCTAGTGAACGTCGCTGATGCCAATGGCTGGACTCCTCTTCACGAGGCTGTACGCACCGGCGATATGCCAGTTCTGAAGCTTGTATTGGATCATGGAGCCGACGTGAACGTTAGAACAGGTAAAACAGGAAATGGAAAATCCGTGCTGGATTTGGCGCATGAATACCATAGAGCGGAAAGTGAAGTAGTCCGTCTTTTGAAAGAGCGAGGGGCAAAGTCTCGAAGCGAGTTATAAATCGGAAGCTAAACAACGCGGAAAGCAGATGTTCTATCAATAACATTCACATATGTATATATACATCTGAGTTTGCGAAAATTCCATCACATACATCGAAAGTGTTGTGCGATTGCGAATATATTTCATTATCAACACGCTAAAATGATATGACAATTTACGCTCATTTGCATTTCTCCACTAATAGAAATGCGGCACTCGAAATTTATCTAACAGCAAGCAATTTTGCGACTCTTACATATCTCTTTAAAGATCGGGTTCGACTAGCTTTGCGTTGTGTTTTTTCAAAAACAGTTCAACCTCACTCTCTTCGTCATCTTCGTCTTCCCGATGATGTTCCATTGCCAAATACAGGGCCGAACCACCCTCTCCGTTTGGTCCCGTACGTGCATTGACATCAGCACCCCGATTCAGTAGCAAATCAATCACCTCCAAATTTCCGTCTCGAACAGCTTCGTGCAATGGGGTCCATCCATTCTTATCTTTCTTGTTTACCAACTGATTGTTTTTGTCCAGAATTTCCTTTAACTTTTCAAAATCACCCATGTTAGCGTATCGATGCGCTTCGGTGGAGCCGGTATCAAACCCTCGCTGTGTAAGAAGTTTGTGCCCACTCGGATTGTTTCGCCACCAATTTTCTTCTTCTTCGGATCCAGGAACGACGTATGGAGGTAGTCCTCCTTGCTGGAACGTAACGACATCGCCAACCTTTCCAATAGGTTCGAAGTGAATAAAGACATTCGCCATGAATCGTCCCTTGAGAGGGAAGGGTCGTCCGTGCAGAATCGAATGGCTCTCGTACAGGATCATATCTCCGGGAACCATGGTAACATTATGAGCCTTGCCGTCGTGTCCAATGACTTCTAGTGGCCACGGTTCATCCACATCCTGATCGACATTGATAATGGCCGAAGACACGAGCGGTAAACGATCGACGTGTGGAGCCAAGACTGCGCCTTCCTTGTAGACACGGATTCCATACAAGGAGCATTCTGCGAGTTGCTGTCCAGTCCATTCCGAGATTGTATCACGAGCGGCGTTCCAAATGTGTTGTTTCAAAACAAAGCCTCCGCCTTCCAGTGATTCGTCTTCGACCGATACCATGGACGTTGGGTTCTCCCAATGATTCACATACACATTCCCTGTGGGCCAATTTTCTTTTTTTTCGCTGTTCCTATTTTTGGCCCAAAATTCTTGCAGCAGTTTGTACACGGCTTCCGGTGCCCTGATTTTGGTGAATCCGTGTTCTGTGAAGTTAACCATACTTTTGGGTTGACGCAAGGACATGATGATGCGATCATCCTCGTTCTGCCAACATCTTTTCCCTTTCTCGCCGTAATATTCCACACATCCGTTCATAAAATCCTCAAACTCGGATTGTCTGTCCCCGAGAGGTTGAATGGGCATGTCTTTGTACTCGGGGGGAGTAGGGTTGTTTGCTGGGTCGGCATTGTGCGGCAGCCAAGGGTAGTTTGTCGATACCTTTGGATGGTGCATAGGATACGACTGTTGGTAGTAGCGACAATGAAAACAAAGTAATAAAACACAAGGATGTGAGAATCTTAAGAATACTTCGCGCTGACACTGTGACGGTCGCTGGCCGCAATTATGTGACGGTCGGCTCAAAATGACTCACAACGTCGGCGCCATACTCGACTTCGCTTTGTTCGGCCTGCACAACTGTCACGACGAGACAAGAAACAACGAAGGCAATCAAGAGACAATGATTCATGGTGGTATTGTACTATTGCGATAGGTAGTCCAATATCCTTTGGTGATGATGTGTGTTGATCCTGGATCCTTCGTGGGAAGTGCGATGGCAAATGTAACACCAACAGATGGCCTCTGTGGGAATGTTAACATCGTTCGTGTGTTTCTACGCGAACAAGCACGCAAGGGGAGACTACCTAAAAGAGCCGGCGCCCGCTAAAAAAAAAATGGTGCAGCGAAGAAAACCCTCACACGAATCACTCCTTTTTAGATAATAAATGATAAAATTGACATCAAATTGTCTGGGAACTGCGGGAATTCTCCAATTTTGCAAAAACACGCGTCAGAATGTTATTCTTTC
>Ga0051981_10000887_pt1 | contig 14760 bp, 5 predicted proteins | sample CryGey13umfilter_3_FD_59644 | JGI IMG/M metagenome (GOLD analysis project Ga0051981, IMG submission 59644) | Groundwater microbial communities from aquifer in Utah, USA - Crystal Geyser 4/10/14 3 um filter | ecosystem: Environmental > Aquatic > Deep subsurface > Groundwater | place: USA: Utah... | reverse complement strand
CTAGCTGTAGATGGAGGCGGCCATGACGACGAAAACCTCTCGACAACCGCCGTATCGACTGGCTTTGGCGCTGTGGCGGTGGTTGGGAGAAATTTTAATCGACGATTCACCATCGATGCATTTCTTCTTCGTATATCCAAATCATCACTCTCCGCTTACATTAATTTGCTCCACAAGTATAGAACAGGCTCTACTCAAATCATTTTCATTAATCAATATTAACAAAGATGATGCGCTCGTGGCTTTCTTCAAAACTGGGAGGCACCACCAACAAAGCGGATCAGGGTGGAGCCAAGACCTCGGAAGCGGAGGGGGGCGTGGCAAGCTCCGATGCCGCAGCAATCAATACACAGGATGCCTTGGCCTCTCCACCCCCGGCTATAGCACCTCCTCGATCTTTAAGGTAAGGTAACCAAAATTCACGAACATGACTTCCAAAATAATTTATGTAACCGTAGCTAGCGCTGATGAGTAAGACGCCATGATATCTTATATATCCATGGTTTCACCTTCACCATACACTCTCGGATCCAACTGACGTTTCCACCCTTTTCTTCTCATTTATCGCAGCAGTCTTAGTTCCACCTTTGGCTTTGGAAGCCGCACGATAAGTGGCACCAGCACGGCTTCCACCCCCGCCAACAGTGGCACGGCAACGACTCCCTCGCGTTCCATGTGGACGAGTCCTTCTCCGCCGTCCACCACTGGGAGTCCCTATCAACCTCATCAAGATACGAGACTGGAAAAGCAAGTTTCTCAAGCAGCTGCAGCCTTGGGTGATGGGGTACAAAAAATTGTTCTGGCGGCCAAACAAAAGACGGTAGAGGAGACACAATGGAAGGCCGAATTACTGCAATTACTTGGTAACAATCCAACAGATAATACCGCCCGCAAGGGAGATATGGATATACTCCTTGCGAGTTCCAAATGTGAACGATTTGTATTACGTTGCGTGGAAGCGGAATTACCTCCCAATTTAATTCACTGTTTGCGCTTGTTGCGGGTGTTGGAATTGCAACACGCTGCCAAAATGGCGCAAGAACAACAACAGCAACAAGAAGAAGAGCAGGGAGATTCAGAGGAAGCAACCGAAACAGCACCAATCGAAGCCATCGGTCGTCGGGCTACTAACAAGGTAGCACGTCTCCTCACACTACTTTGCAAAGATGCGGCCGTCGGCGAACAATTACGACCACATCTGTTTGGTTTACTGGCACTTTCGGGTGCTTCGTATCCTCGTTCGGGGATCCATGTGGCACATGCGGCTTCCGATGTTATCATAGCCCTAGCGGACGGCTGCTTGAATCGACAGTTAATTTGGTTCATCCACGAACGAAAAATGATCCTACACATGACCGATGATATCAAAGAATTAACAGGCATGGTGGCACAGTCCGTGAATTCTCAAGTTGCTACCACCACGGCTGTCGCACACGGATTACTCGGAGCGGACGCCGAGGAAGTGGGATTGTGGTTGGTTGCCATTAAAACGGTTGTTCATTTGGTAACAAGTTCGGTACGATTTCCAACGGTGGATTTGGTCAAAGACTTTGACGCTGCCGGCGGGTACGCTGTCTTGCAGTACGCCATTCATCATTCTACGCGCCGACATGGAAATCAGCTCATTAGTTTATTGCCAACGTTGGCATGCACACCGACGGAAGCGGGATGGGCCGAAGAGGATTTAAAATTGGCGCTCAATGCACGGGCCCTCATCATTTTGGAAGACCTGGCGTGTCGGTCCAATCCTTTGATAAGAGCCTACTTTCGGGCCAATGGGTCAGCAAACAAAGCTTTACCAGATCCATCAGACCCAGTTGTCTTGCAACAATTGGCACAATTGTCTCTCAAAACGGCTTTGGAATTAAGAAACGAAAGTGATGAGACAAACAATGATACTGCCCCGCAGGACACCATCGCGCCACTATCGTTTGATGTTTCGTTGGCCGTGCTCGAAGCCACGCTACAGATATTTGCCGATCACCCTGAAAATTATACCCTGCTCGAATCAAGGCAGCACATTTTGACCTTTTCTTTACTGGCCTTTCCGTGTTATACCAACGACGACATTAAGAGCTTTGGGCTCAAAATCCTGGAATTTGTTTTGACAGGTGTCACTGGAGTTATTGAACAAGTTTCCCCCGTGCACGCTACAGTCGAGATTTTCTTTTGCCTGGCTCAATTTCTCATGGACAGCACATCAAAACCACTACAAGCGGATGCCGTGTACTTGGGTCAAACATTGGAAAAATTATTGCAATTCGATCAGCGCGTAGCACCACTCATGGTTGAATCGGGTATCCTAACGACAAATCTGAATGCATTGCTCCAATGTGTTGCTAAAAAAGCGAAAGAGGGAGAAATCCCATTGCTGGAAACACCTTGGGATGAAAGCTTCGTCATCGTCTATCGCGTCTTGACGTTGCTCGTGGCCCATCAACCTGTCAATTTTTCAAAGGATGGACCGGGACATACCGAATTCGCAAAAAAGGGAGAGGTTACCAACCTGCATTCATTACTCCGATTGTCGGTGAATCAATTGGGCAAAGAGGCTTGTCATGCGGCAACAAACGTCTTCGAGGCTTACCTTGCCGCCTATGCCTCCTTCGACGCCCTTAGCAGAGATTTGGAATTTGTCTTTTCGCTGTTGCGCAATCTTTCCGTCTTGGCCAAATCATCTCTAAAGGCATCGATTCTTTTACGCCAATCCATGTTGCTGAACATGATCCGTGCCGTTTTGGAAGCCAGGAGCTTGGCACGAGATGCATTTCGTCAATGCCGTGGATACGAAGAATGCCTTCGTCTGTTTTTGGCAATCGAAAATACCATCACTACTTCGTCTTTGGACGAAGACATATTAGTGGCTCTATTAAAGTTGATCGAAGCGGTGGTTCACTTGTGGGACGCCTCGATTGGGGTCAAGTCCAAAAGTTCATTGTCTGTGGGCGATGTTGCACCACTGGTATTGCCCCCGTCCGTTGTGATCGATTCCTTATCATCACAGCTTTCGCTAAAATCCCCGGCAGCTTTAAATCGGAATTATCTCCGCCAGCGCGCCTTGTATTTAGATTTGGCCACATCGTTGGCTTCAATTGGTTTGGGACGAAACTTGTATTTGGTTACTAAGGTTATGGGATTGGCCTTGGAACATGTGGATCCCGCATTGGCACAGCGGTGGGCGAAGAAGGACGAAGAAAATAAGGCAACGGAAGATGAAGAAGGTACAAAGAAGGACATAGTCAATGAGGTGAAAGACAGTGCGAGATTGGGCTCGATACGTAATCCGGATGCCGTTCGGCTCGTTATCGGACTGGCGTTGCAGTTTGCGAAAGCTGATCGGGTTGAGTTCAGCAGAAGTACAATGGAGATTTTACTGGAGCTGACTTTATCTAGTCAAGTTGCATCCACTCTACCTCAATTATCCTCGTGTGGTCTTTGCTATAGTCTGACCAACAGCAAAGAGTTTGGTCCGTTTCTGCTCAATAAAGAAAATCCTCTTTCTTCCGAAATGCTATCGTTCCTGGGAAGGGTGGCGGCGTACGGTACTTCTTATATGGATTTTATCGGAGTTTTGAGATGTATTGCTGGGCCAATTCTGGAAACTGATACGACAGATGGTAAGCGCATTCGGTTACCGGTAATCTCATCGGCTACAGGACGACAAAGGTTGGATTATGTTTCCAACAAGACAGAGGAAGCAAGGAAACGGTTCGAAACTGAATGTATTGAAAGACTCAGTGTCCTCAACGACGTGGTAAAGAAATCCGAACGCTACCCGCGCCTAATTCTCGGCGGTGACTCAATCAACACTATCGGTGTTTTGATGCACCAAGTTAAACTAGAAGACCGACTCAAGGCAGCTTCCGAAGAGGGGAGATTGAAGTACATTGAAATTGAAAGTGTTGACGCTTCTGCTACCGAGAACAAGCCAGCTACGTCGTCTGCGGCAACGCAGGGGCCGGCAGAACAAGTGTGGGCGCCTCTATCCAATGTTGGTTTTTCATACTCAGTGTGGATGAAACATAACACGTCACAGTCCGAAGGTATTACCGGTAACCTGTACGTCTTGGACATCTCAAGCCCGTCACTGGGCGACGCCTCATCAAAGCAGTCTTCGGCTTTCTTTTCTGTCTGGTTCGACATTCAAAATCAACGATTTAACGTCATGTCGTCGGCGTCGCACCGTGGAGAGCCAATCTCATTTCCTGTCTCACCGCTAGTCCCGGGTGTATGGCATCACGTCATGGTGACGTACGCTCCTGGGAAACGGACAATGATATCTCGAAAGTCAGCCTTTGCAATTTACGTCGACGGCCGGCCACTCGAAACGGACATCAAAGTGGATACAGTTAATCTTCCCCCCAATTCAAAGCTTATTGTCGGTGCACCCAACGCTGCTTTGGCGGCTAGCGGTATTGTTCGAGGCAAAATCCCTGTGTGGGAAGTAGGTCCGATTCTTATGCTGTCCACGGTTCTTTTGGAACTTGACGCGACTGCTCTGTACGCATACGGTCCCGATTTCCCTAGTTTGCTGTGGGGCGACCGGCCACAACGGCTTTCACTTCCGGCGATGGCTACGTCTCTATTCAGTTCTCTCGCAGAGACAGGTGAGATAGGGAGTGTAGCGAGTGCCCTTCGTCGAAGAAGTATCCCGAAAGTTGAGGGTGCTGGAAGTGCAGCTTTGTTGCATTCAGGAAACAACTCTTTGGAAGCCTTGAATTTGTTCTGTAACATACCCATGGAATGCGTTGTGCTGGGTCTTCAGCCCGGGACGTCGAGGTGGAAATTGCGAGATGGTTCAGCCCGGGAAACACGACGTCTTGTTTCGGAGAGAATAGTCAATATTGCCCGGCTGAACATGGGGAGCAAGACCACGTCTACTGATGCTGTAATCTATGGCCGAAACTGTGTTGCATCACCCATGGGGTTTTCGGATAGTCTGCAATGGATAGGAGGCCCGTCCGTTTTAATGCCAGTACTTGCAATGACCACCTCCACTAAATCCCTTGCAATTGCTTTGAAAATCCTGCGTGAGTCGTGTCGTCGACACCCTCCAAATCTTGAGTCGATGCAATCAGGGGGAGGATATCGAATGTTGGCGTTGCTGCTGCAAGAGAAACAATATGTGGATCAAGAGTGTCTAGATCAATGTGCTGCGTTTAGTATCCATGGATTCGAACCTGAACCGAGTGCAGCGAAAGCTTTCTTTGATGGTCCAGGACCTTGTGCTCGTAAAATGCCTTTCTCCCACTGGGTAGTCTCGGATCTCGAGGCAATCAAACATGTCCTCCTCAACCATCAAGTCTGGGACCTTAAGAAGTACGGCCCTGCTCTAACGATGCGCCTTATGACAGCATTTAACAGATTGGTGGATCACAAATCGGCTCACAAAGCGTTCAACGCGCGTCGACTGCATATGGCTGGTATTGTAAGGTGGACCCTGCACGTCATGATCGAGGCGTCCGACCTCTACTCAGTGGGCGAATCACGGAAAAATGCATTGGAAGGCGATAGTCTTAACGGAGAAGGATCGACCAGATCTATTTTGTGGTCATCAGAGGCACCGCTTGTCGCGGACGTTTCTGTCGGTGGTGATCCTGGGAATCCCTTCCTTCAAATGTGCAAAAACCTACTTCGCCGCGTCCTAACGTTCATGCTTACTCCAAGTGACCTCGAAGCACTGGCCGAAGCTCTGATATTTACTGTGTCATATTCGCAAGGTAGTAGCGGGAAGAAACAGCCGACGAGAATTCAGAGTAGTCCCGAAAGCGAAATAAAAATGCAGCCGCTCACTGTGACCCGTCTATATCTTGTGCGATTGTTGGAGGAACTTATTGTTGACGGCGTAAATGAAATAATTGCGTCAGCTGCAAGTTCCCCCGAAGCGAAGGGGTCCGGAGCTCCTGTTACAGAAATAACTGTACGACCCCATTCAGGCGGAGTCGCAAGTCCGGGGCAGCCATATTTGTCCCATCTGTTGATGACTTCGAAAGGCAGGGACAGCCCAGTGCACCCGAAGCATGTGCAAGCCCAAAACTTTCTATCGGCTTTCGCTGGCTTCTTGACCCCGGTTTGGTTCGCAACAATGCTCGAAGGTTGCAAGGAGGAAGCAACAGGCGCTGCAATCATCAGACTCTTGGTTCTCATGCTGCAATCTTCTTCCGCCTTTGAAGTATCTTTTCAGCGATCGGGAGAGTTTGGACCCTTTATTTTGAGTATTCCACGTTTTTCAACGTGTGCAAGCGCCATGATTTCAATCCTGAGCAATTTGCTTTTTGTCCCTATTCTGCATATTCATTCTCTCCCTACTCTCGATCCCGTTCAGCTCTGTGAAGTTTTTGATGCTGAAAGCAGTGATTTGGACGCTGTCTACTTACCAAAGTCTTCGGATCCGTCAAATGGCATTTTCGCTGTGGTTGCCGAATGCATAGGGCGCAATTTGCAACTAAGTCATGCACAAACTGAGTTCTCTCGCAAAGCAGAAGAAACGAACAGGGGAATGTTACAACTGCTTCTGCATAGGCATGCAGTCTCCCCTGGTTTTAGGACGTACTGTTCCACGATTTTTTTCATCGAACCGTTTTGCCAGACGGTTTGCCTTATGAACCAGCAAACCCCTTCTTTACCTCGCGCTCGTCGACATTCCTTTCTAGCTGATGCCCCGAAAGGTCTTACTCCAACCGAGAGGTTCATTGGAGGTGCCCTAGAAAATGACGGGAGCACAACTTCTATTATTCGTATTCTGCGTCAAATAATAGCTGGTGTCATGTCTGAGCCTTTCGCAGCAAAGGCATTATCATCGATTTTTCGTGCTTTCCCTGTCCACGCTTCTTCTTTCCAGGTCAAGTCCTTGCACCTTGTTATCCTTGAATACCTTATTCAGATCATCGAGGAAAAGACCGACACAGGAACACTCGTCGAGTTAGCTAACTGTGTGGGGATCTGCTCTGTTCTATTGGATCAACTGGTTAGTGGCTTTGCAACAACTGAGCAAATTTTTGAAGTATCAAAGATGTCCGTGGGACTTCTTGCCAGTCTTGTCGCAGGTGATACACCTGCAACGAGCTCTCTGAAAGGGAACGAACGGGTCCTTCTTATATATGAGGCGGCTCACGTTGTTCGGCTTTATGTTGCTTCTTCCCTTCGTTGGGCCATCGAACGCCAAGACGAGGACCTCCAGTCAGCGATACTTGAAGTCACTGAGCCAAACATTGAATCTATCCTTTTGGTACCATCAAGAGAACGAAATGTTCCCACTTCTGGCGTACCAAAGATTAACCCAGGGTCAAAGTTGTTTCATCTGTGGCAATCTGCGTGCCTCTCCCGGTGCTCTCAGACAGGTGCTTCCTCGTATCCCGAACTGGAGAGCACCGACCTAAACAGCGAAATTTCTGCATTTGCCCCTCTGATGTTTTCCCTCTATGTATTATTGATCGGCTCGCGTGAGGATATCAGAAAGCATGCCGTAAATGTTGTTGTCGCCCTTTTACAGCACAAACCAAATGTTATGAACGACTTGCTGGTGGCTGAAATAGAGTGCGCTGGGGAGGTCGAGACAATTGACGTTGTAAGCCGTGGCGGATTCCGCGCGCTTCTTGCAGCTTACGAAGCAGCCGAAATGAATCGAAATAACAACGCCCAGCAGACCGTGAAGCGGAAGTATGCGTCCTTCTTTGAATGGCTCGAGAAAAACCAAGACCGCGTGGAGAGTCTCTTCAATACAGTGGAAGAGAGAGCACTTCAACTTTTCCCTGGTCTTCAACAGTCGGTTGTGCCTCAGGAGGTTGCCGTCGAGGAACACCAGAAAGCAGTTCTGATCCGCCTGACAAATTTGTCGTCTGCCGATCGTACAATCATCGGCCAAATGCAGCGAGCTGACCTTGTGCGTCGCTGCAATGACAAGATGGTTGACAACCATACCCGGTGGAAAAAGCATGGATTTGACGATTTAGCTTGCGGTGCGATGCAATGGAAGAATGTGTTGCGTCAGCTCAAGGGCTCGTACTCTCTTTGGGAAGGATACGTTCCAATGAAAACGCGGACGGCCACGTTTGAGCTTAAACTCGAGGATCACCTGTCCTCCGTCAAGGATAGAGTATCACGTGATGGGCCGGTTAGTCCCACCGTGCTCGCTACTCAGCGATGGAAGCTTGATCTGTCAGAAGGTCCCGAGCGACAAAGACGTCGACTCCTACCAAATTATGAATTCGAAGGATTGTACAACATAGACGAAACTGAAGAAAGCGATGAAAAAATTGGAGCAACAGAAATGTACATGTCTTCCCCACAGATGGAGGCGACAACGGAATTACTGAAGGATTTAAATTTGCGGAGAGTTGCCAAGAGCGAAGAAGCTGACGAATTCGAAGATGTGGAAGGTGAAGATGGGCACACCGACGCCACAACAGTCAGCAGCAGCACAGTGGCTGAAGGCACCATAATGACCGAGGGAAGTGCCGACGAAGAAGATGAGAAGCAGAAGCCTGCTGAGGGAAGTGCCGACATGACGTTAGAGGAAATGGAAGAACTCGAAGAGTCATCTAGTTACGAGCTCATTAACGGACTGCTTCAAGCTGGCGACTACCCGGAGACTTCATTCAATGTTTCTCGTTGCACAGGACTTGAAGTGACTAAAGCCCTGTTTCTGTGGTGTAAAGATGCTATCTACGTATTGGACGGATTTGAACAATCCGAAGCGGAAGGGTCCGAACCAAAAATTATGCGAGTTGAAAAAGAGAAATCCAATTTCAACGTGGCGCTCCGACCGAAAGACTTCAAAGTCTCGGAAACTACCGGAGAAGAAAAACCTGCGCCGGGTGCTCCTAAAAGGCTGACATCTAGAAGTCGATCATCGGTTGTTGACTCGTCGAATGAGATAATCTATCAACACAGAAGCAAACGAATTTCTTTCGCCGAGCTTCACTCTGTTTTTCGTCGACGCTATCAGCTTCAGCAGAATGCTCTCGAGATTTTCGACGTTAACAACATCGGCACTTTAATTGCATTTGAGGGACACATTCAAAGAGAGGAAGTGTTGAATAAAATTCTGTCATCCAAACTCCCCAACAGTATTATGTCATCAAGCTACACTGCTTACCCCTCCTACTCCAAGTTCATTAGTAACCATAAGGCAAAGATTGTTTCACAATGGGTTGGCGGGAAGATGACCAATTTCGAGTTTTTGATGCATCTGAACTCGCTTGCGGGCCGATCCTTCAATGACCTCACGCAGTACCCCGTCTTCCCTTGGGTCATCGCCGACTATGAAAGCGAAGAGCTTGATTTGAACAACCCGAAGACTTTCCGTGATTTGTCGAAACCAATGGGTGCCATTGGGGAGACCCGGGCCGAGCAATTCCGGGAAAGGTACGAAAGTCTGGCGGCTTCGTATGAATCTGAGGACGACCCGCCTCCCTTTCACTACGGAACCCATTACTCGTGCGCGGCATACGTGCTCTACTATTTGATGCGATTGGAGCCTTTTTCGAGACTCGCCTTGGCTCTTCAAGGCGGCAAATTTGACGTTGCCGATCGCCTCTTTCATGATATTGGGAGAAGTTGGAAGAGTGCTAGCGAAGAAAATTTGCAAGACGTTCGGGAGTTGATTCCAGAATTTTTCTTCTTGCCCGACTTCCTTGTAAACACAAATGGGTTTGATTTCGGCGAAACACAGAAAGGAAAGGCAGTCCACGACGTGACTCTCCCCCCTTGGGCGAAAGGCGACCCCCGACTTTTCGTTCAGTTAAATCGAGCAGCTCTTGAGAGTGCTTATGTTACAAAGAATCTACACAAATGGGTTGATCTGGTTTTTGGATACAAACAGCGGGGGGACAAAGCCGTGGAAGAACTGAATACTTTCGTTCATGTTACGTATGAAGGTGAAGTTGACATCGAATCGATGGACGACCCCATCCAGAAGGCATCTACCATTGCCCAGATACAGAATTTCGGTCAGACCCCAAAGCAGCTTGAGCGAAAACCGTTCGTTGGGCGTCATGTTGTCAGCGCGATTAAGGATCAAGTTATTGATTTCGGTACACTGCCTGTTCTCGCCCCCCTTACACCCCCCTTCTGCATGGTCGGTGCGCCCCACAGAGTGCGTGTAAGGGCTGTCGGGACCGAGTCACTCAAACTTGGCATCAATGGTATGCACGACAAATCCGTTGGTGACATGATATACTCAAAGGGTCAACTGATTGGAGTTGGTCGTCTCTGTACTTTGATAGAGGATCACAAAAAGTACTGGAGTTATGGCGGAGTGAACAATGGTGCATTTGTTAGAACAGCTGCTTTAACGACTCGATATAGAGAAGTGGACAAGGTTTTGTCAGTCCACGATAGTTTGCATCGCGCCCCTATCACCGCCGCCAAGTCTTCTCCCTCGGGAAAATGGTTCGTGACCGGTTGTATGGATTCTACGCTGAGAGTGTGGACTTACGACGGAACGAGTCTTTCCTTGAAAGCGAATCTGTGTGGTCACGATGGTGCAGCCCTAACTTGCGTCGACTTGTCGCCAGAGTGCGGAGTTATCGCGACGGGGTGTACCGGAGGACGTGTACTACTGTGGGATTTACGAACCCTTACGTTCGTTCGTGAATTACCTCACGACGTCTCACCTGGGGAAGTAACTTCGGTTTCAATCAACTACCAGAATGGAAATGTGCTCACTCTCGTGGCAAGTCACCTACACATGTTTGATATCAATGGAAATCTGCTAGGTAGCATTTTTATCGATGAAGCCAATCGTCCAACTTGTGCAACCGCAACGAGCTGTCCCGAATGGCAAGAAAATGGTGTTGTGGCTGTTACAGGTCACCTAAGCGGCGAAGTCCGATTCTGGGGTCTAAACTACCGGGAACGAAAGTTATCTACCGTGCATATCTTGCAAGAAAACCCACACTCAAACCCCATCACTGCTCTGAAAGTGACCGGAACCGACCGTCAAGATACGTTGCTCGTTGGAGATCAGGCCGGCAGACTCTCAGTGAGCAAGGCAGTTCAAATGGATACATTGGTCCCGGATGACCTCAATCGTATCATCGAAGAGCTTTGTTAAACGGCTTAAAACGAAGCGTCTGATAGAAACTGTATAGATTTATCTTACTTGCTACAAAACGGGTATTTCATTTTTCGTCGCATTTGGGTTTTTGGCGTTGATAAGTTTCAAGAGGGGTTGCGTACGTTAATACTCCTACTACACCGTTTGGCATATCTTACTGTTATACCTTCATCCTCTCATTGATGTGAGGAACCAAGAAATTTTCAGAGGTGGGGGGTCATGCAGTTAACGCAAGGCCAGTAACTCTACATCCCAAATGGTAGGAGCTGGAAAGGGAGGCAGTTGTCCTCCTCGTCCACTCAGTACGGTTTGGTACGATATGATCTGACGTTCACCGCGGAATGTGGTCGGTTTCGGATTCCAATCACTGGTTTCGAAGCCCAATTCCGGCGGTACAACGATCCTGCGCCTTTCGCCGCGCTTCATCCCCACGATGGCCCGTTTCACGCCGATCGGCACTTCCCTGGCGGTGTCATCTGTCATGTGCACCGTGATGCCGTCCAATCCCAAATCGGCGACCCGCTTCCCGTTCCCGGCGTCCAATTTGTTGAATCCGAATCCCTGCGAGTACATGTAACTGCCACTGGCCTGCGAGATGGAGTACGCGATCTTCACGGTATCGGTGTCTTCCGTGACAATCTCGTCTCCCAATCCCACCGCCAGTACCTTGTACTGCAGTCCCCCGTTGCCGATGCGGACGATTGGGTTGGCCGCCAAATCTTCCGCATCCCTTCGTTCCCCGATCTCCCGACACGTTTCCAGGTCTTTGCACTTCGCCATGGCTGGTTGCGGATTCATCGATAACAACATCCACGACGACGACGTACAAGACCCCCACAACAACACCGAATGGAGCGTCTTGACGAGCACATCTCGACGTGCAGAAGGATCTGATCTTTGTAGATTATCGATTTTTGTTTCTTTTTCGATGGCGTGACCATTCCGAATGATGTTGCCATCGGACGACGACGACGTTAACGTTGAACGTTTTAGGGAGGATGGCGGCGAAGGCTGCGGTTGTTGCTGCTGTTGCCAACCTTCCAATGTAGGAAGTAACGTCGAGACGAGTACAATCAGGCCGCGCTGCAGATGCACGAAAATGAACGAACGAAAAGAACGGTCGGATGGCACTGGTAAGTGTGAGAAGCGAGGAGGGGAAGGTATTGTTTTTCACATGAATTCACCGTGACGGAAGACAAGACGACGTCGATTCGGGAACGAGCATTTGACAACTCACAAAAGACAAAGAGAACATCAGGAAAGATAGAGTGATTTGGGAAGGTATTATAATAAGTGCAAATATGTTTTCTTTTTTCCCGTTTGGAAGCTATTGTCGTGGATACAATTTATGATGCGTTGTTGGTTGTTGTCGTTTGTCATGGATGTCATCAGTCATCAACAACAGATGGATCAACTGTTACCACACAAAAAAAAAAATCCCCGGAAAAATGCATCGTGAAAAAGGCCTTGGCGTTTTCGTTGGGAGTTCGCTTTGGTCCAGTCATTCGTGAATGACGACGATCCTGTTGTGTGAATCACGAAACTTTTTCGAACCAAAACAACGTTATCATCATCATCCGTGTGCTTTTCGAGATTCACAGTCAAACGAAAGGTCTCATCTTTTTGGTGGTGGGGTTCAACGAGAAGTGGTGGACGACACGGGTAACAACAATTATGAGGTATCATCATCACATTGTACCCGTTTCCATAATTTCAAATTGTGCGATATTTTTTTTGGTGTCTCCTATCCACTGCCCACCATCTGACGATTCACTCGTATACGAAAGAATCGATTCGCACATGAATAATGAGACTTTGGCACGGTATCGGCAATGTATCATCAATGATATCCCTTGAAGACCAAAAGATTTGTTTACTTATTTATTCATTTCCCATTTCATAACGGTTCGGCACCACACTCGACACGACAAAACGGTTGTTCACTCTCTCTTCATGTCAAGCAAGTTACCGCGTGACGATCCTAAAAGCACGAAGAGAGTTTTTTTTTAATAACCCGTGCAAAGTCACAAGTCTTCATCGTCGTTGACGGATGTCACTGTTGTTGTTGTTGCTGCTGTTGCCTCGGATACTGTTGATTGCAGCAGGGTAGAAGGAATACGATCCAGGGTGGGTTTGGTGGAACTGTGCGTCGTCCTCTTCTTCTGCGCCTTGAGGAATATTTTCCCCACCACAAAGACGAGGTAGACGACGGCTTCCGTAACGTAGGCTGGTAACCACAACCCCTCCATCCAACATTCGCGATCCAGGATGGTGTAAACATCGTATCCAAAATAAAATAACGTTGGGCGTCCATGATTGTGCCACGTATGTACGAGACTCCAGATTCGACTCAACGAGTAGGAACAGATCAGTACAGACCACGAAAAGCGGTCTACCCATGCATACGATTTCGGATGCTCGTGATGACGATCGTCACGATCGTCATGCTTCGGTACCGATCGATTCCAAAAGTAATAGGCCAGTACGGGATGACCCAGCGTATCGAACAGATGCGCCAAACACATGACCCCCACAGACACGGGGCCGTACATCATCATCACCCGTTCATCGGCCGTCATCATGTGTCTGGTCATTATTTCTGGCATGTTCCAGTACAGAATGTGTGCGAATCGTCCATTCGCATACCAATCGTAGAGCAACGAAGCATACCATCCCAATGTAACCGTGAACCCTTGCACGGCCAAAAATTGGGCGTGCCAGTCGTTTTGCGTAAATATGAAACAGAAGGAATTCCAATGAAACCACTGCGTGTACCCTCGATTCAGGAAACACCATTTTGGCAAACACAACAAGCCAGCCGCCACGAGCCAAGGAGAATACACGGACCAAAGCGTCGATGGAGACTCCGTTGCTGCCGGTGACGAGAGCGTCGAGGTTTGCCGTGTGGAACCAAGAGTTTGACCGTTTGGACGGCACATGATTGAGTTCAGGACAGGAAAAAAAAAAGGATATGATCCAAAAATGTATTGTTTGACCAATGCGATTTGTTACTTTTTGACGCAAGAGTTGAATTTGTTCTGTTGCGGTGCAGCTAGTCCTGAATTGGAGGTGATTGTAATGATGATGATGATGATGATGACGATGGATGCGATACTTCCTTTTTGTCTTGATGTGTGCGACAGGAAGTCAACTGTGAGTTTGCCGATTGAACTTGTCAAGGAGGGTACCGGTAATGTATGGCCAATACATGGAACACAAAAACAACCACGGGATCCTGCATCCTCCCGTTCATCTTGGGTCTGCTGACTGCTCCCATTAATTCTGCGTTTCGTGGGCTGGACTGTGACCATCGGGTACAATTCACCCACTAATTTCAAAGTTTTACCCACTAATTTCAAAGTTAATTTTAAAATTAATGGGAAGATTTAAAATCAATATCGACGTCCGTTGAATGGTCATAACTGTACACCAAGGGTCATAGTGTAACATCATACGAGCGAAAGCGTTGCCACCTCTCTCACATCACATCAATTGACGGTGACTTTTGATCTATTACTAGAGGTAGAAATGCGATTGTTGCGTAGTTCGTTCTCGCTCCCTCTCTTTTACAATTATTAGATCTCAAATGCTCACGAAACAACGGATCACACAAGTCACATCACAGTCGATTTTATCGCTCCCAAGAGATTTGCTTTGGTTCTCCGATTCTCGGTATTCGTTACCTATGAGATTCTAACAAT
>Ga0051981_10000881_pt1 | contig 14815 bp, 11 predicted proteins | sample CryGey13umfilter_3_FD_59644 | JGI IMG/M metagenome (GOLD analysis project Ga0051981, IMG submission 59644) | Groundwater microbial communities from aquifer in Utah, USA - Crystal Geyser 4/10/14 3 um filter | ecosystem: Environmental > Aquatic > Deep subsurface > Groundwater | place: USA: Utah... | reverse complement strand
GTCGCCAGCCAGAATGACCGCAGCCAGCACAAGAACCGCGCCACCGCCATGGGAATGCTGAAAGCGCGCCTGTTCGAAGCAGAGCTGCAGCGCCGCGAGGCCGAGGCCTCGGGCGAATATGAGGCCAAGACCGAAATCGGCTGGGGCCACCAGATCCGTTCCTATGTCCTGCAACCCTATCAGATGGTCAAGGACCTGCGCACCGGCCACACCAGCAGCGCGCCCAATGCCGTGCTCGACGGCGGCCTCGACGAATTCATCGCCGCGACGCTGGCGCAGAAGGTGACCGGCGAGAAGGTCGATGTAGAGGACGTAGACTAGCGAGGCTCGTGCCCCTGCGAAAGCAGGGGCCCATCTCCCGAAACACAGGCAATAGGCAATGATTGCAGGGCACGTTACCCGGCGGCCTAAACGCTACTCCCCCTCCACCCGTCGATAGGCAAAACCACGAGATGGCCCCCAGCCTGCGCAGGGGAACAACACCCCAGCCCAAACCCGTTCGCCCTGAGCCCGTCGAGCCAAAGGCCAGCGCAGCTAACGACATTGTTGGATAAGTCAGCCTACCCCCAAAACAGACCAGCAACCATCGGCGCGACTCCGACAGCGAAACCCCGCTCCCCTTCCCCCCTCCGCCGAAGTCCTATCACCGCCATGACCGCTGGCCGCCGCAGCAGCAACTTGCGGCGGCGCTCGTCGCTAGCGGTGCCCTGGTGAAAGCCGCTCCAAAACCGACAAAAAATCAAGGATTTTCAATAGTATTTACCGACTTTCTGCCCCCGCCCCTATTTCCGCTTCAGGGGGTGTGACCCGTGTGACCCAAAAACCATCGGTACTTGCGGTCGCAGCTCTATTGTCGCGTTTTTTCATCGGCTATTTCTATCCCGCGTCGGCAAAAAGCGCCTTCAGACGGTGCGCCACCCAAACAAAGATTGAACCGCGCCATGCGCTCGCCTAAGTCTCTTGCCGATGAAAAATAGTGCCGCCAAATCTGCCTGGCTGTTGCCAGCCGCCCTGTCACCTGCCCGCCTGCTCGTAGGGCTATTCGCTCTGTTGCTGCTGACCGCCCCGCTCGGAGCGTGCAAGCGGATCGACGATGCCGATACCGATCGCCCCGAGACCGCGCGCGCCTATCCGCCGGCATCGCGGCCGGTGTCGGAGCTGGCCGGCAACCAATGGTCGACCGAGACCGCCCGCGACAAGCGCGGCGAGGCCGAGGAGATCATGAAGGCGGCGGGACTGGAGCCGGGGATGACGGTCGCCGACATCGGTGCCGGCGAAGGCTATTATACCGTGCGACTGGCGGAGAAGGTCGGCGCTGCGGGGCGGGTGCTGGCGCAGGATATCGACGAGGCCGCGATCAACCGGCTGGCCGAGCGGGTCAACCGGGAGAGCCTCGACAATGTCTCGATCAAGCTGGGGGCACCGGATGACCCGCGCCTGCCCGAGAACAGCTTTGACCGGATTTTTCTGGTCCACATGTATCACGAGGTACGCGAGCCCTATGCCTTTCTCTCGCGCCTGCGGCCGGCGCTGCTCGACAAGAGCGGGCCAAACGGCGCCGGTGAGGTGATCGTGGTCGATGTCAATCGCGATGTGTCGCAGCACGGGATTCCGCCGAAGCAGCTATTCTGTGAATTTGAGGCGGTCGGCTATGAGCTGGTCGGCTTCATGGAGCGCCCGGAACTGGGCGGCTATTTTGCAAGGTTTCGGGTCAAGGGACCGGCAATATCGCCCGAAAAAATCGTCCCCTGTCCCTATCGGCGGACCAGCGAATAATGTCAGCTGGATTTCAGGGAATCCAGCCATTCGCTTTCTTGACGGCGTGCTTTTCGGGCCAACCGTCGCCAATGCCGCCGATCGCGCGCTGACAGCTCTTTGTCGCTCGCACGTTGCTGCAGGACGGCAAGCGCGTCCTCGCCATATTTGTTGAAATAATGACCCACTTCCCGCTCGTCCTTGACGCGACGATGCGCGGGCTCGAATAAACCGAACATAGATGACTCCCGCAAGTCAATCTGGACCCGTATTGGTTTTCCTCATCTTTACTATAAGCGAATTTACGGTCTTTTTCAACTGCGGCAGATGACTGACCGATTGCGGCGCTGCCCTGTTGCAGCGCCTGACTGCCAAGGCCTACCCTTCGTCGCCCATCTTCAGCGCGGCGATAAACGCCTCCTGCGGGATGCTGACATTGCCATATTCGCGCATCTTGGCCTTGCCCTTCTTCTGCTTGTCGAGCAGCTTCTTCTTGCGGCTGATATCGCCGCCGTAGCATTTCGCCGTCACGTCCTTGCGCATCGCCGAGATCGTCTCGCGGGCAATCACCTTGCCGCCAATCGCGGCCTGGATCGGGATCTTGAACAGATGGCGCGGGATCAGGTCCTTGAGCCGCTCGCACATATGCCGGCCGCGGGCCTCGGCGGCGTCGCGGTGGACGATCATGCTCAGCGCGTCGACCGGATCGCCGTTGACCATGATGTTCATTTTGACCAGCTGGCCGGTGCGCAGCCCGATCTGGTGATAGTCGAAGCTGGCATAGCCGCGTGAGATGCTCTTCAACCGGTCGTAAAAGTCGAACACCACCTCGTTGAGCGGCAGCTCGTAGACCACCTGCGCCCGGTCGCTGACATAGGTCAGGTTCTTCTGCACCCCGCGCCGGTCCTGGCAGAGCTTGAGGATGCCGCCGAGATATTCGTCCGGGCAATAGATGGTCGCCTCGATCCACGGCTCCTCGATCTCGCGGATCTTGACCACGTCGGGCATGTCGGCCGGATTGTGCAGGAACATCTCGCTGCCGTCGTTCATCACGATCCTATAGACCACCGACGGCGCCGTGGTGATCAGGTCGAGATCATATTCGCGGGTCAGCCGCTCCTGGACGATCTCCAGATGCAGCAGCCCGAGAAAACCGCAGCGGAAGCCCTGCCCCAATGCCGCGCTGGTCTCCATCTCGAAGGTGAAGCTCGCGTCGTTGAGCCGCAGCTTGCCGATGCTTTCGCGCAATTTCTCGAAGTCCGCCGCGTCGACCGGGAACAGGCCGCAGAACACCACCGACTGCACTTCCTTGAAGCCCGGCAAGGCTTCGGGCGCCGGGTTCTTGACCGTGGTGATGGTGTCGCCGACCGCGGTCTGGCTGACTTCCTTGATCTGCGCCGTGATAAAGCCGATCTCGCCGGCCGCCAGTTCCGGCAACTGCTCGATCTTCGGCCGCATGCAGCCGACCCGGTCGACCAGATGCTCGGTGCCCTGGGCCATGAACTTGATCTTCAGGCCCTTGGTCAGCACCCCGTCGATCACCCGCACGAGAATGACCACGCCGAGATAGGGATCATACCAGCTATCGACCAGCATCGCCTTCAGCGGCTTGTTGCGGTCGCCGCCCGGTGGCGGAATCTTGGTGACGATCTGCTCGAGAATATCCTCGATGCCGATCCCCGACTTGGCGCTGGCCAGCACCGCCTCCGAGGCGTCGAGCCCGATGATCTCCTCGATCTCCTTGCGCACCCGCTCCGGCTCGGCGGCGGGCAGATCGATCTTGTTCAGGACCGGGATGATCTCGTGGTCATGCTCGATCGACTGGTAGACATTGGCCAGAGTCTGCGCCTCGACCCCCTGCGCCGCATCGACGACCAGCAGCGCGCCCTCGCACGCCGCGAGGCTCCGCGACACTTCATAGGCAAAGTCGACATGGCCCGGCGTGTCCATCAGGCTGAGCTCATAATCCTCGCCATTCTTCGCCTTGTAGTGCAGCCGCACGGTCTGCGCCTTGATGGTGATGCCGCGCTCTTTCTCGATATCCATATTGTCGAGCACCTGCTCGCTCATCTCGCGCTCGGTCAGCCCGCCGGTCTGCTGGATCAGCCGGTCGGCGAGAGTCGATTTGCCATGGTCGATATGGGCGATAATGGCGAAATTGCGGATATGGGATTGAGAATAGGAGCGTTCGGTCATGGCCAGCCGTTAGCAGGGGCATAGCGGGTTGTCAGCAGGAAACGTCCGCCCCGGCACCGCCGCCCACTGCGCCGCCTGATCGCCTGGCCCCGAGCTATTCTTGACATACTTTACACTGTTATGAATTGAAAAGCCTTTGGGGCTTTCCAACGTGATTTTCACGGCGTTTCCGGCCCGCAAACGGCCGATTCGTTCAGTTTCGGAGCAGGCGGGCTGAACAAGTGGGAAAAGGGCAAGCAGAGGATAGCCCGGAGCGTGCCGTTTCCGCTTCTGCAGAAATATTGGCGCAGGATTCAATTTTCAAAGAGCCATCATGGGATATGGCATGGGGAGGGTGGTGTAGGAAAGGGGTTTTGGTGATTGCAAATCCTCCCCGGGACGGGGAGGGGGACCATCCGCAGGATGGTGGAGGGGGCTTGCCTCAAGCGCGGCGTCTGGTGGAGAACCCCCTCCGTCAGCCGCTTCGCGACTGCCACCTCCCCGTCCCGGGGAGGATTGTTCGAACTTGGGATAACCGCTCGCCACCATATCATTCCGCGGACGGTCCCCCTCCCCACCGCTGCGCGGCAGGGAGGAAGGTCAGTCGAGCGGCAGCTTGATTTCGTTCATGATCCGGTCGGTCTCCGAAAGGATTTTGATGATCTTCTGATAATGGCCGAGATCGTCATAGCTCAGCACTCGACCCCTGCGATCCTTGAGCCACTTCTGCGCCGGTTGATAGCCGCCGATATAGAAGTCCCACGTCAGCTTTGGCACGGCATCAAAATATTGATCCGGATTGATATGAACGCGGCCCCAATCCTCCCCGGCACGGGGAGGGGGACCATCCGCAGGATGGTGGAGGGGGCTTCCCTCGGGCGCAGCACCCAGAGCAGAGCCCCCTCCGTCAGCCGCTTCGCGGCCGCCACCTCCCCGTCCCGGGGAGGATTGTTCGAATTTCGGAAAACCGCTCGCCACCATATCGTCGCCTTCGTCACGATTACAATTGGCGGCGATGAGTTTGGGCTCGACGTTGAAGCGCCCTATTCCGGCAAAAACCCGAGTTCGAATACCATTGGGCGCAGCTTATCGCTAAGCGCGGTGTAGGCGAACTTGAACGGGCCGAAATCGGTCAACTCGCTATCACCATAGGCTTCGAGTGCCCTGCGCACCTGAAACCATCCTGCATCAGCTCGATTGAGTTTTAGTTCGTCCCTGATCTTGCGGGGAAAGCTTGTGGAGTGGAAGCGCTGCCATAGATTGCGCCCTTCGTCCAGCACCGCTTGGGCCTCCGGGGAGAACGTCATGCCGGCCATGTGGCGCACCATGAAGTCGCTTTCGAAACGCGCCTTCGCTCCGACTTCGACCTCGGTGAACGGAATGAAGTGGTTGACCAGTGACCATTCGCGGTCGTTCCATTCAAGGCCATCGGCCCCCGCGGTGAGGTTGCTGCTGTTGAAAAGCATCCAGATCAGGCAATCGATCTTGAATTCGTCGGGAAGTGGCTGCGATGGCTGCAAGAACTGGTCGCGATCGTTAAGCCAGGTCGGCTTGATGAGACGGCGAACGGAAAAGACGATGGCAGCCTGCCAGAGGTTGGCGGATGTAACAAAAAAGCCTCTTCCACTGCTATAACCCGAGGAAAAAACAAAGGTGTCTCGATTTGCGTGCTGGAAATCATTACCCCCGCAATTCAACCAAGCAACAGCATTGTTCGACCAATATTTTCCTCTTAAATCCTTTGTTGCGTTTGCTGGGACTATAGCATTCCGAAGCGGAACCACAGTCTCTTTATTAGAACGCGGTCTTGCTACCCAATCCGTCAGCAATTGCTGATCGTCATAGTTGAAGAACGTTTTTTCTCCAATGATATTTCCATCGCGGTCTAGCACATCAACGGGAACATTTTTGATGGGACATTCCTTACCCGTATTCCAAATAAGAAAACCAATAGGGTAATTACCTTTTAGGCCTTCAAACAAGCGGCTATGGAATACAAATCCGCCGAGATATTTGGCATTCCAATTGTTTCTGAACACATTTAGTGTTGGCGTGCTTATGTATTTCAATTTGCTAAACATAGCCAGCACAGCGGAAGGAATCTCTTGATGAATGCGGGCTACAAACTGCATGAAGAGTTCGTTGGATGCCTTTCCATATTGGGACATGCCCGCTTTTGCAAATAGCGTCTTAGTCACGCCCGCCTTACTATTTCCTGTTACGTCCGCTGCGGTATTCCCTCCACTTGTGACCTCCGCATAAGGCGGATTAATCAGCACCAGGATTGGTTTGGCACCTTTCTTCCCAGCGCGCGCGTCGGCAATCGCCCGCTGCAGGGCTGCGGGCACCTTACTCGTAAGGCTGTAGTCGATCTCCCCAAAATCGGTCACATCGTCGTTGAGATAATCATACTGGAATATCTCCGCCCCGGCGAAAGCCGGGTTGGAGCGCATGATAGTGACATCTTCCTGATCCAGCGTGGACATATAGACGTTGCGCAGATTGCTGTGTTTAGCCTCCAAATTGCCCACACCAGCGCACATATCCCACACAATGTATTTCTTCTGCCAGTTCTCCCCCAACGTCGCGGACAATTGATCATAGGCTTTATCAACGATGTGCAGCGGGGTGTAATAGGCGCCTTTGAACTTTTGGTCATCGATCGGCAGCAAGCTATCGCGCCGTTGGAGTAGATAGTGGCGGTGTTTCTGTTGTGGCGGGCGATGGTAGATTTTCCAAAAATTGTAATAACCGCGATCGTTTGCTAACTCGTAGGCTTCGTTTCTATCCTTGAAATAGAATACCGGCTTTCCGCCATCGTAGAGCAGGCGCACGGAAAGGTTACTCATCTTCGCGTTCTCACCATCGTGCATGATATCGGCAAAGAACAGCACGGCGTAGTCGGCTTCGTTGGTTACCCCCATTTCGACGCCGACCATCGCCACCCATTTGTCGAACACCTGCCGCAAATTGTCTGGCGTGATCGGGGTCCGGATGATCCGCCCTTCAGCAATGGCCGAATTGACGGCGGCAATAAATTCTCGCTCGTGACTGGCAATATCGTAGACCACATAATGCGCTTCGATGGTGGGCGCGATCCGCGCGGCCAAGGCCATGTCAGCTTTAGAGCCGGACTTGGGCCATGCGATTGTCTTGTCTTCGAGGATCGGCAGCGCATGTTCGGTCAGGATCAACGCCGCCTTCTCCCGGTCGATCACGGACAGAAAGCCAGGAATGGGTTCACCCCGTTTGCGCGCGGCGCGGACATACACTAGCAATTGCGCGAACATCAGAATCGGCGGGGTCGATGCTTCCTTGGCCTCGAACCACACCTCCTTGGTCTGGATATCAACCAGCCCCTTGAAATAGGATGCGAGGCCGAGCGCCTTGATATAGGCATCCTTAACGTCTTCCTCGCTCTTTGCTCTTTCAAGGTCGCCAAGCAGCGTCACAATTTTCTCTCCGTTGTACATAACTTTTTGCGCTGTTCGACCGAATAGCCTTTCAGCTTGATCACAAGCTTGTCGATGTCTTTCGCTTCGCACCAGCCAAAGGCCAGGCCGTCGCGCTGGAACAGGAAATCAGGGATCCCACCTTCGGATCTTTTGGGGTCGTTGATAATCTCGAAATCGGGATCAATCGACTGTAAAAACCCTTCCGAGGCGGCGCGATAGCTATGCCCTGTCGCCTGCCCACTGGAATATTTACTGCGCACCTGATCGAGATAGTCGCTTATATTCATGCGTTTACTGGCCCCGGTTATTTAGTGCCCTACATGCCGCCTTGCCCCCCTCCCCGCAAGCCGCTAATTCCACCCCATGCGCACCCGCCTCGCCATCTGCCGCAAGAAACAGCGCTTCCCCAGCGGGGCCGAGGCAATCGCGGCGGCACAGATCGCGACCATCGACCTCCGTCCCTATCTCTGCGACCGCTGCCTTCACTACCATCTTACCGGCCGCACCAAGGGCAAGCGACGCTTGCCTGCTGCCGGTTAAGGCCCTCCTTCATATTCGCCCCGTGCCCACGCCCTGCCCCATCCCTTCCCGCGTCCCAACCCCATCAGTTTTCTGTCACATACATGAAATAAAAGTGCCATCAAATGGCAACGCATCCGTCATAATGCGCTCATCAATTGAAAGCGCAATTGCAACGGACAGGCTGACCTCATGAAATCCCAGATGCTCAAGACGATTGGCCTGCTGGCCGGAACCGCGGCAATTGCGCTTTATCCGGCAGCGGCGATGGCGGCGCCGATTTCCGAGGAACAGGCAGCGGCCTTGCTCAGCAAGCTCAACCAGCTCGAGCGCGAAGTGGCTGATCTCAAGGCGCAGCTTGGCGATGTGCAACAGAACCAGCAGCTCTCGACCAGCGCGATCGCTGCCACGGATGCAAAAATCGCCGCGACCGAAGCCAAGCTGGACCAACAACAGCCGGCCAAGATCGGCTGGAAAGGCGCGCCCGAGATCAAGGGTGAAGGCGGCTGGAGCTTCAAGCCGCGCGGCCGGATATTGGTCGATGCCGGTACGGTCAAAGCCCCGAACAGCATTGTCGATCCGGGACTGGGCTTTGCCAACGAAGCGCGGCGGATCCGGCTGGGTGTCTCGGGATCGATGCCGGGCGGCTTTGGCTATAAGCTGGAAGCAGATTTCGCCGACAATGAAGTGGAACTGACCGATGCGTTTCTGACTTATGACAATGGCGGGCTGACGGTAACCCTCGGGCAGCACAATAATTTCCAGAGCCTGGAAGAATTGTCGAGCAGCAACGACACCAGCTTTATCGAGCGCGCCGCCTTTACCGATGCTTTCGGCTTTCAGCGGCAGCTCGGGATTTCTGCGCAATATGCCGTATCGGACCTGTTGTTTCAGGCCGGTGTGTTCACCGACAATATCGGTGACCTGGGCAGCGACGAGAATGATAGCATCGGCTTTGATCTGCGCGCGGTGGCGATGCCGAAATTCGGCGATGTCCAGACCCATTTCGGCGCGTCCTACCATTATAAGGATCTGGGCGATGCGATCACTTCGGGTCGCTATCGCCAGCGGCCGACGGTGCATTTCACCGACACGCACTTTATCGATACCGGCAATATCAGCAACGCCGAGTCAGAGACCAGCTACGGTCTGGAGGCGGCTTTGATTGCCGGGCGTTTCCACGCCGCTGGTGAAACCCACTGGCTGAAGCTGAACCGCAGCGGCAATCTGGCCGACCCGACCTTCTTTGGCGGTTCGGTCGAGGCCGGCTTTTTCCTGACCGACGATAGCCGCGGGTACAAGGAAGGCATGTTCAAGGAGGTCAAGGTGTCCAATCCGGTCGGTGATGGCGGACTGGGCGCATGGCAGATCAATGTCCGCTATGATCGGCTCGATCTGGTCGATGCCGGCTTTGTTGGCGGCACTCAAGATGCGTATCAGGCGTCGCTGATCTGGACGCCAATCGACTATGTCCGCTTCCTGCTATCCTATTCCAAGATCGACTATAGCAATGCGGCGATATTGGCAGCGGGTAGCGGCGATTATAATGTCGATGTCGTTGCCGGACGGTTCCAGATCAGCTTCTGAGCCGGATCGTCAGCGCTGGCTAGCGCCGTTCAGCCAATCAGCAGATCCAATCAGCAGATCCTGTTTGTCGGCCCAGCTGGGTCCGGCAATATTGTCGCCCTTGGTCCGCTCCGGCATCTGCCGACCGGTCTCGGCGAAATAGCTGAGCTCGGCGATATTGGTGGCATGGTCGCCGATCCGCTCGAGATTTTTCGCAATGAACAGAAGATGCGCGGATTCGCTGATATGCGCGGGGTTCTCGATCATATAGGTAATGATCGAGCGGAAGAAGCTGGTGTAGAAATTGTCCAGCGTCTGGTCCCGCGCCCACACCGATACCGCCAGGTCGATGTCGCCATCGGCATAGGCCTTGAAGGAATCGCTGACCAGGTCGGACGCGATCTTCGCCATCGACGGCAGCAGCGCGACCGGCTCGATCTGGCGGCTGGATTCCGCGACCAGCGGCACCCGCTTGGCGATATTCTTGGCATAGTCGCCGATCCGTTCGGCGAGGCTGGATATCTTGAAGGTCGCGATCAGGTGGCGCAGATCATCCGCCATCGGTGCGCGCAAGGCGATCGTCTGGATCGACAGGGAATCGATCCGGCGTTCGAGCGCGTCAATCTCGCGGTCATCCGCAACCACCGATTTGGCCAGCGCCAGATCACTATGCTCCAGCGCTTCGATCGAGCGGGTGATCGCGCTGGTGCTCTTCTCGCCCATCTCCAGCACCATCGCCCGGAGGTCGTGAATTTCCGCGTCAAAGGCGGTCACGGTGTGATGGGCGATGCTGAGATTCATGACGGTTCCTTGTTGCGATTGACCGCATTGTAACAAAAATGTCATATAAAAAGCAACCGGTTTGCATTTTTCGCCGCGAGCGTCGCGCCCGGCCTATGAGAAAAGCCGGATATTTGCGTGTGTTGCGGCGGCCTTGCCCGGCTGCCGCCCACTCTCCCACAACAGAAAAAGGGGCCGTTGTTGCCAACAGCCCCCTTCTTCCGGATGCACAGGTTCGTTCCTGTCATCCCATGGCAGGACCGCCTATTTCAGCTGGTCCTTGGTGAGCAGAGGCATGTTTTTCGCCGCTTCCGCCATCGCCACCCGAGTGGCATCCGGTGCTGCAATCAGCCCGGACTTCGCGAGATAGCCATCACGGGCGCCGGCCTTCACGAATTCCGTAGCAAATTCCTGGATGCCGGGGATCACGCCGACATGATGCTTTTTCAGGTAGATATACATCGCCCGCGCACCCGGATATTCACCGGATACGATCGCATCATAGGTTGGCTGAACGCCGGACAGGGAAATGCCGCGCACCGTGTCCTGATTTTCCTCGAGGAAGCTGTAGCCGAATATGCCGACCGCATTGGGGTTGGATTTCAGCTTCTGGACAATCAGATTGTCATTCTCGCCCGCGTCCAGATAACCGGTGTCGGTGCGGATTTCATGACAAATGGCTTCGAACTCTTCCTTGTTGCTGTCCTTGAGCGCCTTGATCGCCGGATCGGTCTGGCAGCCGACTTCCATGATCAGTTCGGTCAGCGAATCGCGCGTGCCCGAGGTCGATGGCGGACCATAGACGCTGATCGGAACGGCAGGGAGCGACGGATCCACGTCCGACCAGGTCTTGGTGGTATTTTCCTTGCCATAGGGTTTGGCGGCGATGGCCTCGTACAGCAGCTTCGGGGTCAGCGCCATGTCGGGGCCGTCCTTCGCCTGTGCCACGGCAATGCCGTCCAGACCGATGTTGATTTCGACGATGTCGGTGACGCCATTCTTCTGGCACAGCTCGAATTCCGACGCCTTCATCCGGCGCGATGCATTTTCAATATCGGGCGTGTCGGCGCCAACTCCCGAACAGAACAGGCTCATGCCTGCGCCGGTGCCCGTCGATTCCAGCACCGGTGCCTTGAAGTTGCCGGAGCTGACGAAATATTCCGATACGGCCTTGGCGAAAGGGAATACGGTCGAAGATCCGACAATCCGGAGCTGATCCCGACTACCGCCGCCGCCAGTGCCGCCAGCCTGATTGTCACAGCCCGCCAGCACCAGCGTGGCCATAGCGATTAATGCAAACTTGGTTTTCATCAAAATTTCCTTGTTCAAGGTTAGTTTCGCGCATCGTCTTTCTGCGCGGCCTTCCGAACATGCCATCTACCGATGCTCAATGACCGTTGGATTACATAAATATTTCACAATTATTGCAGCGGAGACCACACGACCGTGGCGGCTAGCGTGGAAGCCTTTGCATCGCTTCGAGCGGCGGGCTTTCCGCTGCCGCGTGAAATAGTTCGACGCGCTCAAACCCGAGACTGTTGTAAAAGCGCCGGTTGGCCGGATTGCTATTCTCCAGATAGGCCATCGTACCCGTGCGGTCGCAGGCTTGCAGAACCGGTTCGATCAGCTGGCGGCCGAGGCCCCTGCCCCGTCCGGCACCGGCGACACCCACTGTAAACAAATAGGCGTGGGGTGCCTCGGGGTGATGCTTTGCCATCGCCTCCCCGGCCGCCTTGCCGCGCATCAGAGCAGCGCCGCCGCCGCTGGCAAACAGGCCCCAATAGGTTTTCAGCATACCAATCAGATGCGCGTCAGGATTGTCTCCGGGCATCAGCCACATGGTGGCGGCAAGCCCTTCCCCCTCTTCTTTCAGGATCTGACAAAATCCGTTCGGCGCGTAGATATGGCGCGCAAGATTGGCAAAGGTCCGGCGCATCGGCTCAAAGTCACCGAACAGCCAGCGATTGAACGGATCATCGCGAAACGCATCCGCGGTGATGTCGGCGAGCGCCGACGCGCTCTCGATCCCAACGGTGTGGATGCCCGGCGCGGACAAGATATCCGATGCTTTCAGCACCGACGCCATATCCAGCAGCCGCTAATAGATCCCGCCTTCGGCCTGAAGAAATTCGTCATCATTTTGGGCCGGACCGCGATTGCGATTGGCTTCCAGCGCACGGGCCTGCGCCGCTGCCCGTTCGGCGAGCAGCTGCGCCTTGCGGGCTTCCAGTCGCGCCAGCAGCTCGTCCTTGCGGATCGACCGGCGGGGTTCGGTTTCCGGCTTGAATACATCCCAGATAACGGCGGATTTGGGTTCGTCGGTCGGCCAGCCTCCATAGACGCGCTTGCCGGTCCTGCGATCAACGCGAACCATCCGCACGCCCTTCGGCGCAACAAATGGTGTTTTCGGCATGCCGGCCATCGCTTTTTCGGCGAACCGCCGGAAGATCGGGGCAGCCAGCGTGCCGCCCTGGGCATAGCCGCCCATGTTGCGCGGCTGGTCATATCCGAGATAAACGCCTGCCACCATATCCGGCGAACCACCAACGAACCAGACATTGGTCGGGCCGCTGCTCGTGCCAGTCTTGCCGAACAGCGGCCGTTCGAGGCTTCTCAGGTTCTGCGCCGTGCCGCGGGTGATCACACCCTGCAGGATATCGATCATCTGATAAGCGGTCATCGGATCCATCAGCTGTTTGCCCGCAGGGCGCGGACGCGGCATTGGCTCTCCGTCCCAGTCGCGCAGATTGCAATCTTCACAGGTCCGCTTGTCGGCCCTGAAGATTACCTTGCCCTGCCGGTCCTGGACAAAGTCTATGACCGTCGGCTGCAATTCACGCCCATGATTGGCGAGCATGGAATAGGCGTTGGTGAGCTTCATCACCGTGGTGTCACCTGCGCCCAGAGCAAAAGCGAGATAGGGCTTATAATCCCCAATCCCCATGGTCTTGATGGTCTTGACGACATTTTCCATCCCGGCATCATTGGCCGCGCGCACCGTCATCAGATTGCGCGATTGTTCGACACCCCAGCGCAGCGTCTGCTGGCCGGCACCGCGCGAATTGCCGAAATTCCGGAAACATTTTCGTCCCAGAGAGGCGGATTGATAGACGCAGAACGGGGCATCCTCGATCAGTGACGCCGGGGTCATGCCATGTTCCAGCGCGGTGGCGTAGACAAACGGCTTGATCGTCGAACCCGGCTGACGCTCGGCCTGAGTTGCCCGATTGAACGAGCTCATCCGATCGTCAAAGCCGCCCTGCATCGCCCATATCCGGCCATTGCGGGGATTTTGCACGACCATGCCGCCAGAGACTTCGGGTACATTCTCGAGCCGGTAGCGGCTCCCTCCCAGCGGACTGACGGCAATAATATCGCCGGCTTTCAATGCGCTCGGAACGGAATTTATCTGCCCTGTGGTACCGTCAGAAAAACCAATCTCCGCCCCGCCACCAGTGGGCCGGATCGCGACGGCAATCTGCCAATTTTCAAAATCGGTGCCGATGAAGGTTGAGGAAAGCCGCTGCGCCCACTGCTCGTCCATCTCGATCTTGTTGATCGGGCCGCTCCAGCCCTTGCCGCTGCTATAGCGGAGCAAGCCGCTGCGCAGCGCGTCTTTGGTATATTCCTGCAACTCCGGATTGAGCGAGGTGCGCACCCAAAGGCCTCCGGAATAGACGCTGTAAGGGCCTGCCTTCTCGTTTTCGCCAAATTGCTCGATCAGCTGCCGCCGGACTTCCTCGATAAAATAGCCGCCGACCCGTTCGAACCGGGGCCCTGCACGAGAAATCGCGCCCAGCGGCTGCGCGCTGGCAGCCTGATATTGCGCCGGCGTGATCCAGCCATTGTCGCGCATCTCTCCCAACACCCAGTTGCGGCGCGTGATCGCGCGCTGCTCATGTACTTCGGGGCGATAATTCGACGGTCCTTTGGGCAGAATCGCCAGATAGGCAATTTCATGCAGGGCCAGCGCATCGACATCCTTGCCAAAATACGCCTGGGCAGCCGCTTGAACACCATAAGCATTGCGACCGAGAAATATCTGGTTGAGATAAAGCTCGAGGATTTCCTCCTTGGTCAGCACATCCTCTATCCGGTAGGCCAGAATAGCTTCGCGCACCTTCCGGCGGTAGGAGACCTCGCTGCTCAGCAACAGGTTTTTCGCGACCTGCTGGGTGATCGTGGAAGCGCCGACCGGTCGGCCGCTATTGGAGATATTGGTCAGAATCGCGGTTGCGATGCCGGGATAGTCCAGTCCGCCATGCTCGAAAAAGGTGCGATCTTCGGCGGCCAGATAGGCGCGAACCAACAAGGCGGGATATTCGGAAAATTCGAGCTGCACACGCCGTTCCCGCGCATAGCTGTGAACCGGCTCACCATCATAGGCGCGTACCACGGTCGGCAAAGGTGGCTCGTAAGTTTGCAACGCCTTCGCGTCGGGCAAATCCCGGGCAAAGATCAGCCAGATCAGCAACCAGCCAAGGATACAAAGGCCAAGAAACGCCACCAGCAGGCGAAACCATTTCTTCTGCCAGAATTTTTCTATCCGCTCGAAAAAGCTGCCT
>Ga0051981_10000876_pt1 | contig 14858 bp, 8 predicted proteins | sample CryGey13umfilter_3_FD_59644 | JGI IMG/M metagenome (GOLD analysis project Ga0051981, IMG submission 59644) | Groundwater microbial communities from aquifer in Utah, USA - Crystal Geyser 4/10/14 3 um filter | ecosystem: Environmental > Aquatic > Deep subsurface > Groundwater | place: USA: Utah... | reverse complement strand
ATCATCATCATCATCATCATCAGAATCATTATTTTCATCATCTTCGTGTTGTTGGTGCGGATGAGACGAAGACGTAATGGTAGTACCCACGCGTGAAGTAGAAAATAACGTGGCATCTGTATCACTCAAAATGTTGGAATTTCGCGTGATATGCGGGGAACGATCAAGAGTGTTGTGACCCCCGATGAAAGCATCGGGTGTTGTGTACCTCTCTTCCGGAAAGGGATGGCACTGTACCGCGGAGTTATTCGAATACTGATGATCCTCTTCCATCACTACATTTTGGCCGCTACCACTAAAGAACCGCAAAGACCTTATTATAGGCGAAGTTTGGCTGGTGTTGGTGTTTGTGTTGTTGGTGGACGCTTGCGTGGGAGGAACAGAGTTTTCCGTGGAGGAAGATGACACCACATCCATTTCATCCGTGTCCGATACGACTCGTCTCAAAGGAGCGCTTGCCATGAATGCCATGGTCTATGAAACGGAACAGAGGTGTTTATAAAAACAGTAGAGGATAGAATCGAGAGGGGAGTGAGAGAGAGAGAGAGGGTAAAGACGTTGTTGTTTGTTTGAACGCCTGGATGGATGGGGCTTGGCAACTGTAAATAACGATGACAGCGGGCTTCCCGTTTTTGACATTCCACCATTCTTCCCCACGGGCGCGCATGAAACGATTAACGACACCTCTCGATGTTTGATGATGGCAGAATTCTTCCCGGTTCGATCTATCACCTCAACTTTCACTTGTACGAAAAGAAAGTAAAGAACAATAGGCTTCGCCGTAAGTGTCATGAAAGCCTGCCCCGCCACGAGGGCATGATTCTTTGTCCTCTTTTCGGTTCACAGTCTAACCGTTCACCGTAAGGGCAATACCATAGTTTTAACTTTTCAAAAATCCATTGGTTGATCGTGTCCCCTTTGTGGTTCGTGTCACAGCTCGTGCGTCATCACAACATCACGCTGTTTTTACTGTTATCTTTCTCTCATTCATCGAGTGGAGTTCACTGTCAACGAAAATAAGAATGCCGACAACGCATTCATCCACTGTCTTTTGTCATGAATCACACATCGGCATGATGCTGTCGCTTTGGATGTCGTTGCGAAGAAGTATAACACTACACGTATGTCTATCCTTGGCTGTATTCCAATTGGACATGGTCTATGGTCTCATCACGACGACCCCTGCCGTGGAGCGTGTCCTCCCTCCAATCCATTTCGATCTAACGAAGCAACAACAACAACAACAACAACAGCAGCAACAACAACACATGTCAACATTATTGTCGACAACTTGGGAACAACCACGGCGTCTTGATGCTTGGATCGGTTCTTATTTTTCTTCAACACATCTGACTGTATCTAACGTAGCATTATGCACCGATCATTCTGATCATAGTTGCGAAAACAACAACGATGACAACAAGGACCATCGAGCGTCGTCATCGTCGTCGTCGTCTCACCTGACGTCGAACTTGTACCAAGCATGGTACAGGGACAAAGTGGTGCGTATTGTGGATGCCAATACCATCAAATTAGAACAACAACGGGGTCTCGTATCATTAGCGGCCGTGCAGATGCCTTCTCCGACAACTGGTAACTTTCAATTCCCCGTTTGTTTTGACAAGTCACCATCGTACAAGATTCGTCAATTGATACCCCCCGGGACGATGGTGCGTGTGAAAATAGTTCCATCGTCGTCTACCAAGCAGACGAATTCGGTGTCGTCGACATCTAAAAATGTAGCATTGATTGTAAAGGACGCTGATGGGACATTGGTCAATGCAGCTTTAGTCGAGGCGGGATTCGGACGTGTGAAGGAAAGAGGGGCCAGGCAAGCCGAAGTCGTGGTACCAGGGTTAGCATCAAGGCTTTTCGCGTTACAGGAAAGAGCAAAATCAATGCACACGGGTATGTATCAAACTTGTAACGATGGGGTTGCTAGTATTAGCCCTGATCCGACCGCAACCGCCCCTTTTGAGGCCCAATTTGAGCCACTGCAGCCAGATAGAATCTCTATCGCGCCGCCGCCCAATCCAACAAATGATAGGAGACGACCGAAGTGTTACGATTTTCAAACCTACGAAGAAGCGTACAAGTATTATGAAACATTCTTTCCGTACTATGGCGACGTGGCTCGTTTGGATAGAGATAATGATGGCGTCCCATGTCCAGGTCTCCCGCATACCGACAACCCTGATTTATATCGCATGAAGGTACCCCGTGACCGACAGGGGGTAACTAGTAGGTAAAATTTGCAGAATAGTAGAAACAACGTAACAGTAAAGATAGGTCGTTGTCATCGATTCTCTGTATAATAAATTTACATTACTGATTTGGTTGCTTCGCTGCAAGCAGTTTTCCATCTTTCTTCGGATACATGGGAGTACTACCGGTAGATCATAGATACTGCCGCTTCATAACCTGGTGTTAGCTAGCTAGCCTGGATTCCAGATTAGCCACTCCCTGCCGGTAGATGATCGACTGACAGCGACGAGTGATTCGAGTTTGGTCGCGCGAACACTCTTGTCACAGCGCTGACACACAGAATTCCATCTAATATGATGGAGGAACGAAGAACTCTTCGTCTCGCCGTTGTCTCCAACCTGTTCCCTTAGTATCGTCGCTTCGATTGCCCGACAGCATATTATGGCGTGTCGTCTTTCGAATACAGTATATCCTATTTCTTTCCTTTCTTTTCTTTGAACATGGTGATGCGTGCTGTTTCTCGTCTATCTTCTCAAATTCATGTTGACCGACTCATTGGTCGAGGCATAGTATCTGCCGCTGCTACTACTACTACCACAAAGATGACATCGACATTATCCGTAGCAACCGCACGACGAAGTCTGTCGACGGCAATCGTAGATGATGGGAGCGTGCCAATGTCACATTCTTCCCCCGTACATCATCCTCCTGTCACGGTCTTTACCGAAGATGAAGTGCTCATCCAACGGGCCGTCCGTCAATGGGCACGGGATGATCTTCAACCTGTAGTTCGTCAAATGGATGATGAAGGATATTATCAGAAACATATCCTCGATGCACTATTTGAAAATGGATTCATGGGTATGGAAATCCCTGAAGAATACGGTGGAAGTGGGTTATCCTTTACCTCGGCATGTTTGGCGGTGGAGGAGGTGTCTCGTGTCGACCCTTCCGTGGCAATTCTAGTCGACATTCATAATACTTTGACCAACAATGCCGTACGATTCTGGGGATCTCCAGAACTTCAACAAACATGGTTACCTCGCTTAGCGACCAACACTATTAGCTCGTTCTGTTTGTCGGAAGCAGGAAGTGGAAGCGACGCGTTCGCCATGAAGACTACCGCCACACCGAATGATTATGGATCATCGTATACTATTACTGGGACAAAGTTATGGATCTCGAATGCTCGGGAAGCCGGTGTCTTTTTGGTCTTTGCCAATGCCAATCCGTCGGCGGGTTACAAAGGTATTACAGCCTTCATGGTGGACGCCGAAACTCCGGGAATAACCGTTGGTAAACCCGAGTCAAAGTTGGGTCTCAAGGCTTCATCGACCTGTCCAATCACTTTTGAGGATGTTCAAGTCAGTGCAGATAATATTATTGGCCGAGTTGGAATGGGATATAAATATTGTATTGAAATCTTGAATGAAGGGCGCATTGGGATTGCAGCCCAACAGCTGGGTATTGCCAAGGCCTGTTTGTATGACATTGCCTTGCCCTACCTGTACGAACGGAAGCAGTTCGGTCAGTACATAGGGGATTTCCAAGGGATGCAACATCAATATTCCAGATTGGCAACTCAGATTCACGCAGTCGAGGTCATGATGTATAACGCAGCGCGTCTCAAGGAAGCGGGTTTGCCTTTTGTCAAGGAAGCCAGCATGGTCAAGTATTTTTCATCTCAAGTGGCAGAGCAGGCCGCTAGTCTATCTATTGAATGGTTGGGAGGGATCGGTTTTACAAAGGATTTGATGGCTGAAAAGTTTTACCGCGATTGCAAAGTTGGGTCTATCTATGAGGGCACGAGCAACATTCAGCTACAAACAATTGCTAAACTCTTGCAGGCAGAATACAAGTCACTGTAAACAATTGCGCGTCGAATATATTGAAAACATATCTCTGATCTCTGAGACTGAGACGCCACTAGATAAAGAATAAACTAGGCGCTTGATGTCAAACAGATCTGATTGTTTTTCTTCGGCTGAAACTGAAGACTTTCTGCGAATATAATGAGCTACTTCAGCTTCTTCATCCAATCCTTACAGGTCTAGTTTTGTTCATTACACAATCCACCACGGACTTGGTACGCAGCAACAAGTGATAAAGATTTTTAAACACATCGCTACTCTAAAGAAGACAATTCATTCAAATTCCAACAGTTGCCCAAGGCTCATGCCTTTTGCCGAGTTCAATTGCCCTCTTAAGACCCGCTCGACGTGTTTTGTCATGGGTGTTGTGTCACAAATGTTATTCAGTTGGAATTGAGTTCGCCCTGGGACAAGCGGTGCCCATTTCACATAGATCGTCCTGGTCCACCGATGATGCCAATCAATAATAACAGCGTCAGCTTGATTGTCAAACAGATACTGATCTTCGCCTTAAAGTGAAGTGGAAGGCTGTTCACGACTGTGTGCGATGGTATGGTCGTCTTCGCTCATTGTTGTTATTTTCACCGGGCCCAAAATGGATACTGATACCAGTAATTCTCTATGGTTTAGTTTCTAGTGGTACTCTCATTTACTCAAAGCTTGCCTCCAGACCAGTTGGATTTTGTTTTATGTCAGCTGTTCGAGCTGCGGCTTTTTCCTTCTCTCGGATGGATTCTTCCGTTCGAAAGGCGGATGATCGAATATGTTCGTCACCCAGGACGTCTCGTCGGATAGTGTCACAAAGAATAGAAAGTCGCAGTGTCCCTTGAAAGGGATCCTCTACTTTTACCCCTATTTCGTAGACACCCCATAACATCCACGACAAGAAGAAAAGGACCGGACCCGTCCACATTCTCAAGTCCTTGACCAAGACGAGTGGAAGGGAAAATAACCAGATCGTCAAGGCCCGCAGCGTGTGACGAGCGTAATTCAATGGTACGGAGGTTTGGTGAATACGTTCGGCACCTCCAATGCAACGAGACAACTTGTCCACGTGCATAATCAAGGCCAACCGCTCACGATTGGTAAATTGTGTTCCTTGATCTGGTACTTCTCGCAGTTCTTGCGCCATGCGATCGCACACCCAAAGGGGACGGTTTTGCGCACGGGCGCACTTTTCCAGGGCACCACTGGGTAACAGTCGCCACGGAAGAGTTCGCTTATCGACCCAAAAAAGGGACCGTTGCTTCCGACGTGAATGTCCCGTTTCTTCTTCTACGGTAGCCAATGCGGCCAATTCGGGGTCGTCGTCGGTCGGTCCTTCGTCTTGGTACAACAACAACGTATGGTCAGGATCGCGGGGGTACTTCTGATCATCCAATCTCCGCATAACAAGGTTGGGACGGATACGGTGACGCAACAGGTAGGGAAATGCCGCGAGCAATTTTTGAAGACGCCGTCGCTTGGCAAAGCCAATTTCTTGCTCGTAGAGCATCATCATGCGATACAAGTCACGTGATGTATTAATGATATCCTCCCATACCTTTCGACCTTCGTTGAACCGGGCATAGGCAGAATTGGTACGAAATACCAGCAAGAGACCCAACACGGACATCATCAAGGTATGCGGTGCAGCGGGAAGATACATGCCGACGGCCGCTTCTGGGTTGGTAGACAGAAGTCGCCGGTGCAGAAACGAGATAAAACTAGCCCACGCAGTGACGGCCAAAACGGGAGAGCGTATTGACTTCAACACGCCCGAATTGGGCAACGTAATGGCCGAATGTAGCCAATCACGACTGCTGTATCGATCGCTCCGAGGGACACCACCCAGCTCCTCGGCTTCTCGCAATATAACTTTCGAAGTCCCCCTAGGCTTCCCACCCATCATCCATTGAAGCCATCGTGCGCGTTCATCTTCTTGTTGTGTCTCTTCTTTGGAATCTTGTTGATCCCAAAATATTAGACTGCTCCCACCACTACCAGCGGCCAACGGGGGCGGCAGAAGGAGGGGGGCCCGACGGAATGGACTGTTTCGATGTGCCGTCTGCCGTGGTGAAGTCAGATGATACGACGAGGAAAGGTGGTACGATGCGGGTGCCGTACTACCCGACGAATTGATCACAAATGCGCGAGACGGTTGACACGAGGAAGCCGCCATTAGAAGTGCCATTGATAGTTGACGACGCGTGCGGTGGGAACCTGAGTATCGGCGCTCAGTGGTGGGCCTCGCTGGATGACGCCTAGTGCATTCTCGTCTTGAACTTGTCATGGTGCAGATGTTACAGTAAATTGTGATGTTCAGCGTTTGGGTAGACAGATTGGGGGCAAGCCTACCTGCCTTGTAGATTCAACAATCGTCGTTCCAAATAATTGATTTGGTAGGTGGTTGAAAAGTCTTCCCATCAACCACATCAAATCCCATCAACTACTTCTGTTAGTGGGAGGTGGCACAGAGAAAAAAGAGGTTTCACTCGAGACAAGAACCTCACTGTCAGTAGGAGTACCCAACTTCTTCAGGCATCAGATCATGATGTTCTCGTGTTATATTTTAGGTATACGTATTGATTACCGTTAGGGATAGTTGGTCCTGCGCGATGACGTGGCGTTTCCAAAGAAAAGAAGCATCATTATCGTTTGCATCATCATTCGGTCGCACTTTGAACAGAAAATTTACCACCAATCCGAAGTGCGACCACTTCTTGGTTGACATGGTGGCCACAAACGCAAACTCGCTCAAAAAAAGAAAACTGTCGGGGGGGGATCGTTTTCTCGTTGTGGTTGTGGTTCTTTCCCGACAACATAACCACACGGTCCTTCTTTCTTGCCATAAAAGGTTGATATATTCAACCTCTTCTACATCAAGGGCGAAGTAGGAAAAAGGAAGAGAAAAGATATGAACAATGGTGCAACTGTAGAGAGTGATCATTGTTCATCATCGTTCTCCAAAATGAAACTTTCTCTCGCCGAAGCAACGTCCGTAGCTCGTTTCGAGTCTACGACGATCGACGCGTTTACGAAAAGTGTTTGTCAATCGCTTCGACAGTCTCTGGTTGCAGAGGGGAAGGATTCCGTCAAGTCCAATCCGTTCCGTGTTTCATATAATGTCGAGAAGATTCAAAACGTTTTGACGGACGAGACGGATTGGATGACGTTATTGGCACACTACGACAAGACCATCGCAACAAGAAATTCGGATAGGACTCAACCACTGGATATCATTTTGCATGCCCTCATGCAAGATCCGGCCACGGTCCCACGGGCTTGTCATCCTATTGTCCTTGTGGTGGTTTGGAACCAGATCATACGATACAGTGAGCCATCTGTCCGGCGTCCAGTGGCGTGGTACGACGAAGAGGATTTTTTGACGCGGGCGCAACGGACGGCGTGGAATGCAGTGCTGCGGCAAGCTCAACAATATCCTACAACGTGGAAAGAAATCCTGGCATCGCGATTGATCTGTGATGGTCGCGTATATTCGTTTAAAGAGTGTGACGTACTGTTTCGAATGATGCACGAAATCCTTCAACAAACCAACCATGGTTGGCCGAATCATTTGCTTCGGTTGATGGCTTTCCGACTCTTGCGATGCTCTGAACTCTATTTGGAATCCAAAACCAATGATGCTTTATCAAACATTAATTCTCATAGACGAAAGGGAAACAGACTTAACCCCTTCGAAGCGTCCCATCTATCCGAAGAATGTATTGGGGAAGAGAGGATGTGCCGTGTGGTCCCAAATAAATCATACGCTATCAAAGCTTTATCATACTTGTCACTATCCCGAATGTTGAAACAAAGCGGTACAATGACGGGGATGGTAAGGCAAAATGAGTTCTTGGTAAGCTCGGACCCGTGGGATTCTTGGAGAAAATCTGTATTTTCTTTTGCAATGGATTTCATTTCACGATCACAGGAGCATTCACGGTATGCAGTGGACCAAATCTGGTCCGTCATTTTGGAACGCCCAAATGAATCAGCTTTGCTCCGTTTCTTGTTGGTGTCAACCATGGCATCTGACGCGAAATTTCAGCAAGAGTGGGCGTTATATCTGTTGCAATTTGCCCAGATAAGTGGTCAGAACCTTGCCAATTTCGCTCTTCGATGTTACTCCGAAATGGTCGTAGAACTGGCAGCCTTTGATAACTCAAAATCATTGGAGATTGTCACGGCACCATTATTCAAATGCTTTCTTGACAACGAGGACGCCTCCAAGGTACCTTCGGCATGGAAGCGCGCACTGGTTTACGTTCTTTCTCGTCGATCAAGTTGGTTGGACCATATCCCTAATTATGCAGCAATAAAGGCCAAAATTTCTTTCTTCTGGTCATCCGTCGATGATTGGATTGATTCGAGTATGTCCAGTGACGAACAGTTTTGTGCTATCGCAGTCTTACGCCAGGCTGGAATACTTGGGATTTGCGAGACGATCGACCATCACACGGACTCGACCAAAGAATCTGGCTCATTGCAGCACGAGGAATGGCCATTTACGAATGAGAACGGTTTGCGTGCTTCCTGCAGTCGCTATAAGATGCAAGATGCCTCGCAAGATCTGTTCTCGGAGTGTATTCCTGGGGCAATGGAGAGGCGCAAGTCGGACCCAAAAGAGATGGGCGACTTTGTCAAAAACTTTGTGCACGGGGACATTCTCTTGCGAGTGTTTAGTTTCCTAGGCTTTAGACGTATGGCCAGTGTACAGATTGTGTGCCGTGATTGGAGAGATACGGCTAATCATCCCAAATTGTGGCGATCGTTTTATGAATATCGATACGGCGTTTTACCAGAGGATCCCATTTCCGATGCGCCAGACTATAAGCAAGAGTGGAAGACTCTTTTCCACCATCGACTTATTGTGGAAAGAGAGCTGCGAGGTCGTACGTGGACTAAGAAATCGAAGCGACCCAAAGTGTGTAAATATGTTGGTTGCCACAAAATTGTTACAACGGTTTCCCAGCTCAAACAACATTATGCGCGGCATCAAAATACATGTCACAAAGAAGCATCACGTAAAAAGGCACGCCCCGAAGGACAACCACGTGGAAAGTCGCCAAAGCGAAAGAGAAAGCAAGTTTCATAAGAAGAAGTCCTGTATCATTCCATACAAAATTTGAGATAGACAAATGTGCAGACCGATTAAGACGGGGTTCAAAGATTTTGTATAGTACCATATCGCAGAAGCTACCAAATCGATTATTACTATCTTTTAGTGGCGTATTGATGACTTTTTGGAAAAGGCAAGTTCGATTATCGAAGGCTCTATTTCTCGAATCAGTGTTTTTATAAGAACCGCGTGTAGAAGAAAAAATCTCGAGAAAACAGTTTCACAACTAGGGTCTTATTGTATTAAGTGGACTATTACGTTTGCTTCTAGCACTTGTACAACTCGGTGTACTTTGCTGTCAAATATTCAATCAAATACTTTGGATTCAAAGGCTCTCCAACTTGATCAATGAGCAAGGCATCCAGACTAGGATAGCGGCGGCCGTGACGATGGACCTTCTCCGTCAACCACGTCTTGATTGGAGCAAAGTCTCCAGAAGCAATCTTACCTTCAAAGTCATCCACGTCTTTCTCACAATAATATGCCAACTGCGCCGCACAAGTTGCGCCCAAAAGATATGTGGGGAAGTAGCCAATTGCAAGACCAGACCAGTGCACATCCTGAAGACACCCCTCCGAGTCTGTCGGAACCTCCACGTTCAGCATCTCCTTCATTCCCTTGTTCCAACGGGCCGGCAAATCTGCGAGATCAAGTTCGCCATGGATAATCTGTTTTTCCAACTGGTAACGAAGAATCACGTGGAGAGGGTAAGTCAACTCGTCTGCTTCCACTCGAATTAAACCCGGCGAGACATTATTCACGGCGCCATACACCTGTTCAGGAGTCCAGTCCTGTTCCCTCGCAAGGGCCAAGTTCTTCTTTAACAGAGGAGTCGCCCACTTCCAGAACGGTTTAGACAAAGAAATATGACGCTCCCAGAACAGTGATTGCGACTCGTGACAACCCATACTGAGAAACGAATCCACTTCGGTATTAGAATCACCAAGATTTTGTTCATATATTGCATGTCCAGCCTCGTGAACGCTGAAGATTCAATATATTGAATGTACCAGCGGTAGTCAATATGACCGAGTATCGAGGTGGTTTCAAAGTTCAAGAGGATGTTGTTGGATACGAAGTTTAAAAAACGGTTAAACAAGTAGTCAAGTCCCATTTTTACTTACCTCCCGGCTAGGCCTTGGTACCATTCCTTGTCCGAGAAGCGCGAAGTGATACGAACATCGGCCGGACTAAAACTTGTGGTGAACGGATGAACCGATACATCGATGCGGCCACGACTTTCGTCAAAACCCAACGCTGTGACAATCTCTTGGCTGAGTTTCTTCTGTCCTTCCAAGTCAAAACTACCCTTTAGGCAATCTGCCGAAGGCGGGGTCTGCGATTCCAATACACGTTTTAGGAGAGGCACGAGCTTTTCTTGAATCTCATCGAAAATCTCGTCAATCCGTTCAGCAGGCATCCCTCGTTCAAATTCATCCAAAATGACAGTATACACATCCTTCGACGTGTCTTCTCCTCGAATCGCCTCGGCTGTTTGTTTGGCCGTGTCGAAACAATCTTGCAATACCGGTCGGAAGCTTTCGTAGTCATTGTTCTTGCGTGCCTCTACCCACACCGCGTAAGCTGACGCGGAAAGACTAGCTCGTTTGGCCTCCAATTCGGCACTGATCTTCTGTTTCTTGTCCATTTCTTCTCGTGCAAGTCGCATAACATGGTTTTCATCTTTCAGGAATGTCCCGGCTATGCCATATTCCTGAAGATCTTGTTCGGCCCTGGCCAAGGTTTCGACGAGGTTGGGGTCCGTATTCTTCTCGTGAATCAAACCAGCTAGAGCCGACATTTGTGCTCCCCGTGCTGCCGAGGCTGCCGCAGGCATGGAAACCATTCTAACGAGTTGGATAAGAGAAGAAGAAGAAGATGATGATGATGATGATGATGATGATGATGATAATCATAATAATAACGGTGAGAAACCAATGCAAACATGAAGGATCTATTCCTGAAGAAACCACACTCACTGATCATAGTGGAGGACAGCGGAAGCCTGTTCCAAATTCTTGATTTGTTGAAGACGACTTAATAAATCACGGTACGATTCGGACGTATCGGCAAATGTTTTCACGTCTGTCGTTGTCATGGTAGAAGCAAACGAACACGTGTTGCTGCTCTGAATGGGCGACGACAATGATCTAGCCAAAGCTGTTGGTAGCACGGTAAACGCCGCAGAGAAACGATAGCAGCACAGGAACAAGCTGCTACGGGTAGCAACGTTGAGTGCACACCACTTCCGCATCGCTTGCATCCACGTGCCTTTCCTGTAGTGGTGGTGGTTTTATGATTCGTTGTGGCAATAATTCAATCACCGCGAGGCTTATGACGAAGGGAGGTTGTGGGTTGGACTGAGTTTTGATTGACAGTGAGTCATCGCTTCACTTGCGAAATGTGAGCAAAAGTATCACGAGTAGTCACACTGTCTCCCCGTCAAATTATGACGATTTATTCATGACTCAACTTCATTACATTATTATTATTATTTACCTACTCTTACTACTGTTAGACTGCTGCGTCTGGAGACCACAGACCCATCATCCCACGAAGTCCCAAGTACTATTTACAGTTTACTGCCACCGGAAACCAAACATAAACCACGGTCATCAATAGAAAATATCGGGGAAAGGAACAAAGGTAACTCTGTACAATATTCCCCTTGATTTTATTCATTAGAATGAGTGAAGATGTTGTTGATTTAAATCCAGTCACAGCGGAAGATGCTCCACCAAATGAGACGACTGTTCTACAGTTAGCTGCGACGGCCCCGAGCACTACAGAAGGAGACAACGCCGCTGCGGTTGACGCGAAGATCCAAGAACCATCTTCTGGAACAGATGATGATGAACCTTCGGCACAACCAACTGTTATTCCGGAAGATATAGATCCGAATTCTAATAATGAATCCGAGGAAACTACCGTAGAAGACATTCGCGCTTCCTTTGTCAATGAAGGACTGATACGGTGGGAGACGGCGCGGAGTGCATGGCTGGGGGAACGGGAGAGCGACGACAGTGGAAGTTCGATCCGCCCTGTTGCTGTTCCTTTGGATGTCGACAAAATCATCGATGTTCTATTTTATGCGTCCAGCCGCGAAGGGCGTGCCGGAAATGGACAGCCGGAAAAATTCCCACGAAACGTCCCGCTTCCCCAGATGATCGATATACTTCAAGGTAGGTAGCTAGCTCCAACGGAAATTTGATCCTGTTCCAATGTAATATAATGTACGCTTCTACAGGTTTGCTGATTCTCACTCTCTCTCTCTTCCTCTTCAACACAGATCTTTGGGAGGCAGAAGGACTGGACGCATAGAAAATAAATAAAGCACGATGATCACAGGTCGCGGTTTAAAATTCCATCCCAGCGGTATTATTGCTAATAATGTAATGATGACATAAGCTCTCTAGTTATCTCTTTCTTTCCTTTGATGATAACATTGTCACTTCAATACGTGCGCACGCCTCGAATACGAGTGCGCATATTGAGTTGTGAATGTTTGCACATGGAGTAGGCGTTGCGCACTGCTCTACAATCATCCGATTGTACGGGATCTTTCAAACATTCCATCATACTTTTCCCATCTTTCTTCACGCACTCTGATTCTTCCAAACACGTCAATAAAGACAGCGCCGCTTCGGAACAAGAATGAGGCTACGAAAGGGGGAGAAGAAATGAAAAAAAAATTGCAAATTAGCCATATATAATTCACGGATAGGAGTACGGTAGAGCGCCAATCATTCATCAGTTCTTACCATGATTGATTATTTTGATGCCGTAACAAGTACACCTTTTCACTGTTGGCGTTTATTGATGCGGTATGTTTTCGATGTTTCCGAATAAAACTTCTTGGCCTCTCTTCTTTGGGGAGGGGCGGGGTTGTCTCCTTCTTGCTGGTGGTCGTTTGCCCACAATCAGCAACGAGAAGAAAAATACAAGGGGGTGGTGAATGTCCTGAACCTTATTGGATCTTTACATGCTGACATCGTCAGACTGCATTCCATACTGATGTCGGTCAGACGGCACGAGTGAAGGGGGTCATTATTATTTTGCCCAATGAGTTTCCGTAAGGCCCAACGGGTGATCATCGCATGCCAAAATATATCATGCACACAAAATCGTTTCGAGCCAAGGAAGGTACAACACACCGTAGGGTCAAACGACGCCAACCAAAGCAACAACAAATCAAGATGCGCAACACGAGATTATTTACCGTCTATATTACATTTCTTGGTCTCGCTTTACCATGTACATCGAGGAAGCCTCCTGCGAAGGTCTTCTTAATAGCTGGGGATGACAATGTTGAGGGATTCGGCCGATTACAGCAATTGGAAGAACTCCTGAATAACGAAAAATTTGCTGCCTCGGATGAGGCCTTGAAATATGCACATTTGAGAGATCCCAACACAAAAGAATGGACAGGCCGTAAAGATGTTTTTGTAGCATATGAAAGAGAGCGACACAAACCTCTACAGGGTCCGCTCAACATGCACGACTATGGAGGCCTTCCCGATGAATCGTTTGGGCCAGAAGTGGAGATGGGTCATGTATTGGGGAATGCTTTGGATGAGCCTGTTATCCTGGTCAAAGCAGGATGGTCACAAAAATCACTTGGACATGACTTTCTCCCTCCGTCAGCGAGTGGCTTTACGGGTTTCCAATGGGTGCGCACTGTCGATGCCGTCAAGGATGCCATCAAAAACGCAGACAAAATTATTGGCAGTAGAGCCTATCGAAATGGCAGAGCAGAACTTGCCGGAGTGGTTTGGTGGCACGGATACAGTGACATGGTTCACGCCGATTATCGCAAAAACTATCGAAGTAATTTGGAACATCTCTTACAAGATCTAAGGCACACCTTTGGACAACCCCGCCTCCCAATCGTAGTTGGCGAGCTTGGCGGTTCTGGTACGAACCCGTCAACGTGGGAAACAGAAATGAGAGGATACCAAAAGGAAGTCTGTAGTTTGAAGAAGTTCAATCAAACCACGGCGTACGTAGAAACGGCCAAATACGTTCATCGTCGAGATTCGCATAAAATTGACAACAATGTTCATTACTACGGCAGAGGCGACACGATGATCGAAATTGGTAATTCGTTTGCTGTGGAACTCCTTAGTCTCATGAATCGCGGAGAAAAGTTTGGAGAATCTGACACGGAAATGGAAGCCGATTTCGAAATGGAGGAGGAGAACGAAGAATTCAGCGCGACGATGCTGATAATATTCCTGGTTGGACTGTGCGCCCTTGGGGCAGCTGTATACCAGCGCTACCGATCCGGTGGTAAGGAGAGCTTCTCAGAAGCGATGAGGGATAATATATGGCGTGTACTTCGATTCTTTCGTCCTGAAGATGATATTCGATTGAAAGCGAAAGAAGCAGAGGAGCACGTGGAATTTGACTCGTTGCCTGCATCTGATTCACCCCTATACGAATTGGACGAAATTTCTTCGAATGAAGGCGACGGGGATCATATCCATGCTTTTACATAATTTCCGGGACTATCGATGCCCATGGTTAGAGTATGACGGGAGTCTTCCTACCTTCAAGTGATTAGTATGTACTCGACAGACACCAATTGTATTGCTTATTCAATAAACATGACACAAATTAATGATAGAAAAGTACCTGGTATGGGGGTAAAAACACATCTTATGGAAAATATACATTAC
>Ga0051981_10000875_pt1 | contig 14871 bp, 13 predicted proteins | sample CryGey13umfilter_3_FD_59644 | JGI IMG/M metagenome (GOLD analysis project Ga0051981, IMG submission 59644) | Groundwater microbial communities from aquifer in Utah, USA - Crystal Geyser 4/10/14 3 um filter | ecosystem: Environmental > Aquatic > Deep subsurface > Groundwater | place: USA: Utah... | reverse complement strand
CTTCGAGAGGAATACGTTGCAACTCTGGCTCAGTGGTTGGCTGCATGGATCGATAATTTGTTCGTGATGAGAAAAGCCGGAGGCAGATTCCTGGTCGGACACGCCCAGCACGCCCAGCCCTCTGTTTTGTGGAAGCACGTGAACACCACGTTGTGACTAATTTCCGAGTGAGAGTTCGCTTGTCGTGTCTCACTTCACGGACTCGACCACTGTCAATAACTAGGAAAAAAAGTTGAGACGAAGTCGCCGAAGAGGACCTTACTGTTAGAGGAAGTACGAGACTTACCGCAAACTGCATCGGGAATAGTGATACTGGTTTCGGCAATGTTTGTGGCCACTATAATGGCCCATCGAACTTTGCGCGGAACAAGAAATGCCCGGCGCTGTTCTGTAGATGAAAGAGCTGAATGCATCGGTATGATATCAAAAGTGCGACGATCTCGAAAATTGCTACTGGCTTGAAGACGATCACTGAGTGTGCGGATTTCACCAATGCCTGGGAGGAACACGAGAACAGCTCCTTTATCGGCCGATGTACCATCGGGCGCCTTTATTGCGTGGTCCTCATGTTTCTCAACCAGAAGCAAATGTAGCACATCTTCGATAAGATCGTAGTTCAAGACGGACTCGTCGACTCTATCCATGGTCCATCGCGTTGTTAAACTATAACCCGAAAAATCCTCCGACAACGTGGGATCTACTTCTGAATCGAGCGAAACCATCTGTTTTCTTTCTCCTCCTCCTTTGGTTGTGATATTGAGAGACGCTTTCTCGCTTCTCTGATAATTCCGGAGAGCATTGGGAGAGCCGTCCTCCACGATGTGTCCTGTTGCCTCGATCAAGTCTTCGAGAAAATAGTTCGAGACTGGAAATGTCCTACCAGGAACACTCACGAGTGGGGCCCCACTGAAGAAAGAACAGAAAAGTTTCGCATCCAGCGTAGCACTCATGAGGACAATTTTGAGATCTCGACGAGGACCGTTTACCAATCTCCTCAGAGCCACTAGCAGTACATCGATCTGCCACTGTCTCTCATGCACTTCATCGACAATTACATGAGATACTCCGGTGAGAAGAGGATCTTCGATTAAGCGGCGGAGAATAACACCAGTCGTGCAAAACAAGAGTCGCGTCTGATTCGAGCGACGATTCTCTAGACGAATGGAATATCCAACTTGATCACCAACTTTTGTGCACATTTCCTCTGATACACGTTCAGCAACAGATGTTGCTGCTACTCGACGTGGTTGAGTACATAAAATAGATGTGGATCCACCACGTCCAGATTTCAACGAATGCTCCAGAAGAAATTGTGGACACTGAGTTGTCTTTCCGGCACCAGTCTCGGCGCATAAAACGGTAACAGGACAGCTCGCCACTGTATCAAGAATATTCTCCTTGAAATCATAAATAGGAAGGGACATCCTCTGCTTCAACATTGACTGGTACTGCTTGGTCTTACAGCGAGACTCGAAGTCGACCTTAAGTCTCTGATTGTCTGGGTTATTCTTCGCCGAAGGATCAAGAGCAGAATCGGAAAGGGGGTCGGTCCGTTTCATGTCCACGCCATCGTCATTTTCAAGATCTTCCACTGCCTGGGTTTCAGTGTTTTGTTCTGGTACATGCGACAAGAGCTCAAGAATATTTTGCTTCCGTTTATCTTCTTTCGCTCTTTCATGTTCATCTTTTGCATTCTGTACTTCGTTCACCCACCCCTTCCATAGATCACGATAAAACGGTGGAAGTGATCGATGAATAGGAAGCGTCGGATCTAACTTGTATAGTGCTTTAGTTGCAACGTAGTTCTGCCCGTCCATCTTTGTGTCAAAGATTGCCCGCTCTTCGACATCCACCCCTGCCTGCCCTTTGATGGCAACACGGTAACCATACTGACCAAGATTCTGAAATGTAGGTCGTTGAAGCTTGAGGTTTCGGCATCGCTCTTCAAGTATTTCCTTGGGCGTTTTTCCAGTCCAGCTTGTTGGAATAGCATCTTTCGGAACATGAATGTGCGGTAGCGAAGTAGATGGATTGTTGTCCGAATCTGCCGTTTCCATTGCATCCTCTGGGTCATCGTCAAAAAATCCACCAAAAGCAGGTTCATCCTCTCCTAAATCTTCGTCTTGTTCCTCTTGCTCCTCTTTCTCGTTTCCAGCTGCGACTTCTTCCTCGGCCTTCCGTCGATCTCGTGCCTTTTGTATTTTGATTTTCAACCTATCCACTTCCTTCTTCATTTGCTTGTAGCGCTTTTCCAGTTCCTTGACTTCATATTTACTCATCATGTACTTAGAAGCTTCATCGTTGTACTCGTGTGTCACTTCGGCAAACGATTTTTCCATTTCTTCCAACCGTTCTTCATCTTTTGTTTTTTCCGCAACAATCGGTGCGTCGGATATTTCGGGTTCTTCAACCTCAGGCTTCAGTTTTATATGTTCGTTGTTGTTTACACTCAAGGAGTGATTACGGGTGACTTTGGTCGCAACAATTGTTTTTGTTTCTTCCTCCACAACTCCTGGCTGATCGTCGACAGCTTCCAGCTTGGCTTCTTTTTCTTTTTGCTCCTCTTCTTTCCTAGCCTGAGACTGTATCGATGCCTCCCTTTCATCCAAAAATCGCATGGGTAATACAGTGGAATCTAGTGAATAACAAAGCCAATCCAATGTAGTATCAAGGTCAATGGACAAGTTTGCCCGACCCAAAGTTGCAACCGCCGAGAGAATATGATCCCACGCAAAGCCTGCCACCAAGAGATAATCATATAGAAAAGCAATCTTTTTGATATAACGATCAGATCTGTAGGTTTCCATCTCAGAAGTTCCAATGAAAGACTGCCAGGGCATTGGCCTTACTAACTCTTCCAAAAGTTCGTGCATCGTCGTCGAGAGAAGGATCGTCGAAGGACTTTTTTTGTTTGCAAGTATCGGTAGTTTCACATCGGCTGATGGTGGGATCTTTTTTACTGGAGGCATTGGCTTACTGATCAATGCTTGTATTTCCTTTTCGTCTTGTTCATTGGCAGTATCCCAATCATCCAGCACCACTGAAGCAGCGGGCGGCGCGTCGACATTTGCGGCATCGGCATCCTCTTGTGTGGTCCTTGTGTTGGAGGTTATGGCAGCAATTTTCGGTGTCGGCTCCACGCGAAAAACGGTGGTTTGACCGTATCCTCTGGCATCACTTCCCTTGCTCGCCTTTTTCTTTTTCGCCATACTTCCACGAACGTATGTTATGATCCCATCGATCTTGCAGATAGCAGATACCGACAAAAGAATACGACCGAATGGGTGACTGTGAGTCCGTGTTCAGTGGTCGTGCGAGTGTTCATGAGCAAGATGAGAGTGAGAAGGTGTGGTATCGGTCCATAATACTTTCGCAACGTGCTTTCGCGCGCCTGCTGGCTCTTTCTACCTCTCGGGAACTGTTAATGTAAGTGAGGCAAAATCTAGGTAGCCAAAAAAAAGTAGGAGTACGAATTAACAGTAAAAGTGATTTGGGACATCCCAATTATCATAATCTCTTGTCGAGAAACATGCACTCCGTCGTATACAATTATTTGTCCATATGGAAGGGAAAAACATCCACTTGGCCTTCGAAGCCAATAAGCAATTCAAACTTGTGCTCTATATTTGGAAACAAAACAATCGCTCCGTGCCACTTGACTTTCCGTTCACCTATGATTTCAGCAAAATCGCAGTACCATGTACTTCCAATTACTTATTTTATCAAACGAAGAGAAAACATTTGGATTACACACAGGAATTACGCATCCTGGATTTCGTCATTGTGGGTAGGATCTTTTTGCGTACGTTCCTGAGAAAGGTCCGACGAAGCCCCTTCTTCTTTCTTATTGGGATCTTTTTCACCGTCCGCGATTGCCTTCTCCTTCTCCTGAGCACCGACCTCGTCGTCCATCTCGGGTCCCAGCTTCATGATATCAAAGTCCAGGTAGGCCAACACAGTTGGTAAGAACCAACAACCAAACCAGTAGCTCACAAACATGACAATAATAAGCGGATGGAAGAAGAACTTTTGGTTGAAGCTAAACTCAGTAAACGCAAGGCAAACTGTGCCTATCGTTGACGATACGAAGGACATGAATGTGGGTAACATCAAGAAAGACATTGTGAAATGCACCCGGTCCAAGCTTGTGGGATGCTCGTTGCTGGCTCGCATCCAGCGCGAGATGATATGGACCGTGTATTCGACAGTGAAACCAACACTCAGCACAAAAGACATGTTGGAAAATCCGGTGAGATTCACACCAGCCAAAACACTGACACCAACGACAGTTGACAATGTCATCAGCATTGTGCACGCAATCAAAGCAGCACCAACAAAGGTGCCCTTGAGAACCTTGAATACTGGATTGTGTCCTTCAAATGCCAAGAGAGTAAAGAGAAAGAACCACGAAATGATGAAGCCTGCGAGTGTGGCATAACCACAGAGTTCAATCAGAACATCGAATATGTTTTGGTACTGGGTCCAATAATCAACTTGAAGGGTGGAGGAGAAGATGAGAAATATGCGATATCATTATCAAAACCCCATTTTAACCCATACTCACATGGAATCCCACTCATCCAGCAGTGAATATCTTCCACATTGTCGCAATGTGCGCGAGTGGTTCTCATCATCTCCAATGTCTCTTCATGAGTAAACACGTCAAATGAGTACATTGTTGGACCGTTCGAGAATGGAATCGGGTAGACAACCTCAGCGTCGTTGTTTGCGCACTTGTCCGGGGATCCTGTTCCAGGTTTAGTTAGAAGACGGCCCCCACCACCCGTCAAACTGCGCCATTTATTGACGCAAAACTCAAATTGAGCGTCATCCCATCCATCTGTAAGGGGACAAAACTCACGACCAGTTGCTGTTTCGGGCGTGAGACCCATTTCAGCCAAATCGGCTGAATGCATCTGCTCACCAGGGCGACAAATACCGCCTTCATTCGCCACGCAAGTAGTATCAAAAATCGACGTGATATTCTTCAGGCGTAACCCGTGCTTGTTCTCTGTCCAGGATCCTGCGCAGTAGTTATCTGTCTCTTCGTGTAGTTGGTAGCGTCCGCACAGAAGCTGGTCGAAGTTTGGTCGGCCAAAATCATCCTCGCAGTGACGAGAAGTCCAAATAAGGAAGTCAGCCATCCACAGTTGCCTTGTATCTGTTTCCCCAACTCGTGGATTATCCACAACGTCTTCGAATTGTTTGATCATACGCATCTGCGTTTCTCCATCCTTGTAGTTGATTGCTCCCCAGTTCATGACTATAACCCAAGAAGCCATAACTTCTTGACCGATTTTCGCCCATCGACCCGCTGGATTGTCATTAGGAAAGAAATCCGCCAGACCGAGTCCGACAGCGCGTTCCGTGGTACCGTAACAGCCAACGGCGAACAAAGCGCAAGATAAGACAACAATCATCGCATGGAACAAGTATCGTAGCTTGCCACTATTCAACACAATTGGTTTATAAAATTTCTCGTAGAGAATCACATTCCTGAAGTCATCTCTCTCAGTACTATCTCTTGTAGGGTTTGAACTTTTGCAGCAGAAGAAGAAATCGATTCGGTTGTTCTGTTGTCGAAGGAGGTCAAAGTAACAGTATGCCGGGAAACAGAATATAACAGAGAGGTAGAGGGCAATCACACAATACATTGCAACCCGACTAGTCAAATAAATCGCTGGAATATCCGAAATGTTCAAGATCGCAAACATGCTCGCGTTTACAAGAGACGTCATAGTTACCGGAATGACGATTTCATGCATTGCACTTAGCCAGTGTTGGAGAGTATATCCCTTCTGCTTCTTCAAGGCCAACAGAATAATGTAAACATCGTCCACACCCAAACCAATAATCACAAATGGTAATGTCCATGCAATCGTAACGTTGACTTTGATCCCGGTCAAGATCCCAAAACCCAGCGCCGAGAAGAAGGACAAGACAACCAAAGCTACACCGACCATTGTAATCAGAACCCGGGATTCTACCAAATCGAAAGAGAACAAAAACATTGCCGAGAAAAAAGCAATGATAAAGATGGATATTATAGTCAACGTGGTGTTGTCGAGCGTAATTTGTGTTAGCATACGACCCGTCGATCCGACAGTAGCGCCACCGTCATCAAAGAACGCCACGAACTGCACCGGACCGTCATCTTTGTCGTCCCACCCTTGCGTCCAGGTGTTTTCCATGGCCTCCTTCCACTGTTCCAATAACTCTCTGGCCTCATCCTCGGTCAGCTCAATTGGCCCTCCCGGTCGATTGCAATTCTTAAGTCGATTCACTATGTCTCGAGGAAGGAGTGATCCGTATAGATTTTGCAAAACCTTGACTTCTTGAATGGGATTCTCATAATTGTATTTACCAATGGGAGGTGTAACACGACCCAATATAAGATGTCTATCGATAGGTCCCAAGGTCACGCCTTCGTCAATATTGTAGACCAGTCTTGAAGAATTGCTCAAGATGTCTTCGGTGGACTGATCAGTGAAGGAATAGCGGCTTTGCCCTAGCTCATAGCCACAGCCAGCACCGGTAGTCCACGAGTAGGGATCATCAATGCCTTGCGTGACACCCAAAAAGTTATTGGATGCGATTAATAGGTCATACCACATACGAGCAAAGTGCTGTTTCGTATACGACGTCACAGTTCCTGGATTGGAAGGATTCGGGACATCAAAGGGAGTGCACCACCGAGGCGCGGCGAGCAGAGCACCAGATTCCGGAACCAAAGAATTCCCGGTCAAATTCCCGTTACCGCATACTGTAGAAGGAGAGATTGAAAGAGAAAAGTAAGACCAGGATATATCCAACTATATATATTCTTTGTAGTATTATATGTGCTGCACATACCAGTTCCAGGATCGGCCGGAGTGAGACCGGCCATAAACCAAGCGTAGAGCGGGTTTACCTCGACTTCTGTCTGCCATGCCTCTGATGTCAGGTCTGCTACTCCCCCAGAGTTCACGAGGTAGCCTCCTAGTGACAGCATGTCTCCAGACATGTCGATGCCACTGCCGGAGACAGGAAAAAATTCGCCGGTCTGAGGGTTAGGGAAGAACAGTGCGCCCGTACCATCGCCTTGCGACCAAAAGGGGAAAGGAGCACCCGCTGTCGTAACATTGCTGAAGGTATTGTCCGCGTGACGGAGCAAATCTCTCGTAGCCAAGGTGCTGTTCATGTCGTCTGGGTGTGTCGGGCATGTGAGTCCAAAATCGATGCACTGCTGGATGTAGGGTTCAAAGGACTTGTAGCTTTGCAAGTATCCCGAAGTTCCGAGTTGAGCGTACAATCCGCGTGTCACATAGTAGGAGTAAAAGTCAACCATGGCGTTGGCCGTAATAGACTGTGCCAGATCTTGGAGGTTGGCAGCGATGCGTTGGTTCTCCGCCTTCTGTGCCTCGTTCTCGGTAGTGTCTTCTAGGGTGGCATCGAACGCCAATACCTGAAGGCTCAATCCTTGGAAGGCCCGAGGTATATCTTGGTATTGTTTTTCAATGGTGGCGGTGTAACTCGCTTCCAAGCACATCTTGCAGACATTATTGTACTCAAGGTTACCAACATCCGCAAAGAGAGCGAGGGGATTTCCCGTACCGAAGCGGTAGTTCACAACTTGTTCACAGGGATCCTTGCACGTGGTAGTCAACCCACCGAATCGTGTCAATCGTGGGGCTACCAAGGTGTCTTGCACGATACCACGATACCAAGCAACCTTGTCCATAGTTTCGAATGTCCAACGAGACTCAAGGAAAAGATCCATGGGTGACAGACGCAAACAAGGGAAGCGATATGGAGCCGATGTAATGGAACAGAAATCGTCCCACGTGTAGGTGATGCCCTTGTATTCAATCTGTGTATAGATTGCGACAGGAGAAGGCAGGTGTCAGTAAAGGTTTTCTCAACTGTATGTCCTTCACAAGATCCTCCGTACGTGTGACTTCTCAAGGCCGTTGATGATGTTTTGGTTGAACAAACACAACAACTCCCTCGCCATAATCGAATCAACCCCAAGTCTCAACTTGCCTGTGTCTTCTCCGTTTGTTCCATTCGATGACGAACCAATTCAAGTCGTTCGGCTGTCAACATGTTTCCGTTGTCCCGGCCTATCGCGAGAGCTGCAAACGCGGACGAACCCAAGTCATCCAAGCCAATGCTCTTGGCGTAACTGCGATCCTGTCCGTAGCTTCCATCGTCGGGGACTGTAACCAAAAGAGCAAAAAAGCAAAAAGTATTAGAAACAAAGTGCAGCCCTCACCATGCAATCCATTGAAAGTAGCATCCAACAACATACTCCACAAGTTTGATACTTCGCGTTCAACTTTATCGTCTACCGACCAACCAAGGCCGAGTAAGATAGCAAAGACGACGGGAAGAACGACGAGATACGGCCATGGCATCCGCGCCATGTGCTCGAAGAAAAAGGTGTTGTTGTAACCCGATGACGGGGATTCATTCTTGCGATCTTTATCGTCGTTATCCATACTGTTAGTGGTATAGATTTTGGATTGTTCTGATTGCCTTATCCCAAAAAAATCTGAATGAAGAGATCCAGGTGGGGCAGAGTTGTCAATCAGGGTGTGTCGGGTGTGGGAAAAAAAAAAGCTTCACATCAAGTTGTTGTCCCGGGTGTTCTTTCGTGTCACGCGGCACGCGAGCATCCCCCCACGATAGTGAACCACAACAAAAGTCAGACAACGGTTGTCCTGCCGGTAAAGGAAAGAGCGCCCAAACCATACCGTTCGTGAGTATTGGGTTAAACCAGAGCAACTTCTCTAAACTAGGAATAGTATAAGATGTACGGAGTATGCCGTACAAATGAGGGAGAATTCTCGATGTACTATTGTTCGGGCAGAATACCGATTGTAGTCAGTCCACAAAGCAGTTCCGTAGAACATGAAAGAGTACAGTTGCTACTGTTCCATCGAGAAAGTGTACAATATGAGTGTCATGTAAAATTCTTTTGAAGTTCCAGGAAGCTCAAAATTGCAGTTGCGACCTTGTCCAGCTGACACCTTGTTGGTTATTGACACCTTGTTCTATTCCACAAGTGTAATAATTTTAGACTACCATGTAATTGTATGAGTTATGTTTAGCACGTGTGAACCATAAGTATTGCCACGGCAGCAGCTCTCTCTAATAGGCCCTCCGCTCCACCACAATAACGGTAACAGCAACCCGGATATGTTTTACATTCCTAGGTAGTTGCCTACTGGGAAACAAAGAGGGCAAAGAATTTTCTCGATACGCGTTCATGTCAGGGCCACTCTTTTTGGAACGAAATAATAGGAGTACGGTAGCAATTCGGCCACCTCAATTATTATTTTGTGGTGAATTACTGCATGCATTATTCGGTAGGAGTTTGTATGTAGTCTACCAGTCGGAGATTCCCAAAGGAAAGTGTTGCGCATTGACATTGTTGCTGTCAAATACTGACCCTGTAGCGCAGCATCCCAAGTCCTGTTTTTCACCATCAACTTATCCGACTTACAGTTCGTGTGGTAGATTGAACCTACTACCGGTAGTACGATACGTGAAACTTGGATACTTGCATGGGAAACGTGAAGCAAGCAAGCTAAGAACTTTAAACATCTGTCATCTTACTTCCGAATCCACGGTAGAACCAATGCATAAACTAAAGCAAATAATGATGACAGTCCGTTGCACCACACAGCTGCACATTGCGCACTGCTCCAACTGCCACGAGCGTGGAGTTACAGTTACAAGAATTGTTCTTATTGTTGTTGTTGTTGTTTTTATATACGCTCTCTTTTTTATTTTGGTGATGAAGGTATGGTATGGATTTGGTACAATGGTATAAATCGAATACTACACGGCATGCACAAAATTGTTTTTGGTCACCGCCCAACAACTAGCTGTTATTTATGTGTGAGTTTTGTGAGTGATTGCTCATTTCCTGTTATTTTCCGTATCATCTCACATTCCGGAGAGAAATAACTGTAAACTCACAGTTGACAATAACACATATACACACAATAAACTATATGTGTTATTGACTTTAGACTATCCTTACTCATAATAAAGAATTCGTCCACTCGAACCATTTTCAAGAAACCACACATGAAACTCAGGATCGTTTGCCGGTGTTCGCACACCGTCGCACGCTTCGAGAGACCAGCATAAGAAAAACATAAGAACGTTGACCGTGTAGGTACAAACGAGGATAGGGCGAGAGAGGCGAGTCATTTCTGTTGATACAACCAACTTTTCGATACTTCGATCTGTTGCTTCTTTTACGGGCAAGATTGTGAGAATAGTGTTGTCGGGGAAAGCTCCCGATACCGAAATACGACGCTCTCGTTGATTTGTATGAAAGCAAATCGGCTGCATTCACAGTCATCGCAACAAACCGCCATATCACCAGCGAAACCAGCCGTCCGAACAAAGAAAATTATTGTCATGTCATCCGAAGCGCCTCATTCTCGAAAGTCAAGGTTGACTGTTCCGGCAGGGGCAGATCCACTAACCGGGGGTCGAGCTAGCGCTCCATTTCCGAGTGCGTCCGGTTCCAGTGCCGCTGCAATGCCCATTTGGCAATATCTCGGTCGCTTGACAGATGTACGACAAATGGATATCCAGTCAGCCCTGGACCAAATGAAAACGCTATTGAGCTCACGTCCACAAGTCGTTTATAAAACGGCGTACTATCGGAAACAAACAAAAAATCATTGGGCCCGTGATGACCCGGCATTCGTTGCATTACAAGGACTGTTTCTTTTGATTGCGTCGGTGGCTTATTCTGTTGCTTTCCGCATTACTTTGTCGTGGGCAATTAGTTTTATACTGTATACAGTCGTTTGGGTGAGTTCGTACTTTTTTCTTATACGGTTTGCTTTCGTTTGGCGTTGGAGAAAGCCTTTTCTCATTACTTTCATTTGTTTATTCTACAGAACTGGATTGGATTGGGGTGTATCCTGGCTACTCTTTGCCGAGAGATTGCCAATCGACACCTGACGGCTCAAACGAGTAGTACACATGTTCGACAGCAAGTGGAATGGTTATATGCATTTGACATTCACTGCAATTCTTTCTTTCCCGTATTTGTACTTCTCTGTAAGTGCCTACTTGTCTTCAACGTTGACGAGGTCGTCGTGGTGGTGTGAATATATTTTCAAATCCTTCTCATCTAATTTGTGTCGATGTACATCATTTACTTCGTATCATAGACGGTGTGCAATTTTTCTTGCTTCCTTTTGTGCTGGGAGAAGGTTTGGTACCGTTGGCGCTGTCGAATATCATGTACGCCGGGGCATTGTCGTGGTACTGGTACATAACACATCTCGGATATCGATCATTACCTTTCCTGAGCAATACAGAAGTCTTTCTGTTCCCAATTGCAGCCGTGTGTTTGTTCCTCTTGGTCACACTGGTGGGATATCCGCTTGGATTGGGTTACAACGCGGCTCGAGTGATGGCGCGATTTTATTTCATGTAGGAAAATCTTACCGTCGCGACCCAAAATAATTAGATGCATCAGTACTCGAAATAATAAGATTCTACATTGTTATATTTGATCAAATTGTGATTGAAATCATCATAAGAGATACAGTAGAAAGAGCGAAACGCAGATCGATCGATCAATCGATCGACTAAGAAATGATACAACAACTTCTACTATCAGTTGGTGTACATCCAACTTGTTCGGTGTCGAGGACAAGCTCTTTACCGGGTTCTCCCTTGACCCCGGACTCGGTATCGATTGCTGTCAACCGTACACAATATGTTGTTCCTGGTTCCAGTCCCTCGGCCGAAACTTTTGTTTTGGAAGTTGCCGATACTTGTGTGCTACTCGCCGAAGTCCAAGGAGCTGGATGTTGTTTCCAAGACAATTCGTACGTGGAACAACCAACCACAGGTGTAAATTCAACAGTAATCTCTGTCTGTTGAACAAGGAAAGAAGAAAAGGAAAGAAAAAAGAAGCGAGGAAATAGAAAATGAGATCTTCTTGATCCAAATCATGTGGAATGAATACCGGAACGATGACGAAGTTGTTAGATTCGACATGCCACAAATCCCGGATGAACTTCTCAGATACTATCTAGCAGAAAATGATTATGTCAGTAGCCGATCAACGGCTTCCTATTTCGTATGAGTAATCATTGAAGTTCAATATCCACGGGATGTTCGAAAAATCACGCGTCGATTCCAGAAACCATTTTGTTATTTTTTCTTTTTCCTCAGCAAAAATGTATGTGTACTAGACACGGTATCAACACGTAATGGCAAAGCCGAAAAGCTTTACCTTTAGCAATCTCATGTAGAACAACAGTCATTGGAAAATGAATAAATCAAATGTGCTTCTGATAACCCAGCAACACTGACAAGGAGCGACAAACGAATCAGCCACACTCATGCACGCACACGCGCACACACACACACAAGGCGTTCGACCTACCTCGGTCGTTCCAACGATTTGTAATTTCGGTGCTGCCGGAAGTGACATTGTTTTACTTTGGATTCTATTTTCTATGTATTCTTGAATTTGATTACCTGTTAGCACCGAGAATCAAATGGAGGGTTATGCAACAAATGATGATGATGATTCGGTTGACTCTTCATGTACAAGCGAACTGTTACCAACACTGACACAATAGCGAGCAGGTAGTATCCATATGTATCGGTGGCCGGGTATCGCCTCGCCTCGCCTCGTCGGTGTCATTGCCAACCCGACCGCAAAAATCAAATCCTGATGATTCGGAAAATTCCAAAAATCCGGATCGAAATTCGATTGTTGAAACGCGAGAAATCATGACGCGAGGGAAAAAAAAAAGGCCTCTTCGGTCAAAAAAAAGGCAACATTGTGAAAAATCACAAACAGCGATGACGCAGTCCCCACAAACTGTCTGGTTTTCAATCGAAAAATGGAAAAGCTGTGCTACTTGCACCAAATGGCATGATCTCATCTCATCAGCAACAAGTTATAAATCATGAGACTCGTTCGATGGACCACACTCACCGTGCTGTACCCCTACCTACTTTGGGTCAGAGGAATAGATGCTTTTTCTTTCACACATCGTCCTGTGAAACGGCAATCCAGTGTCAAGCAACCGATCGGATCGGTGGCAGCCGCTGAACAGCCTCGAGGAGTCTTCAACCCTGACGAGACCAAGACAATGTCCCGAAAAAAATTTGTGAACGCTGCGCTAACGTCGACGTTGATAGTAGTATCATCAACTCCACTCCCGTCACGAGCTGCCATCGTCTTTGCGAAGGAACGTCGTCAACTTGAATTGTGCTTGGTGGCAGTCTGGCGCGTCGTGTACTGGGCCGACCGCCTTGCCGCAGAGTTAAACAACGCGAACCTTTCTGTTGATACGCGGAAGGAACGATATTTGGAGGCACGGCTCGCTGGTAAGGCCATGTTGACAGGTAAGATTGGTGGAGGGGCCAATTACAAGGTGTACACACTGTCGACTCTCCAATTGCCAGATTGTCTACAAGATTTGTCCGAAGCATACGACAAATCGTCTTCGTTTGGTGAAACGTGTCGTGAATTTTACGAATCGATTGCCTCGTTGGTTGAATTTGATGGTATGGATACGCTAACGGATCCATCTCCGCGTTCGAGTTTGACACTGTCCCAATTCGACAACCGGAAGGAAGCATACGTACGTAGAATCCTCGCAGAACGGATCGTGCCTTTGGGAAAGAGGATCATACAAAACTTTCCAGCTGAGAGTGTATCGGTGAGTCAACGGTATATTGAACAAAACTATGCCAACGAAATTTACCCGCGACCCGTCATCGAATGAACGAACGATGATTGAGAGACAGAGGTGAAGCTTGAAGGGTGAGGAGGAGTCCTTCTTTTTGGGCTTCGTTTCAGTGTAGGTGATCCAACCTCACTTTTCGCCATATTTTGAAGACACATTCATTTGATACCCTGAGTATATGGCAGGGACATGTGAAAATAAAGAACTTTGTCCACAAAGAACCTCAGACGGACGAGCTCTTTTCCAAACTCGCTACACAATGATTAGGCGCCGCAATGATTTTTTAAAAATAGGTAGTCGATCGATACTTGCTAATCTTAATTCTAAAGCGTGCAGCAGGCCTTTCCGTTGCTGATGCGTGTTCTAGCAACTCCGTCAAGATGAAAATCTCCGATCAGAGCAGATCGCCGAGCTTGCAGTCCTTGGATTCGTTGAATATAACTGTACCCGTACACTATACGATAGTTCAAGTAAGTGTTGTAGTTCAAGTAAGTGTTGTTTTATCTACTAGTAGGAAAGAGAGAGAGATGTGAGATGAGAGTCGTCGTGGTATCTTCACGAACTAGGTAGACGAACAATGAAAAATAGAGCAAACGTAGATGAAACATAAATAATAATGACCATGCGCGCGTTCTCACCTCCTCTGACTTTAATTTTTTTTTGGTGTAAAAATTATGGGTCTCTTCGCGCCCCTCCGACGAAGTTCAAGTTTATCCCCTCCCTCATGAAGCATACACCCGAAAACACGGAGTGCACATCTCTCGACCTCACAGTCACAAGGCGACGGATCCCTCCGATAAATTACAGCAACTAGTTTTCCTTCTTTGGTTCTTCACTGAGATTGCATAAACGAGAAATAAAGAGTTTCGCACAGTGACACGGCAAGTTTGATTGGAATATAAAGTTGTCCCCAACTGTTCGTATTTTGCGAACGACGCCGACTGTTAAAACTAAAGTGCCCTGACACCGTCAGACTTCTCCTCACAGCCAGACAGCCAGTCGTTCTTCCCACATCGCTTGTTCGACACGACAAACATTACATTGCGACCTCTTGAAGATACAAGCAGGAAGCAGATCGATCGATTCGGAGTTGACACTTCACAGTTGTTCTTCATTGTGCCTGATTACAGATTTCCATCGG
>Ga0051981_10000872_pt1 | contig 14906 bp, 13 predicted proteins | sample CryGey13umfilter_3_FD_59644 | JGI IMG/M metagenome (GOLD analysis project Ga0051981, IMG submission 59644) | Groundwater microbial communities from aquifer in Utah, USA - Crystal Geyser 4/10/14 3 um filter | ecosystem: Environmental > Aquatic > Deep subsurface > Groundwater | place: USA: Utah... | reverse complement strand
GGATTTGATCAAGGCCACTGAAATCGAACGCAACCTCCTGTTCCACCCGCGCGCCATTCGGAATAACCCCTGCGGTTGGCACGCCCTGAACCACACGGGCTGCCTTGCCTTCGGCGGCGACCCCCCCGGCAATGATCGTCCCCTGCGCCACGGCGTAAACCTGCCCATCCGCCCCACTCAGCGGCGTCATCACCAGCGTGCCGCCCAGCAGGCTTTTGGCATCCCCGATGGCGGAAACCCCTACATCGAGGCGGCCTCCCATCCGCGCAAAGGGCGGCAGACTGGCGGTCACAAGCACGGCGGCAACGTTTTTTGGGCTGAACTGTTCACCCGACACGTTCACGCCAAGCCTTTCCAGCAAATTCGTCATGATTTCTTCGGTGAAAGGAGAGTTGCGCATCCCATCGCCGGTGCCGTTCAAGCCCACGACCAGACCATAACCGACCAGATCATTGCCACGCACACCATCGAATTCAACCAGATCCTTGATCCGGATCGGGCCTGCCTGCGCAAGGGAGGGCAGCACAAACAGCATGCAGCAGAACAACGCGCGGATCATCTCAGGAAATCCACCAAGTTCAGGCGCGACAGACGCGCGGTGACGGCATAAAGCGCTTCAAGCTGGCTTTGCGTGGCCTCCATGCGCGTGGCGGCCTCAAAGGGGTCCACAACCAAAAGACCGTTGCGAGCCAGTTCCAGTGCCGATTTCTCGGCTTGATTTCGGGTTGCGGCGGCCTCGATCCTGGCCTCTGCCATGCCCAGATCAGCGGCGAGTGCAGCGCGGTCAGATCTGTTTTGCAACAGGGTTTCCCCGCCCCTTCGGGCCAGCGCCATCCGAATGCCAGCACCCGACGCCCCGGCGGCCCGATCTGCCAGCGCAACCAAAGCCATCCCCTTCAACGTATCCCGCAGCGCCGGGTGCGCGGCAGTCAGCATCCCCTGCACCTGATCCTCAGGGGAAAGATAAAGCGGTGACAATGGTTCCCCCCCAAGGTAACCGACAGAGGAAAAGCCCGCCGGATCGGCGAACCAAGTGGTTACAGCGGCGTCAATTTCCCCTATCGTCACAGCCCCAGACGCGGAAATCGCGGCGTCAAGAGCGGTCAGAATCGTGTCGGCATTGGCCAGTGCAGGCTGATCCGCAGCAATGCCGGCAAACAGGCTTCGGTCGCCCAACCGGGTATTAAGGGCAGAGATGACGCCATCCAGCCCTTGCCGCACCTCTGTGGTGAGACGGTTCAAGGTTCCAAGACCCTCTGTCAAGCCAAGGTTCAGCAAGGCAGGCACCAGATCATCGGTCTGGTGTTCTATCGTCTGCAGCACCGTCTGCATGGCGCCTGCCATGGTGGCTGTGTCGTTGGTCACCGCGCGATACCCCTCCAGTCGGGTCAAAGAGGTTTCAATGGCGGCGATCGGCACCAAATCGCCGTGCTGGCGGGCCGCCGGGTCGAAACTCAGGCCCGACACCACTTCGGCGCTGGCCTGTTGGGCCGATTGTTTCAAATCTGCTGTCTGACGGCGCAGCATGAAACTATGCGCCATATCACCAAGGCTAATCAGGGCCATTCTACATTCCCAACAAAAGCTGAAGCATCTGATCCATGGTCTGAATGACCTTGGCATTGGCGGCATAGGCGTTTTCGATCAACAGCAGGTCTTGCATTTCACGGTCGGTATCGACGCCCCCTTCCAGTTCCATGACCCGCAGGGCCTCAGCGCGGGCTGACGAAAAACTGGCGTCTTTCTGTGCGGTCAGCCGGTTGGTTGCCACGCCAGACGCCAGTTGCGCCGCGAGGCCAGGCAGGCTGCGTTGCGCTGGGGAAAAGCCGCCGGACAGGGTCAGTCGCGGCGCTGCCAAAGCCTGATGCAGGGCGTTCAGCAAGGCAGACTCGCCAACCGGGCCAGGGGTTGCGGACCCCAGGCCATCGCGCAGACGCCATAGCGCCCCACCACTTTGCGGCACCGTAGCGGCATTCAGCATCAGACGTTGCGAAAGGCCAACCTCGTCCACCGGGTTGAATTCAAGGCCGTGGTCAGTGAACAGGCCCGCGGCACCGGGAGCGCGTGTCGCGTCGAGGGCAGGATCCTGGAACCGATCAACAAGATCGCGTGCGACGGCGTCCAGACCGGCCTGCGCTTCAACGGCAAGCTGATCACGGATGGCAAACAGCGCCCCAAGCGACCCACCCGAAAGCGGCCCGGTTGCATCTGTCCGCAAGGGCCGCCCCTTCAGCGTCAGGCCCGACAGCGCACCAGAGGCCAAAGTCATATCCGGCGTGATGACCCCCACTTTGGCAAACCCCAGTTCTGTCGGTCGCCCATCCAGCAGCACGGCCCCGCCGCCGGTGTAAAGCGTGACGCGGCCCGCACTATCCTGCACTTCGCGAAGGGGGATGATGGTGGAAATCTGGTCAATAAGCTGCTGACGTTGATCTTGCAGCGCCGACGTGTCACGACTACCGGAAGAAAAAGAAACGATGTGGCCGTTCAAATTTGCAATGCCGACCAAGGCATGGTTCACCTCGGACACCTGCTGGGCGATGCGACTGTCGGCCTCACTGCGCGCGGTTTGCAGATCATCGGCGATGGTCCTGAACCCGGCGGTCAAGCCTGTGGCCGCGTCGGCCAACGCGGAAAGCCGCGCCTCGTTGTCAGGTCGGCTGGCAGCCGCTATCAACGCTGCGTCAAGGGTGGCGATCCGCCCGGTCAGAGATGCGCTATCCTGCGGATTTCCCAATTGGCCTTCCAGCCGGCTGAAGAAACCCTCGCGCAGGTCGAGATCTGCGGCACGCGCGCCTGCAAGACGTCGATCCGCCATCAGGAACCCGTTCACGTCGCGATGGACACCGGACACCTGCGCCCCCTGTCCGGCATCCCCGACGCGACGGACAGAGACCTGTACCTCGCGACGCGCATATCCCTCGGTCAAGGCGTTGGCGATGTTTGAAGAAATCACCTCGGCTGCGCGCGATGAGACCGTTAGGCCCGACAGGGCGCTGGACATGGCTGACGATATACTCATCTCGGGCTACCCCCTGCTATCGTTTGATATTCGTGGTTTCCTGCAACATCTCATCCACCGTTTGGATGACCTTCGCGTTGGAAGAATAGGCGCGCTGGGTCTGGATCAGCGCCGTCAGTTCGGCAGCAACATCGGTGGTAGACCCTTCACGCGCGTATCCCACGACAGCCCCGGTTGGCCCATCGCCAGCGTCCCACAAAAAGAACGATCCAGAGTCGGGCGAGATCTGATAGGTCTGATTGTTGAGCGCAATCAACCCGTTCAGGTTCGGCACATCGACCAGGGGGATCTGATACAGGCGCCGGGTAAATCCGGTGTCGTAGGTTGCTGTGATATAGCCGTTCTCATCTGCCTCAACCGCCGTCAGGTTTCCGACGGGAGAACCGTTCTTGGTGATTGATGTCGGTGCGAATGTATCGGAAAGCTGTGTCAACCCGTTGGAATCCCCCAATTTCCCAAGTGTCATGTTCAGTGGCCCCCCGCCCACGGCAAGGGAAAGCGCGCCACTGGCAGGGTCATAGACCCCGCCGCTGATCGTGGTGACAGAAGCCAGCGTTCCGCCAGAACCGCGGCTGTCATCAAAGGTCAGGGTGTATTGGCCGATGACCGCCCCCGCGAGCGCGGAATCGCGAATGGTCATCGTCCATTCATTCGATGCCCCGATGGCCGGAATTGTCGGAGTGAAATCAATGTCGAGTGTTTCAGACGTGCCAAGGTTGCCGAAATATTCCACCGACAACGGCAGCGGATCGCCCGTGGCAGTATCATAAGTTTGCGTTGCAGGCAGGTTGACGCCCAATTTCATGGTGGTCGTCGGGTCGCCGGCCTGCTGGTTTGCATTGATCGTCACCGGCACGAGACTCGTCACCGTATCGCGGGGCAGCACCGGAATATTGCCATCGGCATTGGCGGGCCAGCCCAGCAAAACCAACCCCGAAGCCGTGCGCAATGTGCCGTCTGCATCTGGTCGGAACGATCCCGTCGTCGTCATCAGCATCGACGAATTCGTCAACCCGCCGTCAAGGCCGACCGACGGGGCAACCGGCAACATCCCCCGCCCTGACACGGCAAGGTCCAGCGCGTTGGACGTGCCTACCAAGGCGCCGCGTTCGTCAATCAGCCGCGAGGTCGAGGCACGAACCCCCCCCGCCGAATAGACCCCGCCACCCTGCGCCTGCGTGATCACCATGCTTTGAAAATCGGCGCTTGCCCGCTTGTAGCCAAAGGTACCTGAGTTTGCGATATTGTCGGAAATGGTCGCCAGCCGGGTAGCGTTGACACTCAGGCCCGCCACGCCTGCGTTCAGCGAGGAAGAAATCGTCATTGAATAGCACCTTTCTGCTGCTTCAACCCATTGGTCTGGGCCGAAACTGCATGGTGCGACTTAACATCCGGCTAACGGATCAAATTTGACGCATATCGCCGCCACTATCTGTCGCGGCGCAACAAGACCACCTCCAGTCGGTTGTTGCGTAGGGCCATGGGGTTGGCCGTCACCGGCTTGCGGTCCGCATGACCACTGACGCGCTGCATCCGGCCGGCCGGAATGCCCGCCTGCTCGATCAACTGGCGCAAGGCTTGCGCCCGCGCGGCAGACAGATCCCAGACCGGATTTTCGATCAATGTGATCGGAAAAGAACGCACATGACCGTTGATCGCCAAGCCATTGGCGGTAATCTGCAAAACCTCGGCCAGCAACCCCGCAATCTCGTGCGTGACAGGGCTCGGAACAGCAGTAGCGCCGTCAAACAGCGAGGCTCCCTCCAGATCGAAGATCTCGATCACCAACCCCTCATCCGTGACTTTGGTAATAACGTGGCGCAGCGCCTGTGGCATTGTCATGCTTTCACCGCGCCGCGCGGTCAGGGCTTTTTCGATCTGATCGACATCAACCTTGTCGAGACCAGCGGATGTCGCATTTGCGATTTGATCCGCAGTACCGGTTTCAGATCCCGCACCGGCGGCCCCACTGCCGGTATTGGAGTGTACCTGCTGCGAAAACACGCTTTCGCCACCAAAAGCCCCATCCCCCCCGCCCGAGATTCGGTTGATCGGAATCGTCGGGCTGAAATAATCAGCAAGCCCTTTGCGCTGCTTTTCGGTCGTCGCATTCAACAGCCACATCAGCATGAAGAAGGCCATCATGGCCGTTACAAAGTCAGCATAGGCCACTTTCCATGCCCCACCGTGATGGCCGCCACCCTTGACGATCTTCTTCCGCTTGATGATGACTGGCCTGGCATTTGATTGCCTGTCCATCACACCACCCATTTTTACACCCGTCGCCAGTCTTAAGCGTTCGCAGTGAAGGCGGCGTTAACCTTTAGATTTTTCAGGGTTTTTCTTTTTTTTGCCACAATTGCAGTAGGCCTGCCAGGCAAAACATCGCCGGTCTTGGGCCACGTTTTTTCACGACGCCGGGCGCAGCCTATTGCCCGACCTGATCTTTCATCAGGCAATCAGCCGGATAATAAAGCCGCAGCCGGGCGCAGGTTTCAAGGCCAAGGGCGGCGTAGTCCGCCTGAAAGGCCAACGCATTTTCTCGCGTCAGTCCGCTTTCGATTCGCAAAGGCACGGGCATGCGTTCCAACAGATGCCGCGGCAGATCTGACCGTGCCACGAGAAAATCCGCCAGTTCACGCGGCGACACGTTGCGCGCACCGGTCAGAAACAAATCGAACCGTTGAAAATCACGGTTCATCGCCACCAGGCCCGCTGCGGGAAACCGCGCCAGAATATGGTCTCGGGTGCCCCGATCCAACCGGGCCGCAACCGCCCCGGTCAGCTTGCAGGCCGCCAGACCCAGCCGCCGCAAGGTTTCCGGCAGGGCGGTGGGCAAGCCGGTTTGCAAGCGATGGCCTTGCAACAGGTCAAACAACGCATTGGCCGGGTTAGACACTGTAAGCCGCAGCCCGCCGACGCGCCGCAAGGCGCGCCGGATCTGCAAGATTTCATCCTGGGTCAGCGCCTCAAGGATCAGCCCTCCCAGCCCTGCAAGGGATTGTTCGATCCGCGCAGGCGTACGCAAAACCCCGGTCAGCGACACGGGGGGCAACCATTGAGACAACCCCAGCGCCAAGGTCGACAGGGCATCGCCTTCCAGTGGCTGAATCGACAGATCAAACCGGGCTTGGGACGCATTGGGCGCTGTCGCGCTGACCGCCTCAAGACGCACCTGAGCGCCCATTGCCCCCAAAAGATTGGCCAGTCGGCGCGCGCGCGGCGCATCCATCCCGTCACACAGTGTTGTGGGCGTTTCGGCAAACCGCTGCCGGGATTCGGCCAAACTGATACCAAGATGGCTGGCAAGAGTGGCGGCCGCCAGATCAAGCGTCGCACAGGGCGCCACCAGAACGAGGCGCAGGAAACTTTCAGATTTTGCGGCGGAAGGCATGGATGACCCCAGCTTGACCTTGGGTAAAATCTGCCCGATCACACTCGAAAATACCAGCCCAGACCCACCAATCCCGTTCCAAATCGCAACAGAGTTGCACAACAGCTGCGAACGCAGTGGCGTTCCCTGCGCCAACGATTCTTTTTTCTACCTTTGGTTGATTTTCGACCCATATCACACAACGCGGCGCCGACTCACGACCCGGACAAGGCCGCTTTCAATCCGCCAACTTCATCATATCGCTCCCGCAGATTCGGCGGTGCCTGCACCCCACAGCGGGCCAGCGCAGCAGCAATCCGGGCATAGCCATGCACCCGCGCGGCGGCAAAGGCCCCCCGCGGAAAGTTCAGCCCCAAGCGCAATGCGGTGTCGATGGCTTGCAATGTGACCGTCCCCTCATCCAGGAGGCTGGCGGCTTCATTCACCAGCGCCGCCTCGATCCGAAGAACGATTTCGGCGGCATCCGGCGGAGGGGTGGCCTGCGCAGCATCTGTTCCAGTGACAAAACCGCGCCCTGTCTTGCGACCAAGGTGACCACGCGCCACCTGATCGCGCAACGCCTGAAACACATGATATCGCGGGTGCCCCTCCATGGCCGCGAAAAGACTTTCAGTTGCGGCCAGATTTATGTCTGCACCGATCAGATCAATCAGTGCAAAGGGCCCCAGCCTGTATCCTGCCGACATCACCGCCGCGTCGATCTCAGCTGCGCCGCGCCCCTCTTCCAGCAGGGCCAGCGCCTCGCCATAAAACGGCCGCGCGCAGCGGTTCACGATGAAACCGGGACGATCAGCACAGGTCACCACCACCTTGCCCGCGCCTTCCGTCAGATCCCGCGCCAGCGTCAGCGCCCCGGCATCCGTTCCCGCATCGACCAGTTCCACCAGCTTCATCACCGGGGCCGGGTTGAAAAAATGCAGGCCCAACATACGGCTTGGGTCCGTCAGCCCTTGGGCTATCGCCTGAACCGACAAGGACGAGGTATTGGTCGCCAGCACTGCCCCCGGCGCCACGGCCTGCACTTGCGCAAACAGCGCCCTCTTTGCGTCAATGCTTTCGACAATTGCCTCGACCACCATGTCGCAATCAGCCAGCCCGGCCACTTCAGGCGTCAGTTTCACATTGCGCAGCAGGCTTGCCATAGCGGCAGGGTCCATCCGCCCGGCCGCCACCCGCAGGGCGCAGACATCGCGCAAACGGCTAAGCGCCGCAGCGCGCGCGGCATCAACCGCGTCGGTCACGATCACCCGGTTGCCCGCCCCGGCAAAGACCTGCGCAATTCCAAGACCCATAACCCCTAGGCCCACCACCCCGATCACTGCCATCGCATCCTCCGCTGTTTCGGTATCCTCGGGCCATCCTCTCAAAAACTCAACCCTGAAATTTCAAGCTTGAAATAATATCCACACAGTGCCAGTCTGACCGCAGAACAACGGGAGGTGTCAGATGAAAGTTCTGTGTTTGGGGGGTGGCCCGGCGGGGCTTTACTTTGCCATCTCGATGAAACTGCGCGACCCCTCGCATCAGGTGACGGTTCTCGAACGCAACAAGGCCAATGACACCTTTGGCTGGGGCGTGGTGCTGTCGGATGATGCGCTCGCCCGGATGCAAAAGAATGACCCGAAAAGCACCGAGGCGATCCGCAGCCATTTTTCCTATTGGGATGATATTGCAGTCGTGCATGATGGCGCGCGCACGGTTTCCGGCGGCCATGGTTTTGCCGGGATCGGGCGAAAGCAGATGCTGATCCTGCTGCAAGACCGCGCCCGCGAACTGGGCGTTGATCTGCAATTTGAAACCGAGTTTCGCAGCGCCGAAGAATATCGCAAGGACCATGATCTGGTCGTCGCCTGCGATGGCATCAATTCCGCCGTGCGCCGGGAGTATGAAAGCGTGTTCCAACCCGATATCGACGTCCGGCGCTGCAAATTCGTCTGGCTGGGAACGCATCAGAAATTCAACGATGCCTTCACCTTCATTTTTGAGAAAACCGCCCATGGCTGGGTCTGGGCGCATGTTTATCAATTCGATGCCAACACCGCGACATTCATCGTCGAATGCCTGCCCGAAACCTGGGATCGCTGGGGATTCGAGGGCATGACAAAAGAGGAAACCGTTGAAACCTGCCGCCAGATCTTTGCCAGCCATCTGGACGGGCATGACCTGATGTCGAATGCAGCGCATCTGCGCGGATCAGCAGTCTGGATGCAGTTTCCGCGGGTGATCTGTCAAAAATGGTATCATGAAAACGTGGTCTTGATGGGCGATGCCGCTGCAACGGGGCATTTTTCCATCGGGTCCGGCAGCCGTCTGGCCTTTGACAGTGCCATAGCGCTGGCGGAATATCTGCAGTCTGAACCTGACCTTCCCTCGGCCTTTGAACGCTATCAGGCCGAACGCCGGGTCGAGGTGTTGCGCCTGCAATCGGCGGCGCGCAACAGCCTTGAGTGGTTCGAACAGGTCGAACGCTATCTGGATATGCCAGCGCCGCAATTCGCCTACAGCCTGCTGACCCGCAGTCAGCGCATCAGCCACGAAAACCTGCGCCTGCGGGATCCGGCCTGGCTGCGCGAGGCCGAAGACTGGTTTGCGACCACGGCGGGCGGGTCAACAGGTCGGGTGCCGATGTTCGCGCCCTATCAATTGCGGGATATGACCCTGCAAAACCGCGTGGTCGTCTCGCCCATGGCGCAATACAAGGCGGTGAATGGCTGCCCGACCGACTGGCATTTCGTGCATTACGCCGAACGCGCCAAAGGCGGGGCCGGGCTGGTCTATACGGAAATGACCTGTGTCTCGGCACAAGGCCGCATCACCCCCGGCTGCCCTGGCCTTTACGCCCCCGACCATGAAGCGGCGTGGAAACGGCTGGTTGACTTTGCCCACGCCGAAACGGCGGCAAAGATGTGCTGTCAAATCGGCCATTCAGGGCGCAAAGGATCAACCCAGTTGGGCTGGGAAACCATGGATGCCCCCCTGACGGCAGGCAACTGGCCCCTGCTGTCCGCCTCGGCCCTGCCGTGGCAACCGGGCAATGCGGTGCCAAAGGCGATGGACCGGGCCGATATGGACGCGGTCACAGCCCAGTTTGTTGCGGCAACCGAAATGGCGGCACGAACCGGATTTGACATGATCGAACTGCACGCGGCGCATGGTTATCTGATCTCCAGCTTCATCAGCCCGGTGTCAAACAACCGCACCGATGCCTATGGCGGATCTCTGGCAAACCGCATGCGCTTTCCGCTGGAGGTGTTCACCGCGATGCGCGCCGCCTGGCCTGCCCAAAAACCCATGGCCGTGCGGATTTCGGCAAATGACTGGGTGGGCCCGGATGGCGTCACCCCGGATGAGGCGGTGGAAATCGCCCGCGCCTTCCACGCCGCTGGGGCCGATATCATCGACGTTTCAGCCGGACAAACCAGTGTCGAGGCGCGCCCCGTCTATGGCCGCATGTTCCAGACCCCGTTTTCCGACCGCATCCGCAATGAGGCCGGAATTGCCACCATGGCGGTGGGCAATATCTTTGAGCCGGATCATGCAAACTCGATCCTTATGGCCGGGCGCGCCGATCTGGTCTGCCTTGCCCGACCGCATTTGGCCGACCCGTACTGGACCTTGCACGCCGCCCTTGCGCTGGGCGATGACGCGGCACCGTGGCCGCTGCCCTATCTGGCCGGGGCTGACCAGGCACGGCGTCTGGCGCAAAAAACCCTTGAGGCCATTCGGGCATGAGGCGGGTTTTGGTCACAGGCGGCGGGTCGGGCATCGGGCGCGCCGTGGCGCGGGCCTTTGCCGAGGCGGGTGATCGCGTGGTGATCAGTGGGCGCAACGCCGACGCCTTGGCCGAAACGGACGGGGGGCGCGGCATGGAAAGCCGCATTGCAGACGTGACCAATGAGGCAGAGGTCGGCGCGCTTTTTGAGAACCCCTATGATGTGGTGATCGCCAATGCGGGTGGCGGCACGGCAAACAAGCTGAGCCGGGTCACGCTGACGGACTGGAATGCGGTCATCGCCGTCAACCTGACAGGCACCTTTCTGACATTTCGGGAGGCTCTGCGTGGGATGGGTCCGGGGGGGCGTTTGATTGCAGTGGCCTCGATTGCCGCGCTGAAAGGGGGGGCGACGATCCCGGCCTATGCGGCGGCAAAGCACGGCGTGCTGGGGCTGGTCCGATCCGTTGCGCTGGATGTGGCCAAGCTTGGTATCACCTGCAACGCGATCTGCCCCGGCTTTGTCGATACGCCGCTGGGGCAAGCGGCGGTTGACGCGGTGCAAAGCCGATTTGGCCTGACGCGTGCGGATGCGGTTTCTTGCATCGTCGAGGGCAACCCCTTGAAACGCATGATCAACCCTGCAGAGGTTGCCGCCGTGGCGATGTTTCTGGCTTCGGCGGGCGCGTCGATGGTCAACGGCCATGCGCTGTCTGTGTCCGGGGGTGAGATATGATGGACACCCCACTTTCCAAACGCCGGTTGAAATTGTGGATCCGGCTGTTGGGCGTGACCCGCGCGGCGGAAAGCCATTTGCGCGAACATCTGCGGGTCAACCATGATACAACCCTGCCGCGCTTTGACGTGATGGCCGCCCTGTGGCGCCGACGCGAAGGTGTCACCATGTCGGACTTGTCGCGGATGCTGCTGGTCTCGAACGGCAACGCCACAGCGGTGGTGGACCGGCTGGAAAAAGACGGGCTGGCGCAACGCACACCCTTGGCGACCGACCGCCGCACTGTGCATGTCGCCCTGACCGAGGACGGCCTGCGCGTATTCGAGGCCCTGGCCGTGGATCACGAGGCGGCGGTGAACCGACTGTTTGCCACCCTGTCCGAGGCGGATGTGGACAGCCTGACGACAATCCTGAAAACCATGGGGCCCCAGGCCACCGGAAAGGGCAGCGCATGACCATGATGGCCACACTGACACCCCGGCATTTTCTGTGGCAGGTGCGTGATCGCATCGCCACCATCCGCCTGAACCGGCCCGACCGCAAAAACCCGCTGACGTTCGAGTCCTACGCCGAACTGCGCGATACGTTCCGCGCCCTGCCCTATGCCAGCGATGTCGATGTTGTGGTCTTTGCCTCGAACGGCGGGAACTTTTGTTCGGGCGGCGATGTGCATGATATTATCGGCCCGCTGGTCGGCCTCGACATGAAGGGCCTGTTGGCCTTTACCCGGATGACCGGGGATCTGGTCAAGGCGATGATCGGCTGCGGCAAGCCGGTGATTGCCGCCGTCGATGGCATCTGCGTGGGCGCAGGGGCCATTGTGGCGATGGCGTCAGACCTGCGGTTGGCCACACCGGATGCCAAATGCGCCTTTCTGTTCACCCGCGTCGGGCTGGCGGGCTGTGACATGGGGGCCTGCGCCATGCTGCCCCGCATCGTCGGACAGGGCCGCGCGGCGGAATTGTTGTATACTGGCCGGACAATGAGTGCGACAGAAGGCGAGCGCTGGGGGTTTTGGAACGCCCTGCACGCACCGGACGATCTGGACGCTGCGGCATTGACACTGGCGCAACGCCTGGCCGAAGGACCGGTGTTCGCACAGGGCATAACCAAGACCCAGATCAACCAGGAATGGAACATGGGGTTGGAGCAAGCGATCGAGGCCGAAGCGCAGGCACAGGCGATCTGCATGCAGACCCACGATTTTGAACGGGCCTACCGGGCGTTTGTGGCCAAGAAAAAACCTGTGTTCGAGGGTGACTGACGCCAGTGATCTTTGAACCGGCCGGGGGGGGGCTGTCTGCCCCCCCGGACCCCCCCGAGGATAGTTGAGCCAGTATGAAAGGACAAAGGTCAGCCATGGTGGATCAGAGTTTTCTGGAATGGCCGTTTTTTGAGGATCGGCATCGGGATCTGACTGCTGCGCTGGAACGTTGGTGTGCAGCGCATTTGCCGGTCGATCATGGCGATGTCGATGCCGCCTGCAAGCAACTGGTGGCGGCCTTGGGGGCGGGAGGGTGGTTGCGCGCCTCTGGGGCCGGAGCCGGCGAGCGACTGGATGTGCGCAGCCTGTGTCTGATCCGCGAAACCTTGGCGCGGCATGATGGGCTTGCCGATTTTGCCTTTGCGATGCAGGGGCTGGGAATGGGAGCGGTTTCGTTGTTCGGGACGCCGGAGCAACGGCTTTGGCTGGAACGCACGCGGACTGGCACGGCGATCTCGGGATTTGCCCTGACAGAACCGGGGTCCGGGTCGGATGTGGCGGCGACGGCCACGACGGCGTCGAGGGGTCCGGGCGGGTTCGTTCTGGACGGTGACAAAACCTATATCTCGAACGGCGGAATAGCCGACGTCTATGTGATCATTGCCCGTACGGGAGAGGCCCCCGGCGCCCGGGGCCTGTCGGCCTTTCTGCTGCCCGCCGACACCCCCGGCCTTGAGGTGGTGGAGCGGATCGAGGTGATGGCCCCGCATCCTTTGGCGCATCTGCGGCTGACAAAGGTGCATCTGCCGCAGGCGGCCCTGATCGGGGACATGGGGGACGGGTTCAAGATTGCGATGTCGGTGCTGGATGTGTTCCGGTCCACCGTCGGGGCGGCGGCCCTTGGCTTTGCGCGCCGGGCGCTGGACGAGGCTTTGGGGCGGGTGCAATCGCGCACGATCGGCGGTGCGGCCTTGGCAAGCTTGCAGATGGTGCAGGGGCATATTGCCGACATGGCGCTGGAAATCGACGCCAGCGCCCTGCTGATTTATCGCGCCGCCTGGGCCAAGGATCAGGGGGCACCGCGGATTTCCCGCGAGGCGGCGATGGCCAAGCTGTACGCAACCGAAGCCGCGCAGCGGGTGATTGATGCCGCCGTTCAGTTGCACGGCGGCGACGGGGTTCGGCGCGGCTTTGTAGTGGAAAGCCTGTATCGCGAGATCAGGGCACTGCGGATCTATGAGGGCGCGTCCGATGTGCAGCGTGTCATCATCGCGCGGAGTGTTCTGGGATGACCTATGACCGGATCATTGCCATCGAGTTCAACCATTGCGATCCGGCAGGGATCGTCTTTTATCCGCGCTATTTCGAGATGACCAATTCTGTGGTTGAGAACTTCTTTGCCGAGGTTTTGCACTATTCCTACAGCCGCATCACGATGGAGGAGGGGCGCGGCGTGCCGACCGCCCGCATCGAATGCAATTTCCACGCGCCATCCCGGTTGGGGGAGCGGGTGCTGTTCCGCCTGTCGGTGGGACGGGTCGGCGGCGCGTCGGTGACGTTCCGGGTGCAGGCACAAGCAGGGGGCGAGGCGCGGCTGACGGCAGACCTCACGCTTGTCTGGGTCAATGCCAGTGGGCGGCCCGAGCCCTGGCCCGAGATCATCCGCCGCCGCCTGACGGACTTTCAGACAGGAGAGACTGCATGACATCACCGCATGATTTTCTGCATCCCAAACACTGGAAGGCGGCTATCGGCTATTCCAACGGCGTCGCCGCATCGGGCCGCATGGTGTTTACCGGCGGCATGGTTGGCTGGACGGCAGAGCAGGTGTTTGAAACCGATGACTTTGCCGGGCAGGTTGCGCAGGCGCTGCGCAATATCGTGGCCGTTCTGGCCGAGGCCGGCGCCGGGCCTGAACATCTGGTGCGGCTGACCTGGTATGTCACCGACAAGCGCGCCTATCTGGCCAGCCTGCGCGAGATCGGGACCGCCTATCGCCAGATCATCGGCCGCACCTTTCCGGCCATGGCGCTGGTGCAGGTGGTGGCGCTGGTCGAAGATCGCGCCCTTGTGGAAATCGAAGCCACAGCTGTCATTCCTGAAATCTGAGGAGCGTTGCCCATGCCCGCCAGCCCCACGCCCCATGACCTCGTGCTTCTTGGGCCTTCGGGCCATACCGACAGTTTCACGCGGGACCGGTTGCCACCGGCGGGTCAATGGCCGGACTTGCCGCTGGGGGCGTTTGCCTACCCTGAGTGGCTGAACGTCGGGGCGGAACTGACCGATCGCATGGTGGAACGCGGCTTTGGCGACCATATCGCGCTGATCGGCAATGGCCGCCTGCGCACCTACAAGGAATTGACCGACTGGACCAACCGCATCGCCCATGCGCTGGTCGAGGACTATGGCGTCAAACCCGGCAACCGCATTCTGATCCGGTCGGCCAACAATCCGGCCATGGTCGCGGCCTGGCTTGCAGCCACCAAGGCAGGGGCGGTGGTGGTCAATACCATGCCGATGCTGCGCGCGGGCGAGTTGGCCAAGATCGTGGACAAGGCCGAAATCAGCCTTGCGCTCTGCGATACGCGCCTGATGGACGAGATGGAGGCCTGCGCCAGATCCTCGCGGTTTCTGGCGCGCGTGGTCGGCTTTGACGGCACGGCCAACCACGAGGCGGAACTGGATATGGCAGCCCTTGGCAAACCCGTGCGCTTTGCCGCCGCCAGAACCGGGCGCGATGACGTGGCGCTGCTGGGCTTTACCTCTGGCACCACCGGGGAACCGAAGGCGACAATGCATTTTCACCGCGATATCCTGATCATTGCCGATGGCTACGCC